>Ga0182212_1000012_pt1 | contig 37507 bp, 71 predicted proteins | sample G5R1MG_21_FD_129666 | JGI IMG/M metagenome (GOLD analysis project Ga0182212, IMG submission 129666) | Switchgrass phyllosphere microbial communities from Michigan, USA - G5R3_MAIN_03OCT2016_LD1 MG | ecosystem: Host-associated > Plants > Phyllosphere > Phylloplane/Leaf | place: USA: Michigan... | reverse complement strand
ATCTCCGGCATCTTCAACTACCACGACAACGTGACGAGCCAGGTGCAGATGGTGAATAGCGGCGCCTTGCCCTTAGTCAACAACAGCCATAATAACTACAACCAAAACGGCATTGCTGTATAGGATCAGACATGGAAGAAATCAAAGTCGGGAGCACCGTCCAACTCAAGTCGGGCGGCCCCAATATGACAGTGGATGAGATCACGGGCACTGGCCCTGTGTACGCGCGCTGTTCATGGATGCCAAACGCGATGTTCAGTCGTCGTGCTGGCAAATCGTCCACCGTGTTTGATGTGGAGCTTCTAAAGCTGGTAGAGCCGGATGTGGTTTAAGGCAGTGATGAAAACAGACATCAAAGGCATAGTCACGGCAATACCTAAGCGGCTGCCATTGGTTTCGGCCTTGCTTTGGGAGATTGACACCATAACAGTGCGTTTTCTCATGGCCTTGGCTTCGTTAATCTTTGCGGCATTCCTTATGCTGTCAGCGCACTCAATGTCGCCCAAGGCTTATGACCTAATGGAGTGGGTCGGGCCGCGGTGGATGTGGTCTGCAATCTTCGTGGGGTACGGCGTCATCACCGTTAAACTCATTTGGGACGACACCAAGAAGGGCATCCACCGCGCGCGCTCAAACCTTTGGACGAATCTCTACGGCTTTGTGATCTGGGCGTTTTGCCTATTGTCGGTGTGGTGGTCTACCGGATACCTTCCCCCTCTTATGTCGATCTATTTCATCACTGTTCCCTGCCTTGGATGGGCCGCCTACAGGACGGCGCCTGAACGCCGTGTGCGGTGAATATCGATCCTGGAGCGGCAGCTACCGCTATCTTGACGGTTGTCGTTGCAGCCGCTGCATGGATCAAGGACAGAAACAAGAACGCGGTTAACAATGCGCGGCAGATCAAGAACGACGAGAATGCTACCGAATGGCAGAACTCGCTACTTGAATCCAACCGCGATAAGGACAAAGAGATAGTCGAAGTCCGCCAGCAGAAAGACGATGCTTGGATGCTTCTATCAGAAGCCAGGCGCGATCTGTCGGCTATGGAATTTGATGCCAAGCTGTGGAAATACAAATTTGAGGAAGAGAGCAAACGCGCTCAAACCCTCCAAGCGGAAATAGACCGGCTTAAAGCCAAGGAATGACATGCCAGCCATCACCGACATATTCACCCAGCTGGATCGCGACGAAGGCAACATCCCGACTGTCTACAAGGACCATCTAGGCTTTGACACCATCGGCCGCGGCTTCCTTGTGGACAAGCGCAAAGGCGGCGGACTGAGGCCGGAGGAAATCGACTTCATCACCAACAATCGTCTGGCCATCAATGCTTCGGAAATCCGCAAGCGTGCCCCCTGGACGGCAAACATGGATCCGGTGCGATTCGCGGTGCTGCTGAACATGGCCTATCAAATGGGCGTAGCGGGCCTCTTCGGCTTCGTCAACACGCTCAAGATGATCCAGGCGGGTGACTACAGTGGCGCCGCGGCTGGTATGTTGAATAGCACTTGGGCAAAGCAAACGCCAGAACGCGCAGAACGGCTGTCCAAGCAAATGAAAACCGGAGAATGGCAGTAATGGCGTTCGACTGGAAAGAAACGCTGCAAAGCGTAGCGCCCGGCTTGGCAACAGCATTGGGCGGCCCGCTGGCTGGTGCGGCTGTGAAGGTGCTGGGAGAAAAACTGCTGGGCAAGCCAGAAGCAAGCGAAGATGAAGTTGTCGCCGCGCTTAGCAATGGTTCGCTTACTGGCGAGCAGATCACCGCATTGAAGGTTGCCGAGCAAAACTTCACACTGGAGATGGCGCGAATCGATGCTGCAACTGAATCTACTCTGCTGGCTGATACGGCATCTGCGCGCGCCCAAACCGCTGATCTTGCGCGCTCCGGCAGCGTCATAGCATGGGGTGCGCCGCTAGTATCCATCCTTGTCATTGGCGGATACTTTCTGTGCATCTGGCTGCTTTTTGTCCGAGGTGACGACCTCCCCGACAACTTGGCCCAGCTGGTAAGCATCATGTTTGGCGCTCTACAACTTGGATTCGGCCAAGTTATCAATTACTGGCTTGGTAGCAGTGCAGGCAGCAAAAAGTCGGGTGACGCCATTCGGGCTATCGCCACCCGCAAAAGTTAGTCGTCCATCGCCGCGCCGCTATTCAAAGAAGCAGCGCCATCGTTTACTTCGCTGGCCTGGGGAGCGGTTCGGGTTGTCCAGCCGATGCGCCGCAGGTAGTGAGCGGGCAGCGCCGACCAGTCGAAACCATCCTTGAACTCGCCGCAGTGGTGCTCGCGGGTCGTCAGCGTGTGGCCAGCAGCAAGGGGCAAGCTGCTGTAGCTGATGCCCAGCATGCCGATGCGCTCATGGCCTGACACAGGCGCGCCTCTATGGCATTCGCCGGCCATGCTGTTGAATCGATGCCACCAGTCACATCCAGCGCAGCAGGGGCCGTGCTGGACATAGAAGCGATCCACGATTTCCTGTGCATCAGCCATTTTTCGGCACCTCGCTGGCCTGGGGAGCGGCGGGGTATGATTCATCGCTTCCACACCGCTGATCTTTACCGCTAAGGTTCTGGTCTCCTAAAGAGCTGCTTCCACCCGGTTGCAGCTCTTTTTCATTGCGGGTGCCCTCGATACGCACCAGGCCATGATCCCGAGCCGCCTGCTCTGCATCCCCCGATTCCGCGGCCTGCGCAACCATCCCCCACATCCAGTGTCCGCCGACGACGTTGTGCTTGTGGAGCTTGTCGTACACCTCAACGATCTCGGCGTTCTCGGCGAGGCGCTGCTGCAAGGCGGCCATTGCGCCTTTCCAGCCTAGCCAGGCGTTGTCCGGTACGCTCCTGCCCGCCCATTCTTCCGCGGCCCAGGCTTCAAACTCGGCCCGCATCGCGGCGTCTTGTGATGTGCATTCGGTCATGCTGCGATCCTTTGTGCCTTTTCGGCTTGGTGGCGGGCTTCCCACATTCGGAGGTTTGCCAGGCGCGCGATGTCCATGACATGCTCGGGCTTGAGGCGCATGGCGTCAGGATTCGGCTTGGCCCGGCGCGCACATGTCACGACGACGGGCGCATTAATGCTGCGCGCGCCGGCAATATCTCTAAGCAGCAGGACCCCGCTCGCTTTACTTGGGAGACAGTCGAGCAACTCCGGCTTCCAGATGTCGGATGGGAGCGCGTAGTAGTGCTTCCAAACTTTTGGCGGATGCACGCGCGCAATGGGGTCGGGTCGTGTTTCCCCGGCCCATTCCCTCCAACTTGCCGACCGACTCCACCACTTGCCCTTTTTGGCGTCGGCCTTCAGATCACTCCGGCTAATCTTTACCTCGACATCGATAATGCGCAGATCGGTGGTCACCGCCAGCACATCGCACTCGTGCCCGGTCCAGTTGCAGTTGTCGACCAGCACCACGCATTTCCGGGCCAGCGTCTGTAGGGCAATCGCCCTGGCAATAGAGGACTCGCTCCAGGTCATCGCTGCTCTCCTGCTTCGGGTGTCGTGGCGCGGGCTCGGATAATAAGTGCGGCTTCGTGACAAGATTCGACCTGCATATCGCCTGGCTCTACGTAAGTCACGTCGCATATCGCTGCGCAAGCCTCCCGCTCAGCCGCGACAGCATCGGCCACCATGCGGGCGGTGCCGGCGCGAGCGGCCTGCCAAGTTGCCCAGGCTATTTCGGCTGTGGAATAAAGGTATGCGCCATCAATGCGCGTTCGATCCAAGCACAACCCAGGTTCAACCTGCAGCACCGCCGCCTCGAACTCCGCGCGCATGGTGTTGTCGGCCGCGCTCACGAGGATTGCTCCAGGGGTGCAGGGGTGGCGGGCTTCATGAAGACGAGCCAGTGCGTCATGCCGCTGCGGCCGCTGATCTGGCCGAAGAGAGGCTTCGCCGGCGCAAGAGGCAGTACCTCGGCCAACTTCACCTGCGTTTCGTTCCACTTAAAGACCAGCACGCCGTCTGTGGCCAGCACGCGCCAGCACTCGGCGAAGCCTTGCCGCAGGTCGTCGCGCCAGTCCTGGCCCAGCTTCCCGTACTTGGCAGCGAGCCAGGACCGAGGCCCAGCGCGAACCAGGTGGGGTGGATCGAAGGCGATCAGCTTGAAGCGGCCGTCCGGGTAGGGTAGGGCGCGGAAGTCGAGCAGCACGTCCGGGTCGATCGTCAGCGTGCGCGTGCCGTCTTCGTGGTGCGTGCGGTCCGTGACGGTGATGGTCTCGCTGCGCTGGTCACCGAAGATCACTCGGTCATCCGTCTTGTCGAGCCACATCATTCGGCTGCCGCAGCAGGGGTCCAAAACTTGTGCTTGGTCCATCACGCTGCGCCTCCCGTCTTCTGCGCTTCGGCCTGCAGGGCGGCGCCCCGTAGTGCCTCCTGCACGACGTCTTCTACGCTTCGGCCTGCCGAGCCTTGCCACCACCCGTCATAGCTGCGCATGCCATCGGGTCCGGTGACGGTGATGTACCAGTTTGCATCCACATCCTCGCGCTCAGCTCGGATCGAATGCTCAGCGGGCTCGGAAACGGTGGCGGTCGCTTCCAATTCGAAGTCGGTGCGATGCGTCACCAGCACTGTCGGCCCGCGCGCCGCGTCCTTCTCGGCGTCTGGAGCCTTGGGCACAGGGGCGGCGGCCGAGCGCTGGGCGCGGTCAGCGTCGATGGCCGCATAGGCGAACTCCACGGCGAGGCCGGTAGTCCAGCGCTTGTCCTGCGTGACGGGCAGATTCAGTGCCGGGTAACTGCCAAATGCCGCCACCGCCTCGCTCTTGCCGTGCGCCTGCGATGCGTTGACCAGAACAGCTACGTTTTTAGCAAATTGAAGGTCTCGGTCTTTGCAATCGTTGCACTCGCCCCCCTTGGTGCTTACCTTCAATTTCCCATTCGGGACGATTAGTTTTATGTCGCCCCTTTTGTCGAAAATGACCGCGCATTCCAGAGACTCGTCAAAACCAGCGAAATACGTAGCCGCCCCGTTGTCGCTCACGGGTTGCGCCTCCGGTAGCGGGGCGGGCGACTGCGAGGGGGTTGCGTCAAGCTCTGGTGGCAGGCCGGCGGGGTACGGAGCGACATCACGCGGCACAGGGGCACCGGGAGCGCGTTCTGGCATTGGGGCGTCCGAAACGCTACAGAACCGATCTGCCATCCAGTCTTTATCGCCACACTTCAAGCACCTTTCACCCTCGTCATTCCACCGGTGCGAGTGGCCATGTTCGTCAGCTGGATCTACAGGGCGCTTACCTTTCGCACGCAGATCGTCGGCGATGGCAAAAAGCTCTGCCACGCCTGCAACCACGTTTTCAGCCCACGGCGCGCCAGCCTGCATGGCGCTTAGGTCGCGCACTTCGTTTAGGGTGAGCGGCGAATACACCGCCACGCCCTCCGCAACCTGTAAGCCCTGCTGATGACTTGCTGCAGCTGGTTGCGCGCCAAAGCGGTTGTTTTGCTCATTGTTCATATCAACCCCAATCTAAAGTTTGTAGATGCAAATTCACCATGGAAATACGTCAAAGCGCGGTCGTATGCAATAGCAGCAGAAATCGGGTCATCAAAGCGCCCAAGATAGTGGGTTACTTTGGCAAGTCGTATTTGCGTTGACCAACGTTGCCCTCCCTTGCAACAATTGACACCTATATACCCAGAAGCTCCTATCGGCCTATCTATTCTGTTGTGCCGATTGTCTTGTAAGGTTGCATTGCGCAAGTTGCACAATCTATTATCTGTGCGCACGCCATTCTTATGATCTATAACGCCTTCCGGCCAAGAGTTATGATGTATTGCCCAGGCAACTCTATGTGCAAATAGTTTGTTGTTTCGTATGTACAAACGCATATAGCCTTCTCTGTCTACATGCACAATTTCGCGTCCTGCGGGTATGTGATTGGCAACCTTTACTGCCCACACCAAGACTCCCGTCTCAGGGTCGTAACGTAGCTTTTCCTTAAGCTCACTCACGGATATTCGATCACTCAAGACAATCTCCGAATACCGCCAGCTTGTCGTGTGTCGTGTTCATTCAAATTCTTTCCGCGTGGTTACGCTTAGCTCATATTCACGCCAGATCCTGTCAACTTCCTGCTGCGAATCGCCATCTAGGAATTCGTAGTAGCACTCAAGCTTTTCCGCAAGAAACTGAAAGTCAGCGCGTTCGTAAGGTGTCATGGCTTATTCTCTTGCGGCTTGCTTACATGCACCTGACTAGCGAATGTCCAAGCGCAATCCAGATTGCAGACGAGCGCCGGGAACGTCGGTGCCAGCTTTGAGCGCAGCGGCAATCAACTTCTTGTCAGGCATAGGCTCAGGAGGAATAGGCTTGGTCATGAACTCAGCTGGCAGCAATCCGGGTTCAAACAGATCAACCGCGGCAGGGTTCTTTTTGATGGCGATGACGAAATGCGGGCAGCTGATCTTTTCAATTCCAGCAACCTGCATACTGTCAAACACGTACTGCCGCAGGCGTTCTGCGCGGTTCTCCAGAGCCTTCCGGCGTGCTGCCATGTCAGTCTCGGCTTGTTTGATGGATGCCGCCGTAGCCTCAAGATTCTTGAGGAAGTACGCAACACCCTGGGCTTTTGTTTCCAAGTCGCCTGACAGGCCATCTAGCGTGTCTGCGATAGTTTGCGCATCTAGATCAAGGTCGGCCAGCTTTTCGGCGTCTTGCTTAAATGCGGTGGCGATTTCGTAAAGAGAGGTCATGATTACCCCTTTGGCCAGTTGCGCGTGAGTTGATCTGCGGTTTGCTCATCCAACAAAGGCCACACGGCATCCACCACCTCTTGCGGCCAGCCTGCAACCGCTTTAGCGGCGCCTTCTGCATCGCCGTCAGCAACACCCGCTTTAAGCCGTGCTGCGCGCGCTGGAGGGCTGTCATCGCGTCCCTTGCTGGCTACCTCATGGGTGTGAGCATCGGCATCGTTATCGCCCTCGGTAGGGATGGCAAAGGCTTGAAAAGCTGCATATTTGTAAGCAGCGCTCATCGCCTTATTGGTGGCCTTATCACCGCTGTCCATCGCTTCGCCAAACGTCTTCACGGTGTGCTTGCTGCCATCGTCAGCGCATACGAAATCGAACTCGGCCTCCACGGTTACGTAAAACAGCGTACCTCCTTTTGCTGTCTGGCGCTCCTCGCAAACCCGGCTAAGCATGCGAGGCAGAATGCACAGCCCATGCTCAGCCAGCAGCGGGGAAAGAGCGTTGTAAACCGCATCAATGCCGCGGAACTGATAGCCCTGCGCCTGATTGCGGGAATCCTTGGCAATGCCTGTTTTGGACAACGCCATCTGAATTGAGTTGATTGCTTTGTAGACGCTCATGATTAAAACGGTAAGGGTTGGGTGGCCTCAATGAACGCCTGCCGCCGCGCTTGGCTTTGGCTGCAATTCACGAGGTATATTGACCGCAAGAAACGGTAGTACTGCTTTTGGTTCATGTCTTGATCCTGCCTGCGTATCCTTACTGCACCCTTACCAACACCACCAAGCCAGACCGCCGAAGAACGCTCCATAAATCGCCAGCAGCAGCCACACCACATGCGCGCGCAGCTTGGGATCAACCGCAATGTCGGGCTCGTCCATGGATGCTCCTTAGTCAGCTGAACCGGCACCAGGCCAGCCAAGCGAAATACAGCAGATAGCCGAGCGCGAAGTAGATCCAGATGTACTTGGCTCGGGGGTAGTCATCGTTCGGCCTGTCAGGCCAAAGATAGGTTTTGGCGCGCTGATAGGTGAGGCGCCATGTTGCTATGCGCGTGTCAGTATTCAATGGGCTTGAGTACGCCGCGAACGCTCTGAATGCGATCCCACATCAGCTTGCCCGCCGCGTCACAAGTCTCCCGGCGAGAACCCAAGTTGGACTCGTAGGTCTCCAAAATGTCCAGCATCTCAGCAAATGCATCGTTTAGTGCAAATCGGTTAGCGTCTATGGCTGCCGACTCAACTTCGCGCATGAGCAATAGCTCACTCTCGGAAAAACGGGTTGCGCCAAGCATTACTTTTCTGTAGATGCGCGCCAAATCAGTCTGCGTAAGGAGCCTCATCGTGCTAACTCCAAAGCCAGCCAAACACCCCCAGCAGCGCCTGCAAGCACTCCCGCAGCGAAGTTCAGATAAGCCGGCTTGATGCGGCGGACGGTGCGCTTATAAGCCACGATGGCTGCGCCGTATTGCGTTGGGGTGATGCACATGCGTTTACGCAGGTGGTCGGTGCCGTAGCCTTGGGTGAAAAGATCGCGGTTCATTTGCCTTCTCCTAGTTTGGCGGCAGCGCGGACGATGGCCCGGCGGGTGGCAGCCATAGCGTCAGGTGCGGTTCTCTCTTCAATATCTATTGCAGCACCGTCCAGCACCAACACTCGGCCAGTTCTTACATCAACCAGTAGTTGCAGATTCACAGCCAGTCGCAACGCGTCTCCATCGTCTAGAAGTGGATTCCACTCCACACGCTGCGGCATAAGCACAAGCCCACCGGGCAATCGGCCGCAGCCGAAAACAGTACTCCATTTAAAACCAGCAGACTTAGCCGCCAGCTCCAGCAATTCACGATCAGACTGCATTGAAAGCCTCCACGATGTAGTTAACGATGGCAGCAATGACAAGCATGCCGCCCACGACTTCCAGCAGGACGCGCCATAGGCTGGGCGGACGGGTAGTTGGGATTGGTTTCATCACAGCACCAGATAAGAAACAACAAAGGGAACGAACGCCACGAGGACGCCCGCGAAAAGGAGGCGGAATTGGGTCATGGCAGTTGGGTTGCTTTTGCAATGGCGGCGCGAGCAATGGCCATTGTTTCGGCATCGTGGTGGTTATAAATGGCTTGAAGTGCCTCCAGCAAATCCGGGGCTGCCGCGATCAAAAACGCGTTAGCTTGGGACTCGCCTTGGGTTGCAGCAGAGATGCCGTTCCAATTGATGATGTTTCGTCTTTCGGCCGATACGCCTCGGGCCAAACCAGATGAATGTGAGAAGTCGACCTTCCACGGTTTAGGTGTGTACTTGCTCATGCCTCTTCTCCTTGACGTTTGTACCGCTCTGCCCGCGGCTCACTCCGCTGCAGATCCTTCGCATCCTCCAAATCCTGCTCGCTAGGAGCCCAAGCCTGCACACGCTCCAGCTTCTGGATAAGCGCGCTCTCGGCGCGGCGGTTGGTCTCCCGCAGCTGGAACAACAGATCACGCAGACGCTCGGGGCTTTCGTCCTCGGGCTTGTCGAAGATTTCCAGCGTCATGGTTGCTTGGCCGACCTTGACCATTCCCGACGATGGGACGTTGGTCAGGATCAGGTAGTCAAGGTGCTTGCCTGCTTGGATAGAGGGCAGATCGAGGGCGACATTGCTGTCGTTGAGGTAGATGCCGCGCTCGTGGGTGTATTGGTTCATGCTGCGGCTCCCGTGGCCTTGGCCTCAGCGTGCAGTTGCTGGTGGTGCGGTCGGCAGAGCCAAACCACGCAGAGCGGCATGTCGTAGGCGACGTGATGGCCTTCGACCCGTGCGGCGCCGCAGACTGCGCAGGGTTCGGGCGATACGCGCCCCGACTCGATGGCAGTGCGCAGCGCTCGCCGGGCGGCGTGCCGGGTCTTATGCTGCTGGGCGTAGCCGCGCATTTGCTCGGCCTTGCGCTCCAGACGCGCAGGGTCGGCAGCGTTGCGCTCGTGCCATGCCTTGTTGATAGCCGCCTGCTGCTCACGGTAAGTGGGGTTTTGTCGGCGGCGCTGGTTTCGCAGACGGTTCGCTTCGAGAGTCAATGTCATGCTGCACCTCCATTCGCTTTGGCAATGGCGGCGCGGGCAGCGATCAGCCGCATACGGTCTTCATGACGCTCTGCCTTGTTCAGCGGGTTGCCTGCGCGGCAAAACGCATCGTCCAAGCCTTTCAGCGCTTCCAGCAGCTCTGGCGCCGCAGCGATCAGCCGGGCGTTGGCAGCCATCTGCGCTTCGTCCGCTGCCTGCGATTCCTCGGTGGCGTGGTTGATGTCCAGCAGACAGATCGAATTGCTGGTGCTGGGTGCCGAGACATGGGTTTCACACCACGAATTGCTGACCGCAGTCCACGGCCCAGGTATGTGCGGCACTGCTTTGTTTGCTCGGGTTGCTTCGTCGTAGTTCATTTGCTGCTTTCGGTTGGTGTGCCGCTAGTGTGCCACGGCATTGCAGCATCGCGCAAGTACCCGAGTGCAATTAAATGGCATTGCCCCGTGCCGTGAGATGGCGTACCATTGAGCGCATGAACATTGACTCAATCCGCGAAGCCGCCAAGAAGGTCATCGCAACCACCGCCAGTTCCGAAGCAAACGTGCCTTTGCGCACATTCATGCGCTTTCGGGCTGGGGGCTATCCAAGCCAAGCAACGCTTGAGCGCTTGGCCGCTTGGGCTGATGCACAACCGCAACCCAAAAAAAAACGCAAACCCAAGGAGCAGAAATGAGCTTGCTTGTTCAAATGGTTCGGTGCAACGCGCCGCTTCACTCTTGGAAAGACTTTGAGAAGCAAGAGGGGCGCTCAACGTGGACCGCAAAAGAGGACACAAGAAAGATGGCCAAGATGATGCTTGCGCAATGCAGCCATCCGCTCGCTGTTGAACTCATAGCCAAAGAGTTTGAATTGCTACCGCCCCAATTGCGGCTTGATTTCCGCTCGCTTGCCAATCAAGAAAACAGTTCCAGTGGCAACGTTCGTAAAGGGTTGCAGCGTCTTGACGAGAAGCTGGGCGGTAAGTTGCTGCGTGAGGAGCATGTGGAGACTGTGATGCGCCGAGTTGAGACCAAATATGGCGTCTCCTACAAGAAGGAGAAGGTCAATCCTGCGGTTGCTGGCGCTACTCGCAAGTACGGCATTGTTAACTAATCAACCAACGCGCCATGAGCGCAAGAAGGTGAAGACATGAGATACGTATACCGAGCCGTTCAAGAAGGCAACGACGATTTCTTTGGGGACTGGCGCATTCAGAAGCGCTGGCGCTGGTCACCTTTCTGGTGCTTTACAGGAAAAGTCATGTCGTCCCCAGCTGCTCAGCTGTGGTGCGCGCATATGAACACTCTCCAGGAAAAGGTGAAGACATGAACGACGACCAAATCCTAGAGTTGATACGTCTTTCAAGAAGCTACATTGGACAAAAGCGAATTTGGGTTGCTTATGCTGGCGACAGAACTGTGGTTACCTGCTTTAACTGCGGCGTAAATGTGTCGCATACCCTAGATGCCACAAAAGCAAGCATTGGTTCGGTGTGGACAAATTACAAAGATCGATTTGGCCAGAGCGAGCGCGTCTGGTTCACAGAACAAAGATGGGAGTCAATGGAATTTGCCGTTGAAGCTACTCAACCATGACTTGGCACAAGACCCGCCGTCAGCCCTACACAGCCCCAGATGCAAAGTGTTTGGCAGATCGCTATGAAACTGAGAAACGGAAGGATGAATGATGAAAGACAAAAAGCTGACGCCATGGTTTCCTGGGTCCGTTTCGCCTGTGCGACCTGGAAGATACGAAGTTCGGCATGACCCTGCTAGCCAGCCTCATCACAACAGTAGATTTAGGCTGACAGGCAGGTTCCGGCTATTTGACGGCGTTTACTGGCGCGGCGGTTGGACTTGGGAGGACAAAAGTATTTTTGGTACGCACCATTCCCATCAATGGCGAGGGCTTGCACGCCAGCCTGCAACGGAGTAAACAATGGAACGACCGAAGATCGATGTACCGCTGACGATTGAGCTCATCAAAGCCAAGGCTGATGAGATGTACCGCAGCATGCCGCCCAATCAGCAAGCGTTGTCGGATGCTCTGGGCGACCTAGTGATGTGGGGCGAGGCCTGGCTCCAATACGACACAGACGGCTCCATAACCTACATCCCTTTTGAAGATACGCGCTTCATAGATGTTGCGGCGTGGCCTCCTAAACTGTAAAATCATCGCAAGAACCCGGCTAGGGGGAGAGTAGCTACTCCCTCGAAAAGCTTTTCCAGTCTGCCTGCCGGTCGTTCCTTTTCACCCGACTGGTGCTGACTGGAAGAAACAATGTGAACTACTACGAGCGCCATATTGGCGACTATCTCAAGGACACTGCGCACCTGTCCTTGCTTGAGCATGGCATCTACGGCCGATTGCTCGACCTCTATTACACACGCGAAACGCCGATTGCAGACGAAGGCATCTGTAGGCTCATTGGCGCGCGCACTCCGGATGAGGCGCATGCATTGGGCGAAGTGTTGCGGGAATTCTTCACTCTATCGGACGGTACATGGCATCACAGCCGATGCGAAAAAGAGATAGAGCGCTATCGCTACAAGCAGCAAAAAGCCAAGGATAGTGCGAACGCACGTTGGTCGAAGACCGATGGCAATGCAAGCGCAATGCGAACGCATAGCGAAGGCAATCCTCTCCAGTCTCCAGACACCAGTCTCCAGACACCAGTAACCATACCCAAAGAGGAAGAGTCTCCGCGCAAGCGCGTCGCGCCACCTACAAAGCCCGACGATGTATCGCAGGGCGTTTGGGATGAGTGGAAGCAACTCAGGCAGAAAAAGCGCGCCACCTGCACAGCATCGGTTGTCGAAGGAGCGAGGCTGGAAGCCCATAAGGCAGGCTTGTCGCTGGAGGAATTCTTCAAGGTCTGGGTACGCCGGGGATCGCAAGGGTTGGAAGCGGCTTGGCTGAAACCTAACGAGCGGGGAGCGCCTGTCCAATCGTTTGCCGAGCAGGATCGCCAAGCCGGTTTTGAGCGCTGGGAGGAAATGACAGGCCGTATCCATCCTGACCGAAAGCAAGCGCCTCGCGTCCTTGACCTTCTGCCAGTTGACCAATTGACCATAGGAGCCGCGAAATGAGTTTGCCTACCCAGGCTATTGACCGTATGTTTTCAAGGCTGCAAGGCACCTATGGCGCAGCTTGGGAGCGGTCCCACGGCGCAACGCCTCTGTCCGATGTGAAAGCGGTATGGGGCCACGAGCTTTCCGGCTTCGGCGACAAGCTGAAAATGATCGCATGGGCGTTGGAGAACTTGCCCGAGCGCTGCCCGAACGTGATCGAGTTCCGCAATCTTGCCCGCCGCGCACCGACTGACGAGCCTTTGCAGATCGCAGTGAAGGCCGATCCCGAACAGGTTGCCAAGGAATTGCTCAGGCTGGGCCAGCTGCGTTCCCAGATTGCCAAGCCCGTTGTGGGTGCCAAGGATTGGGCGCATCGGATCTTGAATCGATTTGACGCTGGCGAGAAAATTCCGCCGATCAATGTGCGGTTTGCCCGCGAGGCTTTGGATTTGTCAGCAAGCAGTCAGGTGAGCCATGAACAATGACGTTCGCGCTCAGTTGGCGTCTATGAGGAGAAAAGCATGACGGATCGTGAAATGTTGGAGCTGGCCGCCAAGGCTGCGGGCATGCCTGAACACCGGTACTGTGAGGCGTGGAAAGCAATGGCAATGTATACGCCTCAAGACGGGTTTTTCGGTCTTTGCTGGAACCCGCTGACTGACAACGCTGATGCACTTCGGTTGGCTGTAAAACTTCGCATGTCTCTGGAGCCATGCAGAACAATGGGAGGTGAATGGAAAGAAGTTCACGCTTACCCGAAAGGACGGGGCGATTGTGCCGGCATAGCGCCGCTAAGCAACGGAAATGACGATGCGGCCACATGCCGTGCGATTGTTTTAGCCGCCGCCAAGCTTGGAGAGGGGAAATGAACCATGAAGAAGCCGAAGCAAACCGCATCCTTGACCTCTGGAAAGCCGGTGCTGACGAATCCGAAGGCATTACGCAGCAGCTGGTCGAATGGAGCTTGCGCGTGACTGGCGATGCAATTGGGGCGAAGCTTTGAAGCGCTCGCAATCCGCTGCCACCTATCAATCTGCGCACGAGTTCATGACTGCGCTGGCGAAGGATGCGAAACGCTGGTATCTCAGCGGAAATGGGCCTCTCGTTTTTTCTGTAGCTCCAGCAACTAGAAGCCTTGAGCAAAACCGCCGGCTGTGGGCAATGTTGCGAGATCTTTCAAGGCAGGTCGATTGGTATGGCAGGAAACTGTCCGACGAAGAGTGGAAATCTGTGATGACCGCGGCGATGAAAAAGCAGGATGTCGTGCCCGGCGTTGACGGCGGTTTTGTCGTGCTGGGCCAGTCAACGAGCAAGATGACCAAAGGCGAGATGTCAGAGCTTCAAGAGCTTATCGAGGCGTTCGGAGCACAGCGGAACGTCAAATTTTCGGCCCCAGATTGGATGGAGGATTAAACGTGGGAACTCCTGTCGTTGAGATGGTTGGCAAGCGTTTTGGCCGGCTCATAGTGCTTTCCATGGCCGCAAAGAAATCAAGCAGCACCCATTGGAATTGCTTATGCGATTGCGGCGGAAAAAGTACGTCAGCTGGATATGCTCTGAGAAGTGGTGTCACTCAATCATGCGGCTGTCTTCGTAAAGAGCGTGCTGCAGCCGGTGTCAGAGCAAGCAAGACGATTCACGGCTGCACAGCCGGCGGAAATAACAAGACCTACCGCGCTTGGGTCAACATGATTACGCGCTGCCAAAATCCGAGATCCACCCAATACGCTTGGTACGGAGCCCGCGGCATTACGGTATGCGATAGATGGCAAAAGTTTCTGCCATTTTTCGAGGATATGGGTGAGTCTGCGCCTGGAATGACGTTGGATCGGATTGACTCCAACGGAAACTATTGCCCTGAAAATTGCCGATGGGCCACTATGAACGTCCAAGCAGTCAACAAGCGAAACAATGTCTGGATCGAGATCGACGGCGAAAAACTGACCCAAAGCCAGTGGGCCAAGCGTGTCGGATGTAAGGATCAAGAAATCTCCACCCGCAGGCTGAGAGATGGCTTGTCAGGGGCGGAGGCCGTTTACGGCAAACAGTCTGCATGAACCGCACACCCGCCAAGTGCCCGCAATGCCGTACCAGATTCACCCTCGAAGAGCGCGGTCTACGCATCCACCCTGACTGCGTAGATGCCTGGTACACAGCACACAGGGAGAAGCAAGCCAGGAAGGTCGAGGCCAAGCGCAAAAAGGATGCGGCTGCGGACAAGCGGGTGACGAAACAGAAGTTGGACGGGATGAAGACCATTCCGATGCTCATCAAGGAGGCCCAGATCGCCTTCAATGCTTTCATAAGGAGCCGAGACGATGGAAAGCCTTGTATTTGTTGTGGAAGGCCGCTTGGCTCTGCTGACGTTGGAGGAGGGTTTGACTGCGGTCATTACCGGTCCACAGGGAGCGCATCGCATCTCCGTTTTGATGAGCGAAACGCCCATGGACAAACCAAATACTGCAACCGGCACGGTGCGGGCCGGGCTGTTGATTACCGCATCGGCTTGGTTGCTCGCATTGGGCAGGAAGCTGTCGATGACCTGGAAGCCGGCAATGCGCCGCACAAGTGGCAACGCGAAGAGCTGATAGCGATCAAGGGTACCTATGTGCAGAAGCTGAAAGACCTTCGGAAATTGTCGGGATAGGTGTTGCTGACGTGCATTGTGTAGTGCATAATTGATCCATCGACAACGCAACGGAGTAAACGACATGACCACCGCAGCAGCAGCCCGCAAACTCACTGTATCGGTTGAATGGCTTGAAATGGCAGCCGCAGATTTGGAGATAACCGCGGAAAACAGCCTCACCGCTTGGATCATGTGCGGCATGGTTCATCGTTATGCCGAAAACATGGGTAAGGCGGCCGTTCTGCGTCGGGCCGTTGCCATCAAGAGCATTGCTGACCGTCGGTCGTTTCTGCGCCGTAACGGGGTCGAAGCATGAACCTTGATTTGCTCCCTGGAGCGGTCACCAAGCCCGGCCGCAAACCCCTGAACCCCGGCACGCGTAGGGTGGCCACTAGCGTCAGCCTCACGCGGGCCCAGCATGCCGAATTCAAACGCCGCGGGGGCAGCAAATGGCTCCGATCTATTCTTGAGTCAGCCTCACGTCAGGAACACCCTGCACCATAGAGCCACACAACGCAGATGAACTGCAGAAGGATGCGGAATGAAGATCGAAGTCGGGAAAGCTTATCTTTCCAAAGCTGGCGAAAAGGTTTTGATTGATTTTGATGATGGGTCGGGTCATTTCCAATTTTGTGCCGATGTTGGCGATGAGCGCAGAAGCTATGACGAATATGGCCGTAGATTTACTGGGCCTCACGGAGAGGAGACAGATTTGGTTTCTGAGTTTGTTGAAGACACCCGCGAACACACAGGCGGCAGCGTCACTTACTACGGCATTGAGCTTGCAGACGGCACTAAGGTCCAATGCAACGACGTCATCAAGGCGCTGAACATGACCTATGCAGAAGGCAACGTGTTCAAGGCTGTTTGGCGCATTGCGGCTGCACGGCAAGGCAAAAGCAAGCGCGGTTATGACGATGCGCTCTACGACTCTGAGAAGGTCGTTTTCTTCGGTGGAGACATGGTCGAGGCTGCGAAGGCTGTCAAGTGAACTTGCCAAGCCGAGAAGAAATCATGGCGCGCATCAAGTCGGCCCCAGTGACCTACGCAGAGCTTGCCAAAGGCATCCCAAAGCGCCGCAAAGCACCCTTGCGCGCATTGATGGACTCTCTGATAGCCGAAGGTGCCATAAAGATCGCCCAGCGCCACCGCAGGCCGCATTTCGTACTTCCCGACTATGAACCCGAGCCGGCTTATCTGCTGGACATGATCCGGGCGCGATCCGCGGTGGATGACGGAGGTTGCTTGATTTGGGGTGGCTACATCGACCCCATCCGCGGGCCTTCTGTCAGGGCTGGCGAAGAGAACCCCACCAGCGTGCGGCGCATGGGCTGGGTGGCCTCAAAGCGTGGCCGGCTGGGCTACAGCGACACCATCGTCATGAAATGCGGGGTGGATGCTTGCGTCGAGGTGAAGCATATGAAGAAGGCTGGCCGGGGCGATTCAACCCGCAATAAGTCGCTTTCGCTGTTGCACCGTAAGAAGATCGCCGAGGCGCGCAGGAAAAGCGGCGCACTGACTCCTGAGCGCGTCCGGGAGATCCGCGAGAACAACGAGGTTGCGCGCATTGCTGCTGAGAAGGCCGGGGTTAGCAAGGGGACGATTGTGGACATCCGCTCTGGGCGCAGCTGGAAGGAATACGGCGGGATGAGTGGGCTGTTTACTGATTTGATTAACAGGAGAGCTGCATGAGTTATGAAATATTTAAGCCATCAAACGGAATGGCATTTCTGCGCGGGATGTTTCCAACCGCTGAGCCTGACGAGCTTAATATGGTACTTTTCTCTACTTCGGGTATTCACGGGCATTACTTTACGATTGAAGAGTGCGAGGCAGGGGAGGTAGAGGACGTGACGTTTTTGGTGGTTCATCCGCGCACAGTTATGTTGCAGTATGGTAATGCAACGCCAAGCAGCCCGGACGACTTTGTATTTCTCAAGAAGTTGCGCGAGGCAAGTCATGCTTGTTTCGCTAAAATCGGTATTCCTGCTGAAAACAGTTTGTCAATTTAGCATGAGCCGCTACAAGCCTTTGGGCCTGCTTCCCAATACCCGAGGATACCGATTCATCGGGCTCACGCATGATGGCAAGGAGGTCGCCTGCATGGTTTCCAAGGCGCTTGACGGTACGCACTATGTCTCGTCTAGCGTGGGTTATTCGGAACTTAGGTCGTGGAGGCCAGCATGAGTACTCAAATGCTTTGGGGTGTGGGTTGTTACGTCTTGGGCTTTGTGCTGGGTGCGTTGACCTATCGCGCTTGGATCCGTGACGCCAAGGAACTGCCATGACCCAGCACAACCACCCACCCAAACCACCGCCACCAGCTTACGAAAGCGACCTTCTCCGCAGGTTGGTTGAGTATGCAGAGAGCGTGACCAAACAACAGGAATTGGAGGCGAGCGATGAGGTATGAAAGCTGGCGTTGTCAGAAATGTGGCGCTCCAATTGGTTGGGTTGGCAGATTCTTCCGCTGGATTGGAACGTCTTTTCACGACTGCAATACACATAGATTTGATCGCAATCGATAGTAGTCAGCTTCCAGTAAGCATCACACCCCACACTAGAGACTTCCTAAACGGGCCGCTGCCCACCAACCGAAAAAACAGCATGAAAGTGGATCTTCAAGAGGTCATCCAAGTGATGAAGAAATTCCTCGAAACCCGGAAGGATAAATTCCTCACTGAGGATGAATGGTGCGGCGATACCGAGCAGGGTTATCACACCGAAGTGAACTTCGACATGGATGCTTTGTTTGCTCAGATGGATGAGTTTGGCGAAATGCTGAGGGCACAAAAATGAAGCACTACAACGTTCTTAAAATCGTCTACACCAAGCAGATCGACCGTCACCGCGGAGAGTTTTTCGATGTATCTTGGGAGGTCATCGGAACTGCTGACAGCATGGAAGAGGCCAAGAGCCTGCATCCGTGCCCTGTGCTGGAGCGGCGGGTATGAGCGACAAAGAGAAGGCAGATGGCTTAGCGGTAGGCATCAAAACCGGCGAGGCTGGAAAGAAAGCAGTCCTGCTTTGCATCGTGACCGAAGGCAACCAGTCGGGTTGGGCGCTTTCCGCTGGAATTGCTAGGTTCTATGCAAATCAACTACTTGATGCTGCAGACATTGTTGATCCTCCGGAGGAGAAAACATGAGCGATGCAAATTCAACACGCGTATATGACCAAGAATTTGAGAAATTCCTTGCCAGCGTAGAAGGGATGGATAGCCCAAAGTGCCCATGCCACTACTGCGCATCGGATCAGACAAGACCGGAGGGTGCATGAACTGGACATACGAGAATGAGGCTGACACAGCCACAAAAGCCCGGGTGTTAAGTATTGCTCAGGAAGAGTTTGAGGCGGCTTTGGCGGAAAGGGAAAAGTTCGCGCAGCTGTTGCAGCCATTGCTTGCGGGTAATAAAGATGCTGCGCTGGCGGCCGTCCGTAACGCTGCGCCATTGATTGGTTTCCTTTTGCCTTTGCTAAGCGAGACTCAGCGATCTATGATTGCCCTGCCAGTAGTGGACTGCATGAAGGATGAGCGGTAAAATGCACTTGGGCAAATCACTTAAAGGAACCCACATGCAGAACATTCAATCCCCCCGCCGCGACGACGCTGCCATCGAGCAAGACATCATCGCAAAAGGCAAGACTGCGCCGCGCGTTACGCCTGCGGACTTGCAAGCCAACATCGTTGGTTGCTACTACTTCACGGCACAAAACGGCGTGCAGGACGCTTTGCACGAGCAGGACGAACTTACGCGGCTCACCGGTGCGCATGCTGAATTGAGCCTGCTTACCTTCTGCGTGCTGGTGCTGAAGAACGGTTTCACTGTTACCGGCGAGTCGGCCTGCGCCAGCCCTGAGAACTTCGACGCCGAGATAGGCCGAAAGATCGCCCGTCAGAATGCGGAGGGCAAGATCTGGCCACTGATGGGCTATGAGTTGAGAAGTAAGTTGGCGGATTGATGTTTCCGACTCACCCCCGTAAGGGGTGGCTATCAAGTCTCCTGCCTTCGCCCAAAGCGATAATTTCAAAGGGGCAGGCAAGGTATGCCGACTACTCAAAGAGAGGCAGGAGGCTTGATGGTGAAATGCGCAGGCTGATGCGCGTGGCGGTCTGGCTCGAATACTTACGACGCCATTGGTCTACTCGGATCGATCAGACAAGCTGGGGATTGGCACCGGCCACCATCATTTCTTTCGTAGTTGCCCGCTTCCCCTTCGGCGTGTAACATTAGGGCTGGCGTATAGTGCGTCAGCCCTTTTTTCTTTCAAGATTCGGCGTTGCTCGGATGTAAAGAGATAGGTCTAAAGTAGGAAAAGATAGTTTTGGCCCTAGAGAAGCGTCAGAAAGCGGGCGGCAGGCAAGCAGGAACGCCCAACAAGGTCACCCGAGAGTTCAGGGAGACCGTTACCCGCCTGCTCGAAGATAACGCCGATAACGTCTCCTCATGGCTGCAGATGGTTGCCGAGGGCACGTCGGAGAACAAGCCGGACCCGGGTAAAGCATTGGACCTTCTGGCAAAGCTGGCTGAGTTCGCTGCGCCCAAGCTGGCCCGCACTGAGGTTATGCACGCTGGCTCTATCGACGTGATGACCAAGGAGCAGAGAGACGCCGCTGTTGCTGCGGCAGCCCGCGCAGACCGATGAGCGCATTGCCCTCGCTTACTGCAGAGGACTACGCATACAGCAGGCTAATCGCCTATGCGGCCTATCAGTGGCCTGGCTACAAGGACGCAGCGCATCACAGGCTTATCGCACGCAAGTTAGAAGCAGTTGAGCGCGGCGACATCAAGCGCCTCATGATCTTCATGCCCCCGCGGCACGGCAAGAGCATGCTTGCCTCGGAGTTCTTCCCTGCTTGGTACATGGGCCGCAACCCGGATCATTACGTCGTTGCCGCCACCTATGGGCAAGAGCTTGCCGACGACTTCGGGCGCAAGGTCAAGAATCAGATTGACGACGCTGCGTTCCAAGCCATCTTCCCAGGTGTGAGGTTGAAGGATGACAGCAAGAGCGCCAAGCGTTTCCACGTTCAAGGTCAAGACGGCGGGTTTGAGCATCAAGTTAGCCAGGCAGGTGCCTATTACGCTGTTGGCGTAGGCGGTCCGCTCACTGGCCGCGGCGCTCACCTGCTGCTGATCGATGACCCGGTGAAGAATCGGGATGATGCAGATAGCGAAGTGACCCGCCGGCGCATCAAGGATTGGTACACGTCCACTGCCTACACCCGCTTGATGCCTGGTGGGCGGATCGTTGTCATTCAAACCCGATGGCATGAGGATGACTTGTCCGGCTGGCTGATGAGCGAACACCGCCGTGAGGGCTGGGATGTGCTAAGCCTACCCGCGTTGGATGGCGACGCGCCGCTCTGGCCTGAGCAATATGGCAAAGAGGCGCTTGAACGCATCAAGATGGCAGTCGGCCCCCGCGATTGGTCGGCGCTTTATCAGCAGTCGCCCAGCCCGGATGAGGGAACCTACTTCCTCAAAGACTGGTTCAAGACCTGGCACGCCCGACCGGCGCACCTAAACATATACGGCACCAGCGACTATGCCGTCACTGATGGCGGCGGCGACTACACCGTGCATCGTGTGTGGGGCATCGGGCCTAACGGGGATATATACCGCCTAGATGGCTGGCGTGGCCAATCGACTGCGGATGTGTGGATCGATAAGAAGCTAGACCTAGTTAAGCGTTACCAGCCGCTCGCATGGTTTGGCGAGGCCGGAGTGATTCAGAAAGCAATCGAGCCGATGCTGATTCGCCGTATGCGTGAGCGCAATATCTTCGTGCGCAATGAGTGGATCCCCAGCATTGCCGACAAGCCTACCCGCGCCCGTGGCTTTCAGGCCCGCGCAGCAAGCGGCGGGGTGTATTTTGAGGCCGGAGCTGATATTGGCGAGTTCTTGACCTTCCCAGCTGGCAAGCACGACGACGACGTAGACACTGCTTCGCTGATGGGGCGTGCAATCGACATGGCGCACCCGGCTATAGTTCCTGCCCGTGAAACCCGGCCTGAGTTTGAAGACAGATGGTTCAGGAAGTTTGAGAAAGACGAGATGGCCGATGAAGAAGATTGGAAGACTGCGTAATGGCGTTTAATTCGCCTCTAACATACAATCGCGCGCAATGATTGAATCCGACGACCTCGCAGGCGATGAATCCGCGCAGCTAAGCGCAGTCATCCGCTATTTTGAAGAGGCCGAGGATTCGTCTTCGGAGTCGCGTGAGCTTGCTATGCGGGATCGGCGCTACGTCGATAACGAGCAGTGGACGCCCGAGCAGATAGCCGTTCTCAAGAAACGCAAGCAGCCGATTCTCACGATCAACAAACTCAAGCAGAAGGTCGAATTCCTCAAAGGGTTTGAGCGCCGGCTGCGCAGTGACCCAAAAGCCTTCCCTCGCAATCCCAATGACGAGCAGGGTGCAGAGGCTGCGACGGATGCTCTACGCTTCGTGGCAGATCAGAACGACTACGACGAAATCCGCTCGGACGTTTACGAGAATTTCCTAGTTGAAGGCACTGGCGGCATTGATATTGTCGTGGAGCCGGATGGCAAGGGCGCCTACAAGATCGTCTATAAGCGCATTCCATACGACCGGCTGTTCTGGGACCCGCATTCGTATGAGAAGGACTTTGAGGACACGCTTTTTAAAGGGATCGTCATTTGGGAGGATGTCGTTAAGGCCAAGGAAGACTATCCAGACGCCTTAGATGCCATTGAGAACACTACGACCTCGGGATACACCACCAACAGCTTTGATGACAAGCCAAGGAATGCCATCTGGTGTGACTCTCGTCGCAAGCGCATTCGCATCGTACAGATCCACTACAAGTGGCGCGGCGAGTGGATGATTGCCACTTTCACTAAAGGCGGCTTTCTCGTTCCCCCGCAGGTTTCCCCTTATCTGGACAAGGACGGCTACTCGTGTTCGAGCCTCATCATGCGCTCGATGTACGTGGATCAGGACAACAACCGCTATGGCGACATTCGGTCCTCGATTAGCCTGCAAGACGAAATCAACATGCGCCGCAGCAAGTCGCTGCATCTGCTGTCGGTGCGTCAGACCTACGGCAACCAGACCGCGCTCAAGGACACAGCCAAGGCCAAAGCAGAGCTAGCCAAGCCGGATGGCCACGTAGAGCTCAATGCCGAGACGGTTTTCGGCCAGGGCTTCGGCGTCATCCCTACGACTGACATGGCGCAAGGCCAGATGCAGCTGCTGCAGCAGGCGTTGGTCGAAATGCAGGGCAGCGGACCCAACAACGCGCTCGCTGGCAAGAACACCGAATCCCAATCCGGCCGTGCGATTCAAGCCCAGCAGCAAGGCGGCGCAGTTGAGATTGAGCCAGGATTGGACGGCCTCAAGCAGTTCTCGCGCGATGTCTACGAAGCAACGTGGATGCGTGTTAAGCAGTTCTGGACTGGCGAGAAGTGGGTGCGCATCACTGACGACGAGCGCAACCTCAAATGGGTTGGCCTGAATCGTCAGATCACCCTTGCTGACAAGCTTAAGGAGCTGCCGCCAGAAGAAGCGCAGGCCATGATGCAGCAACTTCAACTCCAGCCAGGCGATCCGCGTCTGCAGGAAGTCGTCGGCGTGGAGAACGATGTGTCCGGCTTGGACATTGACATTGTGATTGAGGAAGGCCCCGACATTTCCACGCTGCAATCGGAGCAATTCGAGCAGCTTGCAGGGCTCGCCAAGAACGGCATTGCTATTCCTCCCAAAGCGCTCATTCAGGCTTCGAGCATCCGAAATAAGGATGCGATCTTGGACGAGATGGAGAAGGGCCAGCAACTTCCTCCCCAGGTTCAAAAGCAGATACAGGAGATGCAGCAGCAGTTGCAGCAGGCTCAGCAGAAGCTTGAGCAGCAGGCGAAGCAGTTGGCCGACCGTGAGCAGGAGTTCGCGCTGAAGGCTGGCGAGTTGCAATTGAAGTCGCGCGATCTGGACATTAAGCAGATGCAAGTAATGAAACCAGCCGAGCCGCAGCAGCAAGATCCCAATCAGCAGATTGAGGCTGTGCAGAAGGTCGCCGACATCGAGCAGACCCACGCCGAGACCGAGCAGATCCAAGTTGAAACAGCGCTAATGCTGCAACCCCAAGAAACCGCACTTCAGGAGTAGCCATATGGCGTTTTACCCATCTTCAGATTCCGTCAATGGCTATTCGGTCATCCTCAATGGGGACTTGACGATCACGCCTGCAAACCAAGGCAATTACAACGAGAAACTAATTGTTTGCACTGGCGCATCAACCATCACGCTTGGCAAAGACATCATGAACAACTTTAAGACGCAGGTTCGTCCTTCGTCTTCCGCCGGGGTTACGGTGGTGCCTGTTGCTGGTGTGCTGATTAACGGGGCAACAGACGCTTTTACGCAGGGTGCTGGAAATGGCGCGCTAATTGAAATCGTCTACGGCGTGCATAACAATCTCACCGTCGCAACTATTTCGGGTGCGCTTAACTCTCAGGATGTGACAAACCTGAAGAAGTATCAACGGGGCGTGTGGACTCCGATAGATCAAAGCGGTGCCGGACTGATTTTCGTGGGGGCATACGGGGATTACATTCGAACCGGCGATTTGGTGGCTGCGTCATTCCGGGTGGTTGTGCCTGCAAACGCCAGTGCCGCCAACAACTCAATTGGAGGCCTGCCCTTTCCAAGTGCTGCTACCCGTGTCACATCTGGCCTTGCGGTCAGCTATGCGTCAACAGGCTACGCAGTGACGGCGGCCCTAGACCCATTAATGTCGAAGTGGTCCTTCGCTACGTTCTCAGGTAGCTTGATACGCAATACGGACATGGCCGGCGCCACCGTGCAAGGCGTCATTACTTATATGACTGACGCGCCCTAAAATCCAGCGGGAAACATGATGGCAAAAAAAATCGCAATCATCCCAGCGGGTGCTGGAGCCGTGCAGGGGTACACGGAACAGGCTGATGGCACGCAGGCGATGGATGTGAACATCGCATCGCAAACCGCGCCAGGTGTGTCGCCCGATAACGTCTACTTCGCAAGCAACAGCGGCGGCTTTGTTGAACCAGCCGATGTTGTCGTGTTTCCTGCTGCTGGTGCTGGCGTGCGCAACTACATGACTGGGCTGCAATACCTCAACTCCAGCGCAACGTCGGGCGAAATCGTGGTGAAAGACGGTGCAAACGTGATTTGGCGTGGGTACGCCGCGGGCGGCATGGAAACCCCGGCAATCATCCCGTTCAACACGCCGCTCAAGGGCTCGGCCAATACGGCCATGCTTGTCGGCCTGCTGATGGGTCAGATGGCCGTTCGGGTGTCGGCACAAGGCTTCAAGGGGGCATGACATGACCATCGCATTCCGTCGCTTCGCCGACCCCTTCATCATCCCCGTAACTCCATCAGTCGGCGCGCAGATAGTCATTTCGGGTGATCCAAAGTTTCCGCCTCAAGGCCGCAACTCTTCGTTTCTGATCGTGAACCCCAATCCTTTCTGCGTGCGCCTCAAAGGCAGCAGCCAAGTGCGTGATGGCGGGTTTGTGGCCGTGACTAATGAGAATGGCTGGCTCTTTCTGCCGTGGGAAAAGTCTGTGTGGACCACACAATATCCCGATTGGATTTCCGCTATGTCCGTGACTCGCGGCGGCCTAGATGCAGGTTCTGGGACGCTTGAAATGTCTTACGGAGAAGGTGTGTGAGAGTTACTAGCGGCATGGGTGCAAGAGGCCCAAAGGGCGACAAAGGCGATGCCGGCGCCGCCTCAACCGTTGCAGGCCCTGCCGGCCCTAAGGGGGACACTGGATCAACAGGCCCTCAAGGTCCAAAAGGGGAAGTCGGCGCTGCTGGTCAGCAGGGCGCCCAAGGGATCAAAGGCGACATTGGTGCAACTGGTGCCGCAGGTACTGCTGGTGCGACAGGAGCAATCGGGCCAAAAGGTGATACGGGTGCTACTGGCCCGGCGGGAACGGCAGGAACCAATGCCACCACCACTTCTAACGCTACGACAGCAGTAGCGGGGCTAATGGCGCCTGCAGACAAAAACAAATTAGATCAGTTGCAGCGAGTCAGGTTGGTTAGCGACTCAAGCGGATTGGTAACTTGGACGTTTGCCAAGCCGTTTCCGGCCGGTTCTACGCCCGTTGTCGCCGTGACGCCTGAAAATAACACCTCAGGATCGAATATTAATCATAAAATCACTGCCATAAGCAATACGGCAGTGACTGTGCAGCTGAGCATGTCTTCTGCTGTTACATTGCTAGGAATATCTGTTCTAGGAGTCAATGTTGCGTCTTCTACCCCTGTCCACATGGATGCGGGTTTGGCGACTCAATGAGGCTTAGAGAACCCTGCCGCCGAGGTTCGGGCGTTTCAGAATACCGCCGCCGGGTTTGACGGGCGTGGAGCATAAACATGAACGATGAGCTAAATGGTTTCCTGAGCGAAGAGTCGCAGGGTGAGCCACAGGTCGAAGAGAACAAGGGGTCAGCAGCCTTGCAAGAGGAAGTGGCGCCTGAAACTCAGGGCGAGCCGACTTCGCCTAGCGCTGACAAGCATGTGCCACTCGCCGCGCTGGAAGCAGAGCGCAGCCAACGCAAGGATTGGAAGGAGCGGGCGCTTCGTCTTGAAGGTGAAATGAAAGCCATGCGCGAACAGCGCGAGCGCATTCAAGAGCCGCAAGAAGAACAACGCCAGATGGACCCGATTCAGGTAATGCAGCAACGCATGCTGGATCAGCACTACAACACGTCGCAATTGCTGGCGAAACAGTCTTACAAGGACCTCGACGAGAAAGTCGAAGTGTTCATGGAAGCAGCCAAGCAAAACCCGGCGCTAGTAGCGGCAATGCAGCAGCAGGCGCACCCGTATGAATTCGCATACCGCGAAGCCGAACGGATGCTTCTGCAAAAGGAAATGGGTAACGATCCGAGCGCATTCCGCGCAAAGATGGAAGCTGAAATAGAAGCCCGGATTCTTGAGAAGCATGGTCTTACAGGTCTCTCTCAGTCTGCCGCGCCAGCTGCGCCGAAGATTCCGGCATCACTCGCCGGTGCCCGTTCATCCGCTGGCCGAACGGCCGGTGTATTTACTGGCCCGCCGTCACTTGACGATATTTTGAAACAGTAAGGAGCCTCAAATGGCAGAAACCACCGCCCGCGGCGGACTAACCCCGCAGCAATGGGACAGCGAATTCTTCTCGGAATACATCCGGGATAACCGTTTCATGCCTTACATGGGTACGAACGAAAACGCCGTCATCCATATCAAGGAAGACCTGACCCGCAAGCCAGGCGACCGCGTTACCTTTGCCGCCGTGCGCGCGCTGGGTGGCGGCGTCACCGGCAATACGGTGCTGGAAGGCAACGAAGCCGAGCTTGACGCCCGCTCGATGGCTGTCCGTGTCGCTCCGCTGCGCAATGCAGTCGTGATGACCGAATGGGACGAGCAGAAGTCCGCTATCGACATTCGCATGGCTGCGAAAACGGGCCTCAAGAATTGGGCAATGGAGCGGATGCGTGAAGACGTCATCATCGCTCTGAAGTCAGTTCCCAATGCTGGCGGCGTCATGGTCCCTTATGAGACCGCTACCGCTGCCGAGCGCAATGCCTGGCTGGCCAACAACAGCGACCGCGTGCTGTTCGGCTCCTCGGTCGGTAATGGCGCATCGAACGTTATGGCAACCGCTCTGGCTACCGTAGACAACGTGAATGACAAGCTGACCGCATCAGTGGTTTCGCTTGCCAAGCGCCGCGCTCAGATGGCCGCCCCGCGCATGACCCCATTCCGCACCCGTCGTGGCGATCAGGAATGGTATGTCATGTTCTGCAACCCGCTGTCGTTCCGCGACTTCTCGCAGGATCCAGTTGTTGTGCAAGCAAACCGCGATGCCCGCGAACGCGACGTTGCAACCAACCCCCTGTTCACCGGCGGCGAACTTGTATGGGATGGCGTGATCGTCAAGGAAATCCCGGAAATGGGTCTTCCGCAAGCGGCTACCGCGACTAGCATCGGACAAACAGGCGGCATCCTTCCAGGTGTTGGCACCGGCGGCATTGATGTTGGCTTCAACTTCCTCGTCGGCGCTCAAGCACTCGGCGTGGCATGGGCCCGTCGTCTCCGCTCTACCACCGATGTTCGCGACTATGGCTTCCGTCATGGCGTGGGCGTGATGGAAATCCGCGGTGTTGAGAAGCTTATGTTCGGCACTGGCCTCACTGACACCACCAACCTGAAGCAACACGGCGTCGTCACCGTCTTCAGTTCCGCAGTTGCTGACGCGTGAGGAAGGACTAACATCATGGCAATTTTGCAAGCTTCCAAGACTTCCAGTGCCGCGCTGCTGGCGATGCCGGGTGTCGGCGATGGTCAGTCGGCGAAGGTCACTTCCTCCAACTACACCTTCGCTGCTGCACCCGCAACCGGCGACATCATCCAATCCGCCCTCATTCAGGCGGGCTCTGTGATTACCGATGTCAAGGTCGTTCTCAGCGGCTTCGGCGCCAATTCCACTTTTGAAGTGGGCTACGGCGACGACACCGATTACTGGATCGTCTCTGGGTCGGGCGTCACTGGTGGCGTCTTCCGCGACAGCGCCGCAACCGCGCGACCGCTCGTCCTCGTGACGAACGACACCGTTGATGTGAAGATCAACGCCGCCGGCGCAACCGCTGCTGGTACTGTCGACATCATCGTCACTTACGTGCCGCGCAACAACTAAGAAGGACGGAGCTGGGCAACTGGCTCCGTATTCCCATGCAAGCAAAGTTCATTGCAGTTCCGGGGCAACCCGAAATTACCCGCATCACCATGTACGGCCAGTTGTTCTTTAAGAACGAATGGACGGATGTGCCTAAAGGCTTGGCGGAAAAGAAACTAGCCAATCATCCTCATTTTGAGGCGCGATACAGCAAGGCGGAAATCGCCCAAGACGCGCAGATTAAGCGAGAATTTGCCGATCTTGTAGAAGATCAGATGCGCAATGCTGAAGATGCGCAGGAGAAAGATGAAGCCGAGGCAGCTGAACAGGCGAGGCTTAATGCTGCGGCTGACCAAATCGCCGACGCGCATAAAACCAATGAAGAGATCACGTCTGCGGTGGAATACCATCTGGCCGAGGTGGATGCGCCGCCGGTAGTTCTGCCGCTTACTGAGCCTGTTCGCACCGCATTTGACTACCAAGTGCGCGAAGAAGCTGGACAAGTGCCCGGCAATGTTGAGCCGGAAGAACCCAAGCGCGGCCCCGGCCGGCCGCGGAAGAACTAATGGCTGATTTCACCGCCCTTGCGCCGCGCGTGCTGATGAAGTTGGAAGTCCTTGGCGCAGAAGATACGCCATCGTCTGCTGACTTTGAGTTGGCCGTAAACAAGCTAAGGGCGGTGCATGCTTGGCTTAAAGCTGAGCGCCTTCTCCAATGGGTGATGAATGACATCCCCGACTTTGCCGAGGAACCCTATGTGATGATGGCCGCCTATCTCACTACGGATGAATTCGGCCAGCAGTCCAAACCGATTTGGTGGCAGACCGGCCTTGCGGCGATTGAATCGGGGGTTAACGTGCGGAACAACGGCCCTACACAGGCGGAGTATTTCTGATGGATATTGTTGTCGCTCTCAACGGAAGCAAAGAGCGCAATCTGTCGTTCGCGCCAGGTGACGAGGTAACGCTGAATCTCATCGTCTATGCACAAGACGGCGATACGACACCCATCACTCCGACCAACTTCTATTGGTCCACTGGCGGCGGATCTTTCCTGCCGGTCGGTAGCCAATTCTCGTTCCCATGCGTCAATCGCACACCGTACAGCATCGCAGCAGACATTGCTGGTGTTCGCACTACGCTGGTCTACGGGATCATTGAAGCCCCGTTCGGCTATCGGTGCAACTGGTATTGCGGTGGCGACATCTTCCCGCCTGTCATCCCCACCACGCAGGCCGTCAACATCGTTGTCTCGGACGTTGGGGAGTACTACGTCGCTCAGAACGTAGAAGATGTATTGCAGGAGATTGGCGAACAACTCCAGGCTTTGCGCGGCGCATGAAATTCCCCGGATTTCTCGGCCCCAGCGTTCCCGCCCGTTCGCCTGCGATCAACTCTCAGCGCACGGTAAACCTGTATCTCGAAGTCGATCAGCAGAACGGCAAGGCCCCGCTGTCCATGTATGGCATGCCTGGCCTGACTGCACTTGCAAGCCTCCCGACACAGCCCGTCCGCGCCCTCTACGTAGCCCAAGGCCGCAACTTCGCCGTAGCTGGCAACACCCTATTCGAGCTATCCGCAGACTGGACCCCGACAGCCCGAGGAACCATAGGAACCTCCACAGGCCCTGTGCAGATCGTGGACAACGGAATCCAACTCGGCATCTTCGACTATCAATTCGGCTGGGTCTATGACCTTGGCACCGCGGTATTCAGCCAGATCACCGCAGAGGGCTTCCCGAACGGCACAGGCGCAGCTGGCTACATCGATGGCTTCATCGTCGCCGTCTTTCCGGGCAGCGAGAAATTCGGCGTATCCACTATAAAAGACATCCGCGGTTGGGATGCATTGGACTTCGCCAGCGCTGAGGGCTTGCCCGATAACCTCGTGGGTTGCATCGTTGTACAGCGGATCGTCTATTTGCTCGGCACGGACAGCATGGAGTCGTGGAGCAATACCGGAGGCGCTGACTTCCCTCTGAGTCGCATCGAAGGCTCATTCGTTGAAACTGGCTGTGCGGCTCCTGCAACCATCGTCAAGATCGACAACGGCTTCTGCTTCCTCGGTAACGACAAGCGCGGCACGGTGGCTGTTTACAAGGTATCCGGCCCCAGCAGTCTTGCCCCAATCAGCAACGCAGCCATAGCTACCGAGTTTTCCAACTACACCCTACGCGACGCGCAGGCGTTTGGATTCAACTTTGCTGGCCACACGTTCTACGTCATCACCTTCCCGACTGACAAGAGGACTTGGGTCTATGACTTCAACTCGCAGGCGTGGACTGAGTGGCTGTACTTCAAAGACGGCGCATTCCAACGTCACCGGGCTAACTGCTTTGCGGTGATGAACGGCAAACTAATCGTGGGCGATTGGGAGAATGGCAAGCTGTACGAGCTGGATGAGGACGCCTACACCGATGACGGTCAAGCGATCCGTGCATTGCGGGCGACCACGATCACCAGCTTCGATGAGCGCTACTTCACGACCTCTTGCCTACAGGTGGTTATGGAGCAGGGCGTAGGCACGCAGACAGGTCAAGGCGCAGATCCCAAAATCATGCTGCGCGTTTCTGACGATGGCGGTGTGACCTGGAAAAATGAGCGCACCGCGCCTATCGGCAAGGTGGGAAAATACGCGAACCGCTCGCTATTCTGGCGGCTGGGTATTGCGAGGAACCGCATGTACGAAGTGTCCATTACCGACCCGGTGAAACGTGTGTTTGTCGGAGCGCAGTTGTCATGAGTACAACGGTTGGCGTGCCGATGATGAATGTCGCCTTCGTGGACGACAAGAAATGTCTCACGCAGTACGGATATGCGATCCTCGCCGGCCTGCGCACCCGTAGTGGCGGCACCGATGGGATCGACATCACGGAGTTGCAAACCCAGCTTGAAGGTGACTTCCAAGACGTCCGCGAAGCTCCATTAGTCCCGGCATTAGGTGCGGGAGCATTCGCTCAGGCATCTGCAGACGACCAGCCGCTACCCGTAACGTTTATCGGCCCAGAACCAGACGAACCCAGCTTAGGCCCTCTGTTTGCATATATCACCCGGTTGGAAAGCCGCATCGCCCATCTAGAGGAATCCAAATAATGGCAGCACGAGCCCAACCCCTTATTGATACGCGAGACGTACCTATCGCCGCAACAACCGTATTCACGGCATCTGATCGCACGACGATTGATGCAGTGGTAGTTAACAACACGACCGCCACGCCACTTACGTTCACTGCCAACATCGTCAAGTCCGGCACGGCCGTAGCGACCGCCAATCAGGTCATGAGTTCATTCAGCATTGGTGCTAATGCCTCGACCTCGCCGCTTGGCATGCTGGGGCAGACTCTTAACCCCGGCGACTTCATCAGCGTGCTTGGTTCGGCTGCTGGCCTGAATATCCGTGCGTCAGGTCGGGTGCTGAGTAACGCATGACGCGCGAAGAAGCTCAATTGGCGGCGGGGTATATCATCCCTCCTGAGTGGGCTTACGTTCCGGTCGGTGACGCCGCATTCTTCATCGTCAAAGGCAATGAAATTCACTGCTGGCGCGACGAGCGCATAGCCGGTAGGTGGATAACGCGCCGAGACATTGACGCCGTTACTGCTCCGCTGCTGAAAGAGTTTGGCTATGTGTTCACTAGCGTGGAAAATGGCAACGAGGTCGGGCAGCGCTTTGTTGAGCGCCTGGGCTTCACCAAGAGTCAGGTTAGCCCAACCCACTGTTTCTATGTATCGCGGCGCATGGCCCATTTGAGAAAGAAAGCGAGAACGCACGATGAGCCTTAAAGGAATTCTTGGTACAGCCGCGACGGCAATCGGCTCCACTTTTGGAGGGCCAATTGGCGGCGCTGTAGCCGGTTCTCTCGCCGGCGCAGTTTTGGGCAATGACTCGGCCAAAAGCGCTGGGCAGATTGCTTCTAACGCGACGGGCACAAACAACGCCCTGCAAGAGCGCATCTACAACGAGACCACTGCGCGTAACGAGCCGCTTTATCAGAACGGTTTGTGGGCCAACAACCGACTTGCTGCGCTGCTGAATCCTAATGGCGGGATCAACACACAATTTCAGTTCAACGCACAAGACCTGCAGAACGATCCTAGCTACGCATTCCGCATGCAGCAGGGCGTTCGGGCTTTGGATAACTCAGGCGCTGCCCGCGGCATGTCTAACAGTGGCGCGCAGTTGAAGGCGCTTACCCGTTACGGCCAAGACTACGCGTCCACCGAGTATGGAAATGCCTACAACCGAGCGCAAGGCACATTCAATCAGAACCTGCAGAACACCTTGAATCCTCTTCAGTCCCTCGCGGGCCAAGCGCAGACTTCCTCAAACGCACTTGGATACGCAGGCCAGAATTACGCCGGTCAGGTAGGCGCCAATAACACTGGGCTCGCCAACTCTCTTGGAGCCTCCACAATTGCTCAAGGTAACGCTATAAGCGGCGGCCTTAACAACGCCACAAGTGCATACAGCAGCAACAATCTTCTGCAACAGCTGCTGGGCGGCTTAGGCGGAGGCAATAGTGGCAGTACGGATTGGACGTCGGCGCTGAAAACGGCCAATACAGCTTCTGATCCTATAGGCTCACTCAACTCTACTTTTGGCTGGACCTGATATGCCATTAGACGCTTCAATTTACAGCCAGATCCAGCAGCCGCAGGCGGTCAACCCGCTCTCGCAGTTGGCTCAGGTCTCGCAAATCCAAGGCGCTCAGCAGCAGAACCGCTTGGCTGCTTTGCAGATGCAGGAATACGAACGGGCGCGGCAGCAGGACGAAGCAAGGCGTCTGGCTATCCAAGGTGCTGGTGCTGACCCTACCAAGATAGGTCCGGCTTTGCTGGGCGTCGGCGATCTTGCGGGGTACAACGCCAATCAGAAGTCTATGGCCGAGACGGGTAAGCTGGCCAACGAGGCGGAGGCGTCCCGCTTCAAAACCGCTTACGCTAAGTCGCAAGCGTACCTAGATATTGTTGGCTCTGCGCGCGATCAGGCATCCTATGACCAAGCTCGGCAGCAAGTCGCCGCGTTGGGTGTGGATGTTGCAAACGTACCCCCGACCTATAGCCCAGATTACGTCGAAAACGCACGGCGACAGGCTCAGACAGAACAGCAACGAATCGAAGCTGCTGCAAAGTCGCGCGGCCTAGATATTCAGGCGCTTACGCAGCAGGAGCAAGGGCGGCACAATCGTTCTACGGAGAGTGTTGCACAAGGTCAGCTTGGTGTTGCTCAAGGAAATCTTGGGGTGGCGCGCGCTAATCTTGGCTTGCGTCAGCAAGAGCTTTCAACTGGCCGTCTTCCCCCCGGCTATCGACCTGGCGGTAACGGCACGCTTGAATTCATTCCAGGCGGCCCAGCCGATCCGCAGAACAAGGCCGGTGGAGGCAAGCCCCTAACCGAAGGTCAAAGCAAGTCGCTGGTGTTTGCATCGCGCATGCAGGAGGCTAACGACACGCTAGACAAGCTTTCTGGCGGCGGCACAGTGAACAGCATCCCCGGATCCACACTTCCTGTTGTTGGGGCGGCCATCAATGCTATTGGCGGTCAAGGTAATCAGCAGTTGGTGCAGGCCAAGCGAGATTTCATCAACGCTGTGCTGCGCCGCGAATCTGGTGCAGCTATTGCCTCCAGCGAGTTTGACAACGCCGACAAGCAATATTTCCCGCAGATCGGCGACACCTCTGCCGTGATTGCACAGAAACGCAAGAACCGTGAGATTGCCACGCGAGGCATTGCTGCTGACGTACCCGATTCCGAGAATCGAATCAGTCAGGTCCGCGGTTCGCCTGCTGCTGCCTCGGGCGGTTGGTCCGTGAAGGAGGTTCGCTAAGTGCCCACCTTCCGAATCACATCACCTGATGGCAAGACGTATGACGTAACAGGCCCTGAAGGCTCGACAGCCGATCAAGCCTTGCAGCAGGTTCAATCCCAACTCAAGACGAGTACGGAGGCGCCAAAGGAACAGGGTAGCTTTTTCGAGCGTACTGCCCGCGATCTGGGTGCTGGTGCTGTGCGTGGCGCTGCTTCTATTGGTGCGACTTTGCTGGCGCCTGTTGATGCGGCTGCGCGAGCGCTGGGGGTTCCAGAGAATGACTTTATCGGGCGCACTGATCGACGCGAGTCTTTGGACCCTGCATTGCAGTCCTTGGGTGCGGATACCAATTCGCTTGCTTATGGCGCGGGCAAGCTCGGCGCGGAAGTCGCGGGCACGCTCGGAGTAGGTGGCGCGCTGGCTAATGGAACACGGCTGGCAGCACAGGCCGGCCCTCGGGTTGCTGCCGCGATTGAACCGCTTACCAATGCCATTGCCTCAGGTGGGATGCGGTTGGGCACCAATGCGCCTGCAAACCGGCTTGCGCAATTAGCAATCCGCGGCGCTGGTGGCGGCATTGCTGGCGGCGCATCTACTGCTTTGGTGGATCCTTCAAGCACTGGCCAGGGTGCAGCAATTGGCGCCGCTTTGCCTGGCGCTGCCGCTGGCGTGGGTCGATTGGGCCAACTCGTGGGCCAAAGCGTTGGAGTCAACCCGCGGGCAGCTGAGGTTGGCAGACTTGCGCAGTCCTACGGTATCCCTGTTACCACCGCGGATGTGTCGGGTGGCACCACGAAAGCATTTCGGTCCGTTCTTTCCGATCTGCCCATCATCGGCGGCATTGGTGTAGGCGCGCGCGAGAACCAACAGCGCGCTTATAACAAGGCCGTTGGCTCTACATTTGGAGCGGCCGAGGAGTCGCTCACCCCTGACATCGTTGACGCAGCGAAAGGCCGTTTGGGCAAGGAGTTTGACCGCATCTGGAACAACAACTCCCTGCAAGTCGATGATTCGTTTGTCAACGGCGTGCAGGCCCTGCGCCAGCAGGCAGATAAACTCCCCGCACAGTCGGGCGCCAGCATCAAGGCTGAGATAGATGATCTCCTGTCAAAGGTGCAGACCGACGCATCAGGCGCTCAGGTGATTCCAGGTGATGTGGCCAACAAGTTTCAAAGCTATCTGCGTCGTCGTGCAGAAGGCTCAAACGAACTACGCAACGAGCTAGGCGATCTGCGGCAATCTGTCATCAGCGCTTTCAATCGCAGCGTATCTCCCACAGACGCTGCTGCACTTACGCAAACTCGTTCTCAGTACAAGGCATTCAAAACTGTTGAGCCCTTGCTGACTAATGCGGAGCTGGGCGTTGCAGGACGGGTGCCCGGGGATGTGCCTGCGGCTCTGCTGCCTAACGCTGTCCGCAACGGCTACAGTGATCCAACAGGAACGGCGCTTGGCGATCTCTCGCTGGTCGGCAGCAAAATTCTGGCTGACCGCGTGGCCCGGACTGGCGGTAGCACTCGTGCCGCAATCCAAAATACCTTGCTCGGCGCGTCCGTTGTAGCAAACCCCGCCCTTGCTGGCTTGGGTTATGCAGGCGCTGGCGGTCTGGCCGCTTTGCTTAACTCGCCTCGGGTTGGTGCATACCTTACGCGGCCTGGCACGAACCGCCTGCGTGACCTTATTGAATCCGATGCGGCGACTGGCCTTGTTCGTGCGGCGCCCGTGGCCGTTTCAGGCCGTTGAAGATGCCGACGACAAACGCCAGCACCAACACCACACCAGCCTTGACCCAAAGATAGTCCGTGAATTCCATCGGCCAAGTCTAACAATATCGGAACCCAAATGGCAGCAACCTGGACCCCCAAATTTGAAGGCAAAACCAATGCCGGATTGCCCGTTGTCTTGGGGCAACTCTTCACCTACGCTGCTGGCACCACTACACCCATTGCGACCTACACCGACCAATCGGGCACGGTGCAGAACAGCAACCCTGTTCAATTGGATGCAGCGGGCAGGGCAAATGTTTGGCTGGTGCCGGGGGTTTTCTACAAGTTCATCCTCCGCACTGCGCCTGTTCTGGGTGCCCCAGGTGTTGAAGTCTGGAGCGTGGACAACTTCTCGGTTGCCGATCCGCAAGCCCTTGGCACCTATGTCTCGCTTGTCGGTGGCCAGAACGGATCGGCGTCTGTCGGTTTCGTGCAGGCTGGCACCGGAGCAGTACCGGAAACAGTCCAATCAGCTATCCGCCGCGGTCCTGCGTTCTTTGAGCAGTTCGGCGCATTGGGTGACGACAGTACGTCCGACGACCTGGCTTTTGAAAAGCTGTTCGCGTCAGGAGCCCGGTACGCACAGTTAGGCAAGGCTGATCGCGTCTACATCCTGAACAACATCCACCAGCTTCCGGTGGGCATGCGGATTGACAACCCCAACGGCGCCAAGATCCGCTTTACGGGCGCTGCTGTCTTCTACCACGCTGACCGCATCCGACTCAACAACCTGATCTTCCAAGGCCCGTCCACCAGCCACGCAATCGCTACTGCCAGCTTTGACGCAAGCGCATGCTCCAAGGACGTACAGATCATCAGCCCGCGTTGCATCACCTGCATGCTGGCTCGCACCATCCCTCGTTCGGGATTTCCGACTAACTACTACTCGACCATTGATTGGGCGGGAAAGACGAACGTCTGCCAAGACTGGCTCATCGTGGATCCACAGGGCTCCACAGCCACCCCGGAAGATGGTCAGTCGTTCATCGACATGCAGTACATCGACGGCATCGAGGTGCAGGGTGGACGCGCCGCTGGGTATGTGTTCGGCTTCCTCTATTGGGGTGGAGACTCCAACTTCGGCAGAGACGGCGCAGCTGCAAACATCCGTAAATGCGACCGAGTAAAGGTCAAAGGCTTTTCTACGTTTGATTGCACAGGCTCCGGTCTGTGGGGTTCGATGGGCCAGAACGTTACCTTCGATACATGCAGCGCTATACGCACAACCGTTGGCGGTGATGTGGGCATTGACCACGAGGGCACCCTAAACGCAGTAAACGTCAACTGCATCGCGCAGAACTACGCCAACGGCAATTACGCATCGTTCTTCGGAACCAAGCATTTCGAGCTGAAGGGCTGCAAGAGCATTCAGCGTGCCGGCTTCCCGCACTTCCGCAACTACAACGACAGCCAGCAAGGAGCGTTGGGCGCTGATATTCAGGTCATTGGGGGTGTCTACACATCCTCGGATAAGAACTGCAACAACCCTTCCTTCTTTGACGACCTTAACGGCCCCTTCAATTCCATCAGCTTCTCGGGTGGAGTTGTATTCGAGGACTCGGTATGCAACTTCAAGGCCAACAATACCGGCTCCGTGATTGTGGATGGCGTGACCTTGCGTGTCTCAACGCTGACTAACATCCTGACCGACTTCTTTGCCGTGTTTACGAATGCCAGTTACTACAAGCAATACTCGTTCGCCCACGTAGGCATCGACTTCAACCCTGCCGATACGACGTTTGATTCCATGTCGTCGCTTATCCGGGTGGTGACGCAGTCCAACAACACACGGCAGGACATCACTGTTCACGACTGCAAAGGCCGCGAACTGGCTTTGCGT
>Ga0182212_1000011_pt1 | contig 40363 bp, 63 predicted proteins | sample G5R1MG_21_FD_129666 | JGI IMG/M metagenome (GOLD analysis project Ga0182212, IMG submission 129666) | Switchgrass phyllosphere microbial communities from Michigan, USA - G5R3_MAIN_03OCT2016_LD1 MG | ecosystem: Host-associated > Plants > Phyllosphere > Phylloplane/Leaf | place: USA: Michigan... | reverse complement strand
TCCAACAACATGGCGACCTCGCTGGCGCTCATTGACAACGTGATGAGCAAGCGTGCGACCGGCGGCACCGCTGCTGTGGTCGGCGGCAAGTTTGGCGCCTTGAACGTGTCCCTCGCCAAGCGTCTGGCCAAGAACGCCAACCCGCGCCTGCGTCCGATTCAGGTCCGCAATCGCGGCACCAAGAGCGCTGAAGAGTGGTTCGTCCTGTTCCTGAACAGCGACGGTTTCCGCGATTTCAAGTCTGACCCGATCATTGACGAGGCGCAGAAGTTCGCGGCGGCTCGCGGTGAGGATAACCCCCTGTTCACGGGTGGCGATCTGATCTGGGATCAGGTGATCGTCCGCGAGATCCCCGAGATGGGCAAGATCGCTGGCGCTGGTGCTGGTGGCATTGACGTTGCGGCGGGCTACCTCTGCGGCGCTCAGGCTATCGGCGTGGCGTGGGCGCAGAAGACCAAGACCACGACTAACATGCGTGACTACGGCTTCATGCACGGCGTTGGTCTTCAGGAGATGCGCGGCATCGACAAGCTGCGCTTCGGTCGTGACCCGACGAACGACACGGATAGCCCGGTGGATCAGGGCATCTTCACCATGTTCGGCGCCAGCGTTGGCGACGCGTAAGGAGGCATGACAATGGCTGAACCGAAGGTCAAGCTTGAGGGTGAGCGGCTTCCGAGCCGTGGCGCCCAGGTCCGTCTGACCGGCGAGGCCCAGATGGCCGCGCGCGGTGGGATGGGTGGCGATATCGAGGAAAACACCCTCGCCAAGAAGGCGCTGGAAGCGGACGGGACCGTTGCCGATGGCAGCACCCCGGATGGCTCCACCCTGACGGGCAAGCCGGCGGCTGATGTGGTTGTGACCACTGAGGCTGACGCGGGTGGCAAGACCCCGGCTGAGGAGGGCACCACGCGCGTTGACGCGAAGGACCCGCCTGCCACTGAGGGCGATGCCAAGACCGTTCCCCGAGCGAAGAAGTAACCGAGTATGCCCGTCACCGTCGAGACTCTAGGCCAGCGAGTTCTTCAAAGGCTGGGACTATCGCTGGTGGCGGGCACATCCCGGCCGACTGATGCCGGGACGACGACCAAGGCGAGCATGGCCTCACAGGCTCTGCGCCGCCTTGGCGTGACTGTTGTTGATCCGTCCGACCGTGCTGGCCTGTCTGGCACCCGGACGCTGGCCGAGATGGGCGCCTCCGTGCTGCGCCACCTTGGCGTCATGGCGGTTCCGTTTGAGCAGGCTGGCGCGCAGAGTGCCCCTGTCTCGCGCGCTGAGGTGGCTTCCCGCGCACTGCGCATGGTGGGCGTGAATCCCGCTTCCCCTGGCTTGGCCACGGCGACCGTGACGGGGGCTGCGCTGGCCACTCGAGCATTGCGGCGCCTAGGCATCATCGCATCGGATGAGAACCCCTCTCCAGTGGATCAAGATGCGGCACTCACGACCATTGTGGACATTCACGAGCGTCTGACAGCGGGCGCTATCGCCACTTGGGCCGTGGATACGACCCCGCGCTATATGGCGCAGTATTATGAGATGCTGGCCGCCAACCTGCTGGCGCCGAGCTTCGGTAAGGTGTCCGAGTTCTCGAATTATGCCGCGATCATGCAGGAGGCGCGCGCTGTCGCGCTGACCGGCGGCCGTGGCCAGGCTTTGGCCGAGGCGAAGGTCACTGAGGTTCACAGCTCCCTGGCCCGGCGGGGCTTGGCGGATTGGAGCTCCGATGTGGTGCCTGCCGCGTTTGCAGCCGACGTTGAGGTGATCGTGGCTGCCTATCTGGCGCCGATCTACAACGCTGACATGAAGCTGGACGCTGGGGCTGCTGAAGAGCGGATTCGGCTGGCTCAGATGCTGGGCGAGCGTGGTTCTATCGAGGCTTACAACGCAGTCCGCTCCGTGCATGATGCGCTGGTCAATGCTGGTGTCGCGGATTGGCCGGTGGATGCGACGCCCTATAGCGTGGCGGCCGATGTGATCTCGGCCGCTGCCGTGCAGCTTGGTCCGATGCTGGGCCGGCCAGAAACGCCGGATCTGTATGCCGCTGCCTTGCAGCGCATCCGTGTGAACGTGCAGGGACGTAAGGCACAGGAGCAGGCTGAGGCAGAAGTGGCATCGGCTTATAGCGCTCTGGTGGCGCAGGGTCTGGCAACGTGGCCTATTGACCAGACGCCTTCGGCCTATGGTGACGCCATCACCAGCATCGCGGTTGCCAAGCTGGCGCCCGTGTATGGTGGCGCGCGTGACCCGGCGGCTATGGATGCCGCGATGAAGACCGCCCGTCTGATGATCTTGAGTGGGCCAGTGGGACTGGCCATTGCCGTGCAGAAGATCCGCGATGTGCATACCAATCTGTCTGGACGCCGTCGCACGCGCTGGCTGTTGGTGGATATCCCGCCTGGCATTGAGGAACCGTATGTGATGATGGCCACGGTTCTCATGGCGCCAGTCGCATTGCAGGCGCCGAACCCGAATGACTGGGTGGCTGGCGAGCGCATGATCATCCAGCAGAATGTCCTGCCGACCACGGGCGAGATGACGCGGGTGGAATACTTCTGATGGCTGGCCGGACCCTGCCGTTCGCGGTGTGCCGCACCTACGGCCCGCTGGAAGCCCCGCCGCAGCGCAATTTCATCATCACATCGGGTGAGAAGGTCCGGCTGCTCATTACCGTCTATGAGCGGGATGGGGATACGACCCCGCTCAATACGTCGGGTATGGCGGCGTATTTCTCGTTTGGTGATGGCCGGGGGTATTCGAGGGACGGCACATTTCTGTCCTTTGAGTCCGGGCAGTTCTATTTTGACATGATGGGCTTCACGACGCGTGATGGCCGAGGGCAGATCCCTTGGCGTGTAACGCTGGGTGATTCCTCAGAAGCTTCCGTGGTGGCCTTTGGCGTCATCAACGTGATGGCGGCTTATGGTCATCGCTTCAGCAGCACAAACGACATCATTGGCTGCGCTCTTACCACGTCCGATGGGTATTATCTGGACACAGGCAGCGGCATTATTGTCGTGCCGTGTCCGGGCGATGGTGGTGGTGGTGAAGACCCAGGGGACGGCGGTGGGGAAGATCCGGGAGATGGCGACGGCGAAGTGATCGTTGGCCCTAATACTGTGCTTTGGGATGACGGGACGGTGCTGTTGTGGGAAGATGGCCAGACTGTAGAGTACGCATGATCAAACCCGTTGGTGGAGTATAGGTCCAATGACTAATGTTCGCATCCCGGACCTGAATCCATATCCGGGCAATCTACAAGATACAGGCGCCATCCCGCTGGATGATGGAACCCACGCCTATAAGGTTAGCCCGGCGCAGATTGCTGGCTACGTCCTGAATAAGTTGGTCGTTTCTGGCACCACACGGCCGGTGCAGGATAAGCTGTCAGATACCGTCAGCGTGAAGGACTACGGCGCGCTTGGCGATGGCAGCACGAATGACTTTGCGGCGTTCCAGGCGGCCTGCAACGAGGCGACGGACGTTGTTGTGCCGGAAGGCGCATATGCGATCAGTCAGCCCGTCGATACCCAGGGGCGGCAGGTCAACTGGCACATGGTCAGTGGCGCCACCATCGTGGGCGGTGAAGGGCTGCTGCGCGGCACTGTGCTGCGGTCTGAGCGGCGCAACCGCACGACGTGGGGCACCTACGATCAGGCGGCGGGTTACGCAATTTGCCTGCACGGCGACCCTGAGCGGCGCGCTGGTGTGCTGGGCTTCACCAGCGATCAGCAGATGGCTGAATACACCGAGCGCGACAGCGTGGCGCTGTATGCGGACAACATCGCGCCGCCGCCGGTTCACACGACCGATGCTGGCAGCACTTACACCGCCACCTCCGTGTCCTTCAGCAATGCCATCGATTTCACCAAGCTCAAGCTTGGGATGATCATCGATACCTTGCACTCGCCCAAGTTCAGCGGGCGTGTTGTGGGGTGGTCTGCCGGGCGGATTAACGTGTCCGGGTGGTATCAGACCGGCAACACGTCATCCGGGCAGATACCGCCGAATGGTGTGGCGGCGAATGTCGGTGTGATTACCTCTGTCTGGGCCATGAACGCCAATGTCTCGCTGTACCCGAATAGTACGGCGCGGGTTGGCCATGCCTTTGAGGTTGGCACGATCAACGATCAAGCGCCCTTCGATCCTGCCACCCAGTATCCGCGCCTGACGGCCTATGATGCCGTGGCGTTCGGCTCGTTCGGTTCGTGGGTGGGGTACTATTCGCGCGGTCCCTATTATGACGCCTTCCGCGTCCAGGGCGCTGTGCGGGCGGGCTTCAGCATTGAGAACTATGGCACCGGGCCTGAGTTCGGCCTGTATGTCGAAAAGGTCAACTGCACGCCGTTCGAGTTCCGGCCGGACGGCTTTCCGACCTATCGCATCACGGCGGACGGCAATGTTGAGCATGGCCGGCGCGATCTGGCGACGACGCCTTACATCGATTTCCACAGCAGCGGTTTCGCTGCCAATGATTTCGATGCCCGCATTCAGGTGCAGGGTGGTGTGAACGGCACCAGTGGCCTGGGCGACATGGTGTTCAATGCTGGGAATTTGATCACCACCAACATTCTGCCTGGCACCACCAACTTCTATAGCATCGGATCGCCTCAGGCGCGTTTTGACACGCTGTATGTCCGCTCTGTAGTGGCGGATAACTTCTCGTCTGGTAACACGGCCGAGGGCGGCTCTTACTACGATTTCCATGTCGGCGGCTTGAACAACGACTTCGATGTACGGTTGCTGGCGAGCGGCGGCACTCAGGGGCAGACCGGCAGTAGCAACCTGCTGATTCAGGCGCGCAACGTCTCGACCAGCAACTTGCTGCCTGTGAGCGCTGGTGGAGCCACTATCGGCACGCCTAGCCTGCCTTACTCTGAGATCAACACGCAGTATGCCTCGATCCAGGGTAACTTGGAGATTGGCACCGCTGACTTGGGACCGCGCGCCGTGGATTTCCACACGGGCGGCAACAACAACGAGTATGACGTTCGTCTCTTGGCCAGTGGCGGCACGAATGGCCAGCCTGGCGCTGGTACTCTGACTGTCGAAGCCGCGCGCATCAACACGCCGAACCTGCTGCCTCTCGGTGCTGGTATGTATAGCATCGGCACGACAGCCCTCCCCTACGCCGTTATCAACGCGCAGTATGCTGCCATTCAGGGCAACCTGACGCTAGGCAACGAGGACACTGGCGTCCGTGTCGTTGACTTCCGCACGGGCGGCAATGGCAACCTGTACGATGCCCGTATCTCGGCGGATGGCGGTATCGATGGCACGCCTGGCGCCGGCACCATCCATCTGACGGCGGCACGCACGACGACGGCGTTGCTGTTGCCTGAGACCGACAACTCTTTCTCTCTCGGCGCGGCATCGTTCCGATGGACCCAGATTTACGCAGCCTCTGGCACCATCAACACGTCGGATGAGCGGGAGAAGCGGGACATTACGCCTCTCTCTGAGAATGCCGCTGGCGCCTTGGTGGACGCGATTCCCGCCAGCACCTATCGCATGAAGGATGGCAAGCGCCTGCATACCGGCTTCGTGGCGCAGGATGTGAAGCGCGTTCTGGACGAGCAAGGTATCGACACGGAGGACTTCGCTGGCTTCGTGCATGACCCCGAGGCTGATCTGATGGGGCTTCGCTCTGACGAGATGCTGGCCTTGCTGTGGCCGGTGGTTCAGGGCCTGCGGCGCCGTGTGGCTGAGCTGGAGGAGGCGGCAACGCGTCCGCAGGAGCCGTAATGCAGCGCATTCCGTTCCCGACCCAGACCTACGAGTTGAACAGCCTGCCGGCGGATGCGCAGGATCTGGTCAATCTCTATGTGGAGCAGGCCCCACCGGAAGCGCGCTCGCAGGCCATCATCAAGAGCACGCCAGGCTTGGCGGCTGTCTTCACGTTCGAGACTGGCGCCATCCGGGCTTTGAATTCCGACCAGCCCGGCAGGCTTTATGCCGTGGCTGGAAACCAGTTCATCCGCTACACGGCCGAGGGTGGGGCGGTGTCCATCGGCACCGTCACCGGTTCAGGACGCCCCACCATTGCTGTGGGACCAACCACGGTGGTGGTGTGTATTCCGCCGAATGCTTGGGTGGCTAGTCACTCGGCATCTTCCACTCTGCGTCAGATTACCGGAACTTCGGATCAGCCGTTCCCTGGCGCATCCAGCGTGACCTACATCGCCGGGTATTGGGTGTTCACGGCCGATGATATCGGGAGCGATCAGTTCTTCTGGTCGAACCTGCTGGACGCTGACACCTATGATGGTCTGTCCTTCGCCAGTGCCGATGCGCGCCCGAATGTGCTGAAGAGAGCCATGTTCCATCGTGGCGAGCTGTGGCTGTTCGGTGAGACGGGCGTTGAGGTGTGGTTCGTCACCGGCAACGCCAATGCTCCATTCGAGCGGCGGTCTGGCGGTGATATTCCATTTGGCACGTCCAATGCGGCGACGGTGGCGGAGTTCGATAACTCGCTCGTCTGGCTGGGCACCAACGGTATCATCTATCGGTCCAGTGGGTACACGGCCCAGAGGATCAGCACGCACGCCATTGAGGAATGGATTCGCGACTTTGGCGAGGTGCGGTTTACCTCTGGATTGGCGTATTCTCAAACGGGGCATTACTTCTATGCCTTGAGCTTTCAGCGCGCTGATGGATCTGAGGGTCGGACTTGGGTTTACGATGCCGCCACCAAGCAATGGCATCGGCGGGCCAGTGGCGCGGGTGGGGCGGGGCGGTGGCGGGCAGATTGCTCAGCCCAGTTCGGTGGCACGGCGATCTTTGGCGATGGATTCAGCGCCGTGGTGTTTGGCTTGGACCCGCAAACTCGCAACGACGTGGGCGTGACGCTGCGACGCATCGCCTGTTTCCCGCCGATCTGGGCTGATACCAAGCGGGCGTTCATGTCCCGCTTCGAAGTGGAGCTGGATTCCGGCACTCTCGCAGTCAATCCGTCTATTCAGTTGGACTGGTCGGACAACGGCGGGCGGGATTTCACGACACCCCGCTTCATGAGCAGCGGTGCGTCTGGCGATCACCGCAAGCGGGTGTTCAGTACGCGCATGGGTAGCTTTCGGCAGCGGGTTTTGCGCTTGCAAGCTGAGGATATCGTGACGTTCTATGGCGCAGATGCCGATATCCAGGTTGGAGAGTCCTGATGTTGCGCCCGCCCACCATTGAACCACTGGCGGAGTCAGGAAAACAGACCGTTTCCGAGCCTTGGGCGGCGTTTTTCGATCAATTGGGCGTCGCATCCGATCCTTCTTTTGGCTCTGTCGGCGCTTTTTACCCATTTCCGGCAGGCCTGTCAGATCCTGGCAAGGCTTTTGCGCGTGCAGACGGTTCTGCTGTGAGCCGGAAGGACAATCCGGGGCTTTTTTCGCTTTACGGCACGACGTTTGGCGCTGGTGACGGCTCCATGACGTTCAATCTACCGAATGCGGCCGATGCAGGCGGTGTCCGGTGGTATGTGAGGCTGGGCTGATGAAGTATTTCGCCCGTGTGCATGAGGGTCTGGACGTTTCGCCCATCATGGCGCAGTTGAACGCTGCGCCAGAGCTGTGGGACCAGTATCGGGAGCGCACGGAGCGGGATGACGGCCCCATGCAGGGCACATCGGACATCTGGCTCCGGTATTTCCCGCGCGAAACGCTGACTGGACCGGAATCTTACCTGGGCGAGGGTCATTGCGCGTTTTATGACGCCTGGCACGCCTTATCGGCTGTGCATCCGATTGCCTTCAACCTCATGGCGACGTTTCGGGGTGTCGAGTTGGGAACCTGTCTCATCTCGCGCATTCCGGCAGGGGGCGAGATCAAGACCCACACGGATGGTGCCGCCTGGACGGCGCGTTACTACAATCGGAAGTTCTATGTGCCGCTTCAGACTAATGTGCGGTGCATCAACACGACCTTGGATGAGGAAGTGGTGTTCCGAGAGGGCGAAATCTGGGAATTCGATAATCTGGTGCCGCATTCCATCACTAATGCTGGTAATGTGGAGAGGATTAATCTTGTGATCACTCTGAGGGATGCGGCAGCATGATGGAAGCCACTCAACAGCCTGTCGGCAACGTCCACCTTTATGGCGGCGTCTTCGTTAAGGAGATGTTCAGCGCCAAGGCCGGCACCGTGATCCCTCAGCACGCCCACACCTACGACCACATCTCCTATCTGGCGGCTGGCGCTGTCGCCATCTGGAAGGACGGCGAGTTCATGGGCGAGTTCACCGCTCCATGTGCGGTCCAGATCGCGGCGCGAGCCAAGCATCGCTTCGAAACGCTGGTGGATGGCACGCTGGTGCTTTGCCTGCACGCCATGGCTGAGGGCGAGGACGTGGATATTCACGAAGAACACCAGCTTGAGATGGAGGGCTGAGAGATGCCGTGGGGCGCCGCCGCGCTAGGGGCTGCCACCGTTGTGGGTGGGGCTTTGCAGTCCAAGGCCACGAGCAAGGCCGCAGACAAGTCGATTGCCGCACAGGAGCGGCAACAGGCCCAGACGCGCGCTGACCTGGCGCCATTCACGCAGGCTGGCGTCAACGCTCTGGCCCCGGCTCAGAACCTGCTGGGGCTGAACGGGCAGGAAGCCGCTAACACGGCGATGGCCAATTTCCAGTCCTCGCCTGGGTATGGCTATCAGGTATCGGAAGGTCTTAAGGCTGTCGATACAGGCGCTGCGGCGCGTGGTTTGCTGCGGTCTGGCTCCACGCTGGCGGCTGAGCAGAAGCTAGGCGCTAACCTCGCCAATCAGGACTTCACGACCTACTACAACCGGCTGATGGGCATGACCCAGCTTGGGCAGGCGTCGGCGGCAGGCACGGCGGCGGCTGGGGCACAAGCGGCCGCCGGTATCGCGCAGACTGAAGCCAGCTTGGGAAGCGCGCAGGCCAGCATCTATGGCAACACCACATCCGGCATCGGCAACGCCATCGGGCAAGGGATGAACAACTACCAGTATCAGCAGCGGACGGATGCCCTTCAGCAGCAGAACGCTTTGGCGCCGCAGACTTATAGCCAGACGCGAGGCGTCTACTAATGGCGACCTTTGGCCCCATTGCGTCTGCATCGCCCAACATCCTGTTCGATCCCGCGCGCGTGGATGCTCAGGTGCAAGGCTTTCAACGCAACCAGCTTCTGATGCAGAACGCGCAGCAGGACCAGCAGCAGCAGACGTATCAGCGGGATACGGAGGCCCGCATTGGCTTGGCGCGCCAGCTGGTCGGGATGCCAGAAGATCAGGCGGCAGCGGCTTGGGGTCAGGAGCGTCAGCGGTTGCAGGCGGCCGGATTCGGCCGTGATCTGCCCGAGCAGTTCCCTGGCTTGGAGCGCCTGAAGTCTGTGGCGGCGTCGGATCTGACGACGTTTCAGCGGTTGCAGATCGAAGAGAAGCGGCGCCAGAGCGAGGCGTTGGCTGGCCTGTTCGGTGGTGTTCCTGCTGCTGGTGGCGCATCTATGGGTGGCGCGACGCCGGGATACACGCCTGTGTCGATGCCATCCGCCGCACCTGTAACCCCCGCTACTCCCGGCACCTATCAGGGTGGTAACGGTAGTCAGGCAGTGCGAGCCGACAACGTTTCTGCTGGTGCTGAGCGTGATAGGATCAATGAAGATCCAAACCTCACTCCTGAGCAGAAGCAGGAGGCGATGCGTCAGATTAGCATGCAGCGAGCCAGTGCTTTGACCGGGCAACCAGTTGGCACGACTTTCCGCGCTAATCCCGGTTTCAATGGCGCCTATGAGGGCGTAGCGCCGCCTGCCGCTGCGCCTGTTTCTGGTGGCTTGACGCCAGAACAGCGCCGCCTTCTGGCTGTGACTGCTCAGACCAACCCTGGTGCGGTGCCGGGGCTGATGATGCAGATGAATCAGCAGAGTTCCATGGCGGCTGATCGGGCTGCGGACAACGCTCGGCAGGCTGAGTTGCTGCGGCTTCAGCAGCAGACGGCTCAGCGCCAAGATGAGGCCGCGCGGCGCGCTGCGGCTCGTGAAGGTATTCCGCCGGGTTACCGGGCGACCGCAGAAGGTGGGCTTGAGGCAATTCCGGGTGGCCCGGCTGACCCTGAGCAGGCCCGCGCCATGGCGTCTGCTCGTCGGACTGGTGCTCCTATCCCGCCCTTCATTCAGAAGGCCGAGCAAGAGGACATTGATGCCATTCAGACGGCATCTGGCATCTCGTCCGACTTGGCATCGCTGCGTGGCCAGATCGATAGCGGTAAGCTGAACTTCGGCTTGGTCAGTAATGCCATCGATACTGGCGCTAATTTCTTCGGCGCTGACACTGAGAACAGCCGGAACCTTCAGTCTTACCGCTCCACCATGACGCGCATTGTCAATGACAGCCTTCGCCTCAACAAGGGCGTGCAGACGGATGGCGATGCTCAGCGAGCGGCGGCTGAACTGATGGACAACATCAACTCACCGGGTGTGGTGAAGCAGCGTTTGGAAGAATTGCAGCGGTTGAACGAGCGGGCGATTCGCTACCGCACGCAGTTGATCAATCGGCGCCGCACTGAGAACGGTCTGCCTGAAACGGACGTGTCGCCGTTCACCAACGTTCCGGCTTCGGTGGGGCGCGGGTCTGGTGGTGAATCCAGCCCGGCCCCAGCCACGACCACCACGCAAGCTTCCGCTCAGGGAGGCGGGTGGTCTATCCGCCCGGTGCAGTAAATGCCTGATTTCGAAATCTCCGCACCGGATGGCCGGAAGTTCGTCATCACCGCGCCTGATGGGGCGTCTCAGGATGAGGTATTGAAATACTTCCGGCAGAACATGCCGGCCGAGCAGGCTGCACCACAGCGTGGCTTGGCAGAGCAGGCCATGGCGATTCCCACGCAGGCTGCGGCTGGCGTGAATGACCGCTTGTCTGATGTTCTGGGCGCTCCGGTGGATCTGGCTGGCAAGGGCTTGCGCGCCATTGGCGTGCCGGTGCCAGAGGATGCGTTTGGTGGCTCGGCCAGTATTCAACGTGGCATCCGTGGGATCACCGGCAAGGCGCCTGAGCCTCAAGGGACTTTGGAGCGGGCAGCCTACGGGGCGGGGACTGGCGCAGTCGATGCGGCTGCGACTTTGGTGCCCGCGCTTGGGGCGTCCAGATATGCTCAGGCGGGGGGGCTTCTCGAACGAGTGGGTAGTTCTCTCAGCGCACTGCCTGTGGTCCAGCTGGCTAGTGGTGCCTTGGGCGGCGCAGTAAGAGAAGCTACGAATAGCCCGCTAGCTGGTGTAGCAGCTACACTAGCTCTGCCCTTTGGCGCTGCGGGTGCGGCACGGCTGATCTCGCCTGTGACCAACACCCTCAGCCCGGCGCGGGCGGCCTTGGTGGCGGCTGCTGAGCGGGAGGGCATTCCGCTGTCCGCTGGGCAGGCGACGGGATCGCGTGTTCTTCAGAACATGGAGGGATCGTTTGCTCAGCTGCCCGGCACGTCTGGAGCTGAGGCGGCGTTTGCTCAGACGCAGCAGCAGGCATTTAACCGTGCGGTTCTCAGTCGGGCGGGAGCTGTGGCGGACAATGCCGGCCCTGACGTGTTGAACCGGGAGCGAGCGCGTATTGGCGGCCAGATTGGGGATTTGGCCAATCGTAACACCATGAATTTCACCTCTGGTGTAGATACTGACCTTCGGAATATCGAAGGCAGCTTGCGCTTTCTGACGCCTGAGGTGGGTGGTCCAATTCGCGCGCGGATTGAGCAGATTCGTGGGATGATGACTCCGAATCAGATCCCCACTGGATCTGTAACCACGCCAAATAGCGTAATCGGAACGGTTCCTGGCTATTCCTACCGTCAGCTTGATAGTGAGCTTGGACGGAATATCCGAAGCACGTCTAACGGCGACCTGCGGTCGGCTTTGAGCGATATTCGTGGTCGTCTGCGCACTGCCATGGACGACAGCATCAGCCCGGCGGATCAGGCCGAGTGGCAGCAAGCACGGCGTGAGTATGCGAACCTTATGGTGGCTGAGAAAGCAGTTGGCGGCGCTGGTTCCGGGGCTGCTGAAGGCAATATCAGTCCTCTGGCCCTCCGCAGCGCGGTCAACCAGAGTACCGGCCAAGGATACGCGCGCGGTCAGGGTGATCTAAACGAGCTGGCGCGTATTGGCCAGGGCGTGCTTCGTGCCCCACCCGATAGCGGCACGGCGGGCCGCACGCAGATGAATCAGCTTTTGACTGGCGGCGGGTTCTCAGCTGGCGGTTCGGCTGTCGGCGCCATGATCGGCGGGCCGATTGGTGCTGGTGTCGGTGCCATTGGTGGCCTGGCTTTGCCAGCCATTGCTCGCGCCGCCTACGTTAACCCGCTGATGCAGTCCTATCTGCGCAATCAGGCCGTCCGCCCCGGCACCCGCCAGGCCATCTCCGGCCTGCGGAACAACCTGCTCGCTCAGCAGGGGCTGGCGCAGATCAATGACTAGTCCATGGACAGGGTGCGGGCGGCTTTCCAGCCGTGCAGCACCCATGCCCATGCAAACATGGTGAGCCAAATGCCGCCAAATCCTGTTATAACGGCGGCGAGTGTTCGTGCTGCGGTGTTCGGCATATCGTATGCCCACCAGAAGCCGACGAAAGAGAAGATGCAAGTCATGGCGCATTGTAGGATCATGGCGGGCATGGGCTTAGCTTACTCATCTTCGCGAAAGGAATCCAGCAATGGCATCCGATAGTGGGCATGGCGCCCAAGTGGTCCTGTCAGGGGTCGCACAGGCTGCCGCGCGAGGTGCGGTGAGCGGTTCGCAGGAGGGCAATCTGGACGCTCGCAATGCCGTGACGACGCTGGATAACTACGGAACGCCCAGTCAGCCGAACCCTGATGGCGGGATTGATTTGGACCCGTTGATTACGCCGCTGTTCCCCATTGCGGCCAATGACGCGGCGGCTGCGGCTGCTGGCGTCCCTGTCGGCGGCTTCTATCGCAACACGGCTGGCGTTCAGCAGAGGCAGGCATGAGCGACAATCCTGATGAAGTGAAGCCGGTAGACGTTCTCTCGGCGCAGGCTGCCCATGGCAATATGGACCCGATCCCGGCTGCATTCGCCGAGGTTACGAACCGACTGAATACCGGTCGTGACGCGCGGTTGGCGCTGACGGATCGGGTTGGGGTGTTGGAGCAGAAGGCGCCTGTGCCGGGGCCGGCGGGTGCGACTGGTCCTGCCGGACCTAAGGGCGATACAGGGATTGCTGGGAGCCAAGGCCCTGCTGGTCCTACTGGTCCCAAAGGTGACACCGGGTCTACTGGCGCTGCCGGACCTGCTGGTGCCAAAGGTGATACTGGCGCTGTAGGCCCCACCGGCCCCGCTGGCTCCACTGGTGCGACTGGACCAAAGGGCGACACCGGAGCGACAGGAGCCGCTGGCCCCACCGGCCCGAAAGGCGATACTGGCGCAGCAGGTGCTGTCGGTCCTGCTGGAGCTACAGGCCCTAAGGGAGATACCGGAGCTACTGGCTCTGTCGGACCAACTGGGCCAAAAGGCGACACGGGCGCGACTGGCGCCGTTGGCGCCACCGGTCCCAAGGGTGACGTTGGTGCGATAGGCGCTGTTGGTCCCAAGGGGGACACTGGAGCGGCCGGGGCTACTGGCGCCAAAGGCGATACGGGCGCCACTGGCCCGCAGGGTGTCACTGGCCCTCAGGGAGCGACGGGCGCCACTGGTGCGCAAGGCCCTGCCGGCGTTCCAACTCGCATCGAAATTTACACCGCCACCAGCAACACCAGCGGCATCGCTACCTTCACCTTCTCATCCGCCTTTACTGAGGTCTTGGACATTCGCATCAACCCGACGTGGGTGAGCGATCAGTATGTGGGTGGCGGCGTCACGGCTAAGACTCTGACCGGATGCACTGTCTTGGTGAAGCGGTCCAAGGGCACGCTGCTGTTGACTGCGGGTCCGTTCGAGACTGCGCCGTCTACCGCAGTAACCATCGTCGTCTACGGCCGCTAGGAGGCTGCTGATATGGCACCAAACCCAGGCCGTGGGGCGCAGGTTAGGCTTGATACCGAAGCGCAAAAGATTGCCCGTGGCGCTGGAGGCCTGACCCTCGCTCAAAGTCTGGAAGCCAAGATGCTTCTGGACTTACAGGGCAATAACTCGGATGGCTACACGCCCGATGGTTCAACACCATTGGGCGGTCTTGCTGAAGATGAAGTTCTAGCGCCAGGCGGGCTAATTGGTGATATTACCGATATCGCTGATGTTGTGAGACAGGCCGTGGCCGAAGCTTTGGCTGATTTGCAACCCAACGTTTTGCAATGGGACGATGGTTCCCTGGTGGAGTTCGGCTGAATGGCAAAGATCACTGACGCAACCCCGGTTTCTGTTCTGGATGCAGGGCATGTTATTCCTGTAGCCAAGGTTGGGCAGGGACCGCTGAAAACGTCTCCCGAGGCCATTCTGGCCAAGACCGGAATCACGGCGCGGGTTGCCGCGCTGGAAGGCGTGGTGCCGAATAAGATCGATGCTGACACTGCGCGTTCTCTGGTGCAGCAAATTCTGGACGATGGCGGTTATTTGCCGGGCGGTGGCGGCTCCACTCCTGAGCCTGGCGTCTTGGTTCCCCCCACGTTCTCGCCAGCAAGCCGCAGTGAAGTGGCCGACGCGGTGCCGGAAGGCACCACGTTGTTTGTGGTGTCAAACGTTCAATCTGGCGCCACGCGTTCCGCGCTTTCTCCCAACGATGGGCGCGCCCGCTATCGGTCTAACAGCAATCAGACCGTGATTGAGAGCGGCGGGATCGCGTTCTCGCCCGGCACCGTCAATTTCACCTTCACCGACACGCTTCCTGGTGCTGATCCGGTGACCACCACCTTGCCGGTGACCATCACCGAGGTTGTGACCCCGGTGGACCCCGGCACCGCTCGCCAACTCGCCGCCTATCCGATGGAGGGCACGGGCGCGCCGGCCGGCACGGTCCACACCTTCGGGCTGCCCATGCGCCAGGGCGACCTGAATGCGGGCGACGCGCTGAGCGTCCGCTTGGCCAATGGCACCCGGGTCACCACGCAGGTGGACTACAAGGGCAACACTTGGCCGGATGGCAGCTTTCGTCACGCGGTGCTGCACATCCCGGCGCCGGCGCTGTCCAACGGCGCGCTGAACAGTGCCAGCGTCTGGCGTGATGGCGTCACCGCGACCGGCACCCCGATCAACATGGCCACGGCCCTGTCCGGCCGCACTGCCCGGGTGGAGATCAGCAATGGTTCCACCACGGAGACCTTCAACTGCGTGGCCCAGCTCGACAGCAACCGCTGGTTCAGCGGTCCGCTCTGCGCGCAGACCCGGCAGACCTTCTCGCCGTCCCGCGCCGCAGTGGGCGGCAATACCAACGTGGACGTGCTGATTGATCTGGCCACTTATTCGGACGGCTCAATCCTGCTGGAAGCCAATCCCTGGAACCGGCGCTGCTTCGTGCCGAACATGGGCGACGCCTCGTTCACGCTGAAGATCGTGGGCGACAACGGGTTCACCAAGACCTTGGCCATCACCCGGTCCTGGCTCTACTCGTCCGTGCCGCTGCGCGCGCGGTGGGATGCGCAGGGGCAGGCGGTGACCGATGACGCGGTGATCATGAAGCCGGACCCGGAGTACGTCTCCCCCACCGGCATCATCGCCAACTACGACAAGGGCCTGGGCATCCTGGAGAGCAAGCTCCAGTTCTATGCCTCCAAGATGGGCCAGTCCGACTGGAACACGCCCTATTCGAACCGCGACATTCAGAAGGACATGGGCTTCAGCGGCGCGCGCGGCGACGTGGGCGAGACGACGCAGCCGAACGCCGCATGGATGATCAGCGGCGACAAGCGCGCTCGCGCCTATGCCATCGGCCAGGCAGAAGCGGCGCTTGGCATCCCCCAGCATTGCTTCGACTTTGCCAACGGCCAGTGGGTCAACCCGATCGACCGACCCTACAGCCGGCTGTTCTATCAGGACCCGGATTTCATTGAGAGCAACGGCCGCCGGAAATACACGGATGGCCAGATTGACTACTCGTATGGCGACTGGGTTGTGGAAGAAGGCCACTGGCCCGACAGCTTCACCGTGCCCTATGCCTTCACCGGCCGCCGTTCGTTCCTGGATGGCCTGCTGGGGCAGGCGTCCTATGGCGTGATGAAGGCGGCACCCAACGGCAGCGAGCGCGGCGACCTCGCCCAGGCCGCCGGGAATGGCTCCGACACGCCGGCTGGCAAGGCCGCCCGGCGTGCCAAGCTGGCCGAGTTGGGCGAGGGTGCCAACATCGTCCGTGGCAACCAGGTGCGCGGCCAGGCCTGGAAGCGTCGCCAGCATCAGAATGTCGGTGCGCTCGCTCCGGCGGCCGAGCAGTACGGCGGTCTTCATCAGATCATCTCCGAAGCCTCCTTTCGCCGACACAATGCCCGGTGGGCGCAGCTGTCGGCAGCCCAGGGTCCGGTTCTGGCCGGCGCTTGCGAGGAGTGGGTCTACGGCGATCAGGGCGGGCAGGGCGCGCCGTGGCAGATGATGATGGACGCGCAGATGCGTGTCCGTGGCGCCTTCATGAAGTACGAGGGCGCAGTCGAGAACGCCCAGCGCATCTGCGAGATGTTCATCCGGCTGATGCAGAACCAGACGGGCTGGTTCGGCGCCGACGTGTCGCAGTATAACCTGCGGTTCGCGACGCCCGGCGGCCCGACCGGGGCTCCGCTGACTGCCGGCACCTGGACCAGCACCTATGCGGCGCTGGGCTCCTATAACGGTGGCGGCGGCATCACGACGCGCGGCGACAACTTCGCGAACGTGGCGGTGGATGTGGGCAACGATTACCCGCTCCGCTTGCTCGCCCTGATGTACGAATATCGCAATCTCTGCGAGACCTTCGGCCTGCCGACGAGTGGCGTGGAGACCGCTCTGTCGATCATCGCTGGTTGGCCGCGTGGCAAGACGTATACCGACAACAACACGCTGCGGAACGACGTGGACTTCTCGATTGTCCGCTATGGCCAGACCCGGGCGGCCGCGCTGACCGCACCGGTGGTGACCAGCGGGCAGACCGCATCGGCGTCCACCAGCGCCACTTCTTCCGATGCGATCAAGACCATCGCCTACACCGGCGGTGCGCCTGCATACGGTACCGTTGGCTCGCCCTATGCGAACGTGTACGAGATCCGCAACGGCAACGTCCTCTACCCCAAGACCGATCTCTCCGGCCAGGCGCCGGGCACGCAGGTGGTGCCGGTATCGTTGACCAATGCCGCCGGCACCAGCGCGGTGGTCAACCTGTCCGTCACCGTTTCGACAGCGGTGGTGACGCCGGGGACCAATATTTTCGGCATCGATGATGGCGATATCGTTGAGGGGTGGTCCTTCAACCGCCGGCTGACCACGGCCTATGCTGCGAACGGCGAGATCGCCCGGTTGCAGCAGGACGCTGAGACGCCGATCCCGGTGATGATGACCGATGGCGTGGCCAGCCGAGACGCTTATTTGGCTGCTGCCGGCACCAAGTTCGTGGCTAAGCCGGTGCGCGTGACCGGCCAGTTCAACGGGCTGCACGCAACAACGCCCTATGCGGATGCCGGGCGGGTGATCCAGAACCAGGCGCTTCTGTCGAAGCTGGATGGTTTCGTGGCGGTGGACTTCAACGGCACGCAGAAGCTGCTGGTTCCGGGGCTGAACATCAATTCCCGCGGCCTCGGTTTCGTAGGCGTGTTTCTGTCGCAGTACGGGTCCAACTCCGCTCAGCGCATGGTGACGTTTCTGGCCACCGGCCAGACCCATGACTACGACAATGAAACCAGCGCCGGCCTGATCGCCATGACCTATCGGGTGTCCACCCTGCGCTCCAAGGCTGGGCAGTTCCAGCAGGTGGAAGGGGCACCCTTTACCGCGAACGCCATGCTTGCGGCGGGCGTTGGTTACACGACGGATGGCAATGTGTTCATCAATGCCGCAGGCGTGGTGACTGACGGCGCCGGGGGCTTTACGGCGACCTTCGGTGCGGGTGCACTGCATATCGGCAACCGTGGTGAAGGCAACCAGGATGCCATCGCCGGCCAGTTTGTCGAGGGCGTGCTGCTGAAGAACCCGACCAAGGCGAACGTCGGCACGATCTTGGCGAACATGCGCCAGAAATACGGGCTTTAATGTCTTCGGGGCCGGCGGCATCTGCTTCCGGCCCCACATTTCTTGCCACTCCCAACCATCTCAAAGGTTGTGTAATATATATCAACAACCATGAGGAATGGGCGTAATGCCAGATAGCCAACCCCGCCCATTCAGACCGAGTGACTATCTCGGGTGGTGGCCGGTCGTGACGGGTTGCGTGTTGGTGATTGCCTGGGCCGTGCAGGGCCAGGTCAATTCCACCAATCTGAGCAACAAGCTGAGCGAAGTGCAGGCCATGATCTCAGGCATCAGGGCAGAAACATCCGCCATCCCGCGCCTCGTGGCCGATCAGGCCAATGTAGAGCGCCGGCTTCTAGCCGTTGAGAAGGCGAACGAGTCGCAAGATGACCGTATGGGGCGTATTGCCGACAGCATCGGCAGCCTGCGGGGCGACTTCCAAGAATTTAGGTCTGACGTTCGTTCCATCACCGGCCTTCGCGGCGCGCCAGGTGCCCCGGCGTTGCCGCCTGCGAGGGTTCCCCGATGATCGCAGGGACTATGGTGTGATATGGAATCAACCTCCGCCGCTTCCCCCACCACCTAAACCGAGAGAGAACTAAGATGGAGAGCTGGGACGAGATTCGCATGGGGCTGGACTTGCTGCTTCGCACGTTCGCCGTTGGCGTCATGGGCGTCGCCGGTTATGGCGTGACCCTGCTGCTACCCGTGGCGCGCCAGTGGCTGGCCGAGAAGATCACCACCTCTGCTGTAAACCGGCTTGAGGTGTCTGTGAAGGCCAAGGCTGCACAGATCCTTGACCCGGCCAGTCCGACGATCAGCGCCATCACGGCAGCCAAGGAGATCGCCGCTTCCAAGCCGCAGGCCATGCAAAACTCCGGTTCTACGATGCCGGGGCTGGTGAACGCCATTCAGGAAGAGGTGGCGCGGCAGAAGGCGGGCGTGGCATGACCGACTTCTACCCCGCTGCCGCAGCGCTCATCATCGCCCATGAGGGCGGCTACGTGAACGACAAGGACGACCCCGGCGGCGAAACGCAGTGGGGCATCTCGAAGCGCGCTTATCCCAGCCTGAACATCAAGACCCTGACCCATGCCGATGCGCTGGGCATCTACCGCCGTGACTATTGGGACAAGCTCCGCTGTGGTTCCATGCCCTGGGCTGTGGCTCTGGTGGTGTTCGATGCCGGCGTAAACCAAGGCGTGGGCGCTGCCGCCAAGTTCCTACAACGTGCGGCTGGCGTCACCGCCGATGGTCAGATTGGCCCCATGACGCTGGCGGCTGTGGGCCGTGTTGATCCGGTGAAACTGGCGGCAGAGATCCAGGCTATTCGGATGCTGCACTACGCTTCATTGTCTGGTTGGGCAAAATATGGTCTGGGATGGAGCCGGCGGGCAATGTCTACCCTTGTGTCAGCCACTCAGGTTCCCTAATATCTGTCCTGCGGCCTCACTCTCCGCACTCCTGGACCGATCCCTCCCCCGCGAAGCCGCCCGGTTCTTAATTGAGCCGGGCGGTTATCGTTTGTCAGTCGTGGATCACGTCACACCGCACCACCCGGTTCGGCAGCCGCGCCAGAACCACCATGGCGCGCTCACACGCGGCGCGCGAATCCCATGGTCCGATCTCTGGGCGCTGCTCGCACGAAGCAACGGTGCAGATCCAGACGAGAAGAACATACATGGTCATAGCCCCGTACTCCCATATCCCAAGCCGCCCCGCTCCGTGCTGGGCAGTGCTGTGACCTCGACAACATCCGGCGTGCTGATTCGCTCAAGGATAAGCTGAGCAATCTTGGCACCGGCTGATAGGTAAATGGCTTCGGCGCCAAGGTTCAACGCTAAAACGCCGATCTCGCCCCGGTAGTCCTCATCTATGACCCCGGCCATGATATCCAGCCCCAGCTTCAGGGCATGGCCAGAGCGTGGCGCGATGCGTCCGTAGTGACCTGGCGGAATGGCGATGGCGATGCCAGTCTGGATTAACAGACGCTGCCCCGGCTGGATGACCGCGATCAACGGCGTATGCAGATCATACCCCGCCGCCTGTGCGCTCCCCCGTGTGGGCAGGATGGCTTCGGGGGTGAGACGGTGGATGAGGAGGGGGCGGGTCACCGTACACCCTCCTTCTTCTCACGCTGTTCCCGAATAGCCCGCTTGAGATACGCCGCCATGTCCAAGGCTTCCTCGTATCCGTGCTGAAGCCACGCCTCTAGGTCCAAGTCTGACCTGTCGAGGGTCACGCCATACTTGCCGATACCGCGTGTGCTGCGGTCCAACAGATCCTTGCGGATTTCCTCGATGATGGTGTCTTTCGTGCCTTGGATCACGACCAGAACTCTCCCCTCTCCCGCGTGTCAATCAGATCAACCGCCACGCCTGCTTCAGCAAACGCAGCCTTGGATGCCTCGCACTCCGCGCCCCACCGCTCGGCATACTGCCCCATGGGCTGGCACGTCACCACCCGGCGCACAGTGCGGCTGGACAGGATCGCCATGGCGCACTGAAGGCAGGGGTAGTGGGTGCTGTAGATCGTCTGGGGCATGAACCCGGAGACGTTGGACAGAGCGTTAGCTTCGGCATGGCGCATCCGTGGCAGGCGCCATGCGCGGTCTAGGCGACGGTCGTCATCAGCGATGCCAGGCGGCAAGCCGTTGTAGCCGATAGCCAGCTGGTTGGGATAATCGCCCAGGACGACCGCGCCAACCTTGGTGCCTTCCTTGCTGAAGATGGTGGCGACAGATTCAGCAAGGCGGAGGTATTGGCGGTCATTCGGCATTGGCATCCTCGACGGCCCAACGATTCAGATCCTGCCGCCAAGCCTTGAAGTCCAGAGCTGTTGTGTCGGCATCTCGCATCAGCCCATGCTCGCGGCAGACATTCGCTTGATCTGCCAAAACCCTCATGGCGCCAATGGCATCATCCAGTAGGCGCATCATGCGTTCGCGGTTGCCTTCGATGGTCATGCGAGTCCACTCCACTCAAGGCGGTTGCGATAAGACTGAAACCCTCTGAAGTTAGAAAATTGCTGATCAACTCTCCACGCCATAGCCTGATGCTCCATCGGAGATGCATGCATCGGCACTTGCGCCATCAGCTTCTCAGCCAGCGCCACATCCTTCTCCACGGTGGAAGGCTGCTGGTCATGCGTCATGTAGGACACACGTGCACAACGGGACGTGCTGACCTTCAGAGCCGTCTCTAGCGGCATGTCCTTATCCACATAGGGCAGATGCCATTCGCCAGCCTGGAGCGGCTGCGGCGTGCTGTCCCGCATGGCCTGGTGCATGATGGTGGCCAGCAGGTTGATATGCGGTTCCGCATCCTCATGCATGCGAAGGGCGAAGAAATTGTCCCACTCGGTTGCGGTGCAGACGACGTTGATGTGCGAGTAGGGTTCGAGGATTCGGTTGATGATTTGTTTGTGGGCGCCAATACGCGCCATTTTATAAGCGGCATTGATCGCCGCATGCATTGCAGTGTTCCATTCAAGCCAGCAGAAATCTCTTGGGGTAGATGATAGCTCCTCCCGCGCCTGCATCCCCGGCTGATTCTTCCCCCAGAACAGCGGCACGACCGGATCAGCCTCCACATCCGCAATCATACGCGCCACCGGCACCGCACGGCTGCTGGACGCATTCCGGCTGAACATCCGATGTGTCATGAACTCGGCATGGATGAAGCGTGGATAGCGAAGCTGAAACGTGGTGATTCGCTTGCTGGACGGACCCACGCTGTCCTTGATGATCTCAGCCTGCATCGTGGTCATGTCCCGCCTCCCTCCGCCGGCGTGGCGAGCAGGGCGGCGCGGGCTTCCTGCAGAGGGCAGCAATAGACTGGCGGGTTGGCAGATGCGCAGTCGCCGCCGCAAGCCGGGCAGCCGTAAGACTGAAAGGTTTCCAGAGCCTCCCTCAACGCCTTCTCCCGCTCACTCGGGCTATCGCCTCCGATAATCGCGGGCGGGGGTGGGGCGGCGGCGAGGGCCTGAGAGATGGCATAGGCCAAATCCCGCATCTGTTCTTCACCATCCGCGATGCTCCGGCCGTTGCGGGTCATCGCATCGACCAACGGGTAGTCACAGCCATCCTCATCGCGCATGTTGGTGAGACGAAACTCGCGGATCGTCTCATAGATCGTATCCGTCACTGGAGCGCGCGCCGTGGGTGTGTCGTTCACCGGAAGCGCTCCCCATGCTTCGAGCTGTAGTCCTCGGTGGTCCACACATGCGGCTTATCCCACACGCCCAACCACTCCATGATCTTCCGAATCATCTCCACTCTCCTTGCTAACCGTCCCAAAGCTACCCCCGCACGGTGGCGGGGGCATAGTAAGGTTGTGTGAGGTTATCGGAACTCAGGAGCGAACGGAATGTCATCCCCAAGATCCACCGGGCCGCTTCGCTTGGTAGTCGGCTTGGCGCCAGTCCCCACAAAAATATCAATCGCGTTTTTATCCGCATACTGAGGGTCGTTGCTCTTATCGATCTTGATCTTGCAGCGGCCAGACTTGCCTTCAAACATGTTGGCTTCGATCTCGCCTGCCTCGTATTGCTCGGTCAGACCGCAGGCGTCACAGGCGCTCTTGAACAGGCGCATATAGTTTGGTGTCAGGTAAACGTAGACACGCTGATCGCGCCCCTCATCATTATAGATCTTGATGGTGCACTTGATGGACTGCTTCCCCTTAGAGCTGGTGTAGTCCTCGGCCTCAAGAATCTCGAAATCGCATTCCTGCGGCTGCCACAGGAAGCGGTTCTTGGCCTCCTGCTCTTCGCGCTGCATCTGCTCTTCGGACTTCGGAGTGAACTTCATGCTGCGATCTTCCCCTTCAGATGGTCAATAACCTTGCCGATTACCTCGGCGCTCATCTCGTCATAGCTATCCACGCCAGCAGCCGTGAACCACTTGGCTTCCTGCCCTTCCGGCAGCTTCACGAATTCCACAAGCCGCTTCACTTCCTTGACCTGATCCTCGGTGGCCAGCGCCACCGCCTCGGCAGGCTTCTCCAAGCGATCACGCCCAAACCGCTTGGCGAACTCTTCGTAAGACCACGGCATCGTCTCCATCTCAGGAAACTCCTTCAGCCGGCTCTTACGGATCTTCGCCTTGCGGCTGGTCGCGGTCTGGCGCACCACGTTCAGGCAGACGTGCAGCTCGTATTCCAGCCGATCCCAGCACGCGAACGTCTCGCCAATAACTTCGCGGTTGCCCTTGGCATCGATGCCGTATTCATCCTTGGCCTGCGCCACGAGGATCACGTTCATGTCGAGCTTGTCGAGCTTCGCCACGATCTGGCGCATCTTCGATACGGCCGACTTCTTCTCTGCGCCATAGACAGCTTTATCGCCCAGCCGCTCGGCTTCGTTAGCAATCTCGGTATCGAACGCCTTGGTGATGCTGTCGATGACCAGCGTGCGAAAGTCGTGCTTCTCGGTGGTCAGCGCCTTGATCTGATCGATGATCACATCGAGCGAGTTGGCGCCCTGCTCAGGCCCCATATACATGCCACCAGCGGCGGCCAGCTTGTCCGTGTAGTGGCTCAGGTTAGCGCCGCCTTCCGTATCGATGTAGTAGACGGACGGAAAGTCAATTGCCGCCCAGGTCTTGCCCGCGCCAGGCTTTCCATAGATCAGGATCTTCGGACGCGACGGCTCGGCAGCCTTCGGGGCTACCGCCTTCAACTTACTGGCCATCAGTCTTACCCTCCATCGCCAGCACCGCACGACGTAGCCGAAAGAAATTCGGCGCTGAGGCTTCCATGGTGCCGGCCTTCCACCGCTTCACAGTGGAGTAATTGATACCGGCGCGACGGCAGGTTTCCCTGACGCCAACGCCTCGCTTTGCTGCCCTGCGCAACAGGGACTCAACCTTTTCGGGCGTCACTCTTTTCTCCTTCGGGCTTCCCCGCCCGCTGTTTTTATATAGGGCGCGCGCCCGGCGCGCAACACCTATCCGAACACAAAGGCGCCGATCACCACCATAACAGCGACTGCAAACAGCAGCCCTTGAAAGAAGCGGATGTGGGATGGATCGCGGCGTTCGGTCATGGGGTGGCGCTCCTGATGGCGGTGAGGATGGCAATGTTGAAAGCTGCGTCCATGTGATAGGTCATCGCTGAATCAGGAAATAGCTCACTGTCGATAGAGGCTGCGGTTTTTGCCGCGCTAGCGTGATCTTCCTCAATCAGCGCCTCCACATGCCGCCACTGCTCAGGCGTCAGCGCGATGGTGCGGGTTTCGAGGGTCATGCCGCAGACCCGGAGTTCGACGAATTGAATTCCCACTGAGCGGCGTTGCGCGCTTCATAAAGATACGCATGAACTGTTGTCGGTATGGGCCGACCCGCTTTGCTGTTCCAGCGCAGTTGCCAGCGCAGGGGGCGATGGGAGCCAAGGTCAGTGATCTGACCAACCTTCACACCGTCCAATAGGACTTGCCGAAAGCGTGTGAACGTCACTTTGCCTGTAAGAGCGCTCATGCCTTCCTCCAAGCCAGATAACCCTCTGGCACTTCAACGATGCGGATATCGCGGTTGTAAGCGCTGTTCACTTGGCGCTTCATGCTCTGGATCGAGCGGAGGTTAAAGCTGCGGCCAAACATCTGCTGGCCGTTCACCTCCATGTTGCGAAACACCTCCATGACGATCACTCGCGGGCACTCCAGCACCTGCGTCATACCACCCACTCCTTCCCAACACCCTGCGTGCGGATCATCCGCGCCATGTTCAGCCGCAGCATCGCTTCTTCCTTCGCCTCCGTGCGGTCATACCCATTCCGCTTGGACGCCAGGCGCGTGAACCCGAACGCGAAGTTCAGGTGTCGCGCGATGGCGTGGCGGGGGTTGAAGGTCACAAGTTCGGTTGGCTCCAGACGCATCCCACTCTCTCCTTCCCGCCGCGACCCCGTGCCGCTTTGGTGATGGGAGAGTATGGGCGCGTCGCGCGACGGTCAAGGACAAAATGTCTTGCGGCGGGGATTCATCTGTGCGACAAGATGTCCAGACGCAGAGGGCGTCGGATAGGAGAGAGATGATGGCGCATACCGATCAGGACCTGCTTGCTATGTGGCGCGACGGCAATCGCATCGACGCGATCAAGATTTTCCGCAACGAGCGGAACGTAACCTTGGTTCAGGCAAAGGATGCTTTGGAAGGACTGGATCAAGGCACGGCCCATTCATATCCGGTACTTCCCGTGGGTATTGGCGCCATGACCCTGCGCGACCACTTCGCCGGGCTGGCGATGAGTGGAGCTATAGATTTTACTGATGAAGAAGATTACGTGATGAGCGCTGCTTCAGCGGAAGAATTGGCGACAACCGCCTATCTGGTTGCGGACGCCATGCTCAAGGCTCGCTCCAAGTGACCGCCCGCGACATCATCAACACCATCGGCTCGCAAGCCATGGCGGACCAGCTCGGCGCCAAGCGTCCGGCTATCGACAAGTGGCGGATGCGCGGGATCATCCCCGCCATCTACTGGCCCGCCATCTCCCGTATGCCCCAGGCCAAGCGCGCCGGGGTGACGCTGGAAGTTTTGGAACAGTCTGGGAAGAAGGAGAGTGGGAAGTGAGTGATTATTTCGAAGAGATCCTTAAAGACTCTGATGATGATATTCTCCGTGTCGAAGGTTATTCTGGTGGTTCTCAATGGGCGGGGAACGTCTATCTCAGGACGCGGGATGCCGGCTTTCGGATTGCCCCAGAAAAAATCCAGTCTGTTTGCCGCGCCATCTATACCGCAGCCGGCCTCGCATGGCCGCCCGTCATCCCCGACCCCCTAGACCCCGTTCGCACCAGCCTCCGCGAACTGGCCAACGATCCCGGCCTCTGCACCACCGAACGCACCCGCGCTCAGCGCGCACTGGACGCACTGTCATGATCGCCCTCTACACCCTCACCGCCGCCACCCTGCTCGTCACCATCGCCTGGTGCACCGCTTGTGGTGTTTATCTGTGGAGGACGAAGTGATGCAGACGCAGGAGCGGATTGTTAAGCTGTTTGGGGCGTTCCCGCGCCAGAAGAACTTTAGCCCGCTGCCGGCCTCCGCTTCGGTGGCTTGGCGCATGGGTTGGGGAGGCAGGCTTTGTCTCTGCATCAGCGTTAATGGAACGCTTATGAAAAAGATGGATTGGCTACCCAAAGATAGAGTCAATGTGCGCTTGGATTATCTATCCAACCAGATCGTTCTGGTTCGCAACACGGATGGCAGGTCAGTGCTGCGCGGCAATCACACGCGCGGTGTTGTGGAGATGAAGCTTAGCGAAGCAAGGATAACTGGCGTTAAACCCGCAAAGCCTATGCAGCATACCATCAAGGATGGAGTGTTGCTGGTGAATATGCCGCTATGGCTGTCGGTTAGAACACGGCCAGTTTTTGTTCCTGCGCCAGTCGCGGCGGTTCCCGCACCCGTCGTCGCCAAGCCCAAACCCACCTCACAGCCCTACATCGGCATCATGAACCGCACCGTTGATCCGGCGGCGGTGGCGAGGGGGAAGCGGTGATCGCCTCCATTGACCCCGGCGTATCAGGCGCCATCGCATGGCTTGCTGATAATGGCGAGCTGTGCAGCGTCGAAGATCTGCCGATGAACGAAGTCAAGGTTGGCAAGACCATGCGCAAGCGTCTTGCTGGTGCTGCCTTGGCCCGGATGCTGATCGATAACCGTCCGGTTCACGTCTTTCTGGAGGAAGTGGCGACGCGGCCAGGCGAAGGAGCTGTTGGCGCTTTCAGCTTCGGACGTGGATTCGGCACCATTGAAGGCATCTTGGCCGCACTCGCCATCCCTTACACTCTGGTGCGCCCAGACGTGTGGAAACGTGGGATGCAGATGCCGGCCAAGGGAGACAAGGGCGTGTCTCGCACCCGCGCCATGCAGTGCTTTCCCTCTCACGCTACGCGGTTTGCCCGCGTCAAGGACGATGGTCGTGCAGAGGCGGCGCTGATTGGATCGTGGGGCATTGGCATCATGGGGAGGATTGCATGATCACGAAGGCGCAAATGTACGTACTGCTACTGGACTACTGCGCGCCACGAGGTGGGCAGGCCAAGCTGGCGGCGAAGACGGGATACTCGGGCGCCATGATCAGCCAGATCATGAATGGCGCCAAGGAGATCCCCGACGTTGTTGCGCGTCAGGTTGGATACCGAAAGGTTACGATGTTCGTCCCGATCAAAGGTGGACAGAACGGGACAACTGAGGCTAAATGAAAAGCGCCCGGCTGGTGGGGACCAGACCGGGCGCACAACCTAGCCGTGACGGCGGCATCAGTCGGGGTAACGCCCGCAATATGCCATGCCTTTCCGGCTCCATCAACGGTGGAGACGTGAATAATGCAAGTATATGAGCTTCGCGTTCGGGCCATTGAGTGCGCTTATGATTTGTGGAGCGCCGATCAAATCGAAGTTTCGATGGCGGATGCCAGGACGATTACTAATCTGGCGCATCAGCGCATGGGCGATCTGATTGACCGCCGCTTAGCCAAGAGGGTGCTGCGCATTCACCGGAAGTATTTCCCGGTGCGCCAGTGAGCGCCGCTCTGCAATCAAGACTCCATCCAGACATTGAGCGTGTCGCCCTTCTTGGGTGGCGCTGCGTGCCTGCGACACGGAGCAAGAAGGGCTTCTGGGTCGGATACATCGATGCGGCAACCACAGATCTGGACCAGCTTGACCGCTGGTCCTTTGCGTATCCGCGCTGCAACTGGAAGGTGATACCTTCCGGCTCTGGCGTGTGGGCGCTGGATGTCGATGTACCAAGCCGCGATCACAAGGACGATGGTGTCGCGGTCCTTAAGCTGCTGGTGGAACGCCATGGCGCCATTCCTGAGCGGCCCCATGGGCGTTCGGGTAGCGGCGGGCATCTCATGGTGTTTCAGGATGCCGGCCATCCGATCAACAGCAAGTCAGGTCATCCAGAGCCAGGCCTTGACCCCAAGGGTGGTCGCAACGCCTTCACGATCTCGCCCAGTCGCAACGACCTGGGTTCTTACCGTTGGGCTGCGGCGCCATGGGAACTGGCGCCACCCATCGCGCCTGACTGGCTTCTCAAACTCGTCGCACCACCACCACAGCCTCCTCGCCCACCACGCCCCACCATCATCAGCACCAGCCGCGCCCAATCGCTCCTAGAGCGAGAGGTCAACCGCGTGCTGAACGCTGGTCCCGGCAAGCGTAACTCAACGCTTAACGAAGCCAGTTTCACGGTCGGTGGACTGATCGGTGGGGGGCTGTTGGATGAGCGGGAGGCCATCTGCGCGCTGTATGACGCGGCCCGATACATCCGCTTGGATGACCACGAAAGCCGCGCCACCATCAAATCGGGAATAGAGGGAGGGATGAAAATGCCCATCAAGGGGGCAGGCCATGGATGAGGAGCCGATTGAGGTTGGCAAGATCCTCGACTTCGCCGCCAAGCGTCACACAGACGGACCACCACCCAAGCTGAAGCCCGAAGCCTTCGGCCTGACGTGGTTTGAGGATATCAAGCCGAATACCGATGCCCTCGACTTCATCCAAGGGGTGCTGGTCGAGCAATCCGCCGCCGTGATCTATGGCGAGAGTAACGCTGGCAAGACCTTCTGGGCCACGGACATGGCGCTCCATGTCGCAGCAGGGAAGGAATGGAACGGCCGGCGGGTGGACGGCGGTCCCGTGATCTATTGCGCCTTGGAAGGCGGCATCGGCTTCCAGAACCGAGTGTCAGCTTGGCGGGACCATCACGGCATGGAGGACGCCTCCATTCCCTTCGCGTCCATCCAAGCCAGCCTCAACCTGCTGGACCCTGAGGCAGACACGCCGAGACTGGTGGAAACACTGCGCCAGGTCTCGGATGACCGGGGACAACCCAAGCTGGTGGTGATCGATACCCTCAGCCGCGCCTTGGCTGGCGGTAATGAGAACTCACCAGAGGACATGGGGGCCTTGGTGAAGAACATGGACGCCATCAGGCACGCCATCGGCTGCTGCGTGCTGTTCATCCATCACTCAGGCAAGGACGCCGCCAAGGGCGCCAGAGGTCACAGCCTGCTCAGGGCTGCCATCGATACGGAGATTGAAGTGTGTGTTCAGGAGGATTCCGACGTGAAGCAGGCGACCATGGTTAAGCAGCGTGAACTGAAGAAGGGTGACGTGTTCGCCTTCACCCTGACTGTCGTGGAGCTGGGCGAGAACCGGCATGGAGAGGCTGTGACCACCTGCGTGGTGGAAATGGCTGATGTTCCTGAGAAGGAACCCTCTAACAAGCCTAAGTCCCATAGCCTCAGCGGCGATGCCAGGGAGGCTTTCGAGATCCTACAGGACCTGCTGTTGGAGGTTGGGCGCCCTGGCATGGTCGGAGTGGCCAACGGGGCCATGAGCGTCACGGAAGCTGAGTTTCGCCAGAAATACTATCAGCGGGCCAAGCCGGGCATGGCGCAGGATTCGAAGAAGAAAGCCTTTGCCCGCGCTGTCGCTCAACTCTCCAACCGCAAGGCTATCGCCTCGAATGCAGGCCGGATTTGGATTGCTTGGTGAGGCCCCGGTCCCCCGGGACAAGGGGGGAAGGGTCTAAAGACCCTTGCCCCCACAGTGTCCCGTTGTCAAGGACCTTCCGCAGCGGTACGTCCCGTGCATGTCCCGGTACAATCCCGATTTGTCCCGTTTGAGAATATTCGCAACATGACCGATCTCGAACAGCCGGAAATGACCGGAATCCTCACAAAAAACCGCACCGCCGGTCCCGCAGATCCGCCCTACGTTGGCGAAATCTGCATCGCGGGCGTCGTCTATCAGATCGAAGGAACGGTGGCGGAAGGGCCGCGCGGTAAGTTCTTTGAACTGATTGTGATCGCCCCCGATGGCATGGCGCCGACTGCGGTGACGCCGGGGCATTACCCGGAGGTGGTCAAGCCGGGTGGCAGGCGGAAGCCGATGCAGGGGCGGGATGTGATTCCGTTTTAGGTGTTGACGCCAAAGTGGGATTGATCCCATTATGGGTTATCGCAACGGAGGTTCGGATGAACGCAGATCGGTTGGATTTTAAGCTACGTCTTCCGGCTTGGATGAAGGGTGAGTTGGAGGCGGAGGCTGAGCGCCAAAGCCGCAGTCTGAATGCCCAGATCATTCACATGCTTAACGAGATGATCCGCACTCAGCGGCCTTCTCAATAACAACACAGCAGGCGAAGTCCGTGCCTGCACCACGGAGGGTGAAGTGATGGCGAAGTTTAAGGTTGGGGATCGGGTGCGGGTCGTAAGCAGAGGTGAGAAAATCATCCATTGGCTTGATGTGGGGACTGAGACGGTTGTCATGATGGTCGATGAAAATGATCAGACCGTTAAGGTGAAAAACGCCAATCAGTGGATCAGCGAGTCCGATCTAGAACCCGCCACCCCCACCGAACACCCGGCGCTGACCTTGGCGAAGGCGGAGGTGGTGCGGTTGACAGGGATCGCCTACGCCAGTCGATCCCTCACGGAAGACGACCGCCTGGAAGCGTTTCAAGAAATACTAGCCGCCTTCGGCCTCGAATACCGCGCCAAGCCCGTGGTGCCGCAGCCGGTTGAATACGAGTTCGTGAGCATTGAGCCGGAGCAGGGCGCATGACCATCGATAGCAGCCCGGCTGTGGCGCTGGAGCCCATCGCCTACCTGCACACGCTGCACATGGACGGCGATTGCAACTTCGAGGAAGTCACCAGGACCGCGACCAGCCCATTCGATGCCAGCCGGCCGGTGACCACCACGCCGCTTTATGCCGCCCCTCGCACCCCCGCTGAAACGGCCAGCGGTAACGATGCCGCCGCCATAGCCCTTTGGCACCGCTTTGCGCCTAGTCATCACATGGGCTGGGAAGCCGAGAGCGAGAAGGCGATCTACCGTGACGCTGCGGAGCAGATCATCTCGATGAGCACCCCCGCTGAAACGGGGGAGGTGGAGCGCCTGAAGGCTGATCTCAAAGACGAGATCAATTTCGACCTCAATACGCGAATAAACAAAGTCCCTGAAAGCGTGGTCGATCAGGTGGTCGATCTTCTTGCGGAGCGCGGCCTGCTTGCCCTCACCGCCCTGCCCCCCAGCAGCGGGTGGGAGGCTGGGGCGAATGTCCTTGAAGTCCTGCAAGACGTCGAGGATGCATTAATCGAGACGGACCCGAAGTCAGAAACCAGGCTGGGGCGTCTTCTTCCTATCACTCAGGACTGTATTCGTCGGGCAAGCGCATCACTGGTGAGCAATACCGAAGCGGTGGTGGCTTTGCAAAAAATCGCATCGTTGAACGATCCAGGATGCGGTTATCTCATGCGCAAAATGGCTCAACAGGCATTGGATACCATCCGCGAATACCCCTCCGCCCTTGGAGGGCAGAGGTGGAGATTGATCCGGGACGGTGGTGATGGTCCGGAGCCGAACCCATGAGCCAATTCATTTGCTCTGACTGTGGCCGTGTCCTGACGGACGAGGAGCGCCACTACTACGAGCGCCGCTGTGAGCAATGCGAGCGAGACGAATTCGAACGATATCAGGCGTGGCGTCTTGGCGCAGAGGACGCTGAGCTTGACGCCATGTGGTCCGTCCCAAATCCAGTGAGGCACTGATGGCCCGATCCGCCCAAGCCGCCCTGCCCCTCAACCCAGAGGGGTTGGACATCAAGGAAATTGTGGCTCGCTTTGTTGAGGCCGGCCGTACCATCACCTGCGCTACTACCACCGGGGAAACATGCAGTTTCCCTGGCAATGAGTGGGATAATCGGAACTCTCTAGCCGCCGCCATCCGCGCACTCCCCCTCCCGCCGCGTCCCGCAGACAGCAGGGGGTGGCAGCCCATCGAGACGGCGCCGAGGGATGGGACGCAAATCACATGCGGACATGACGAAAAGCGTTGGGTTCGCTTTGGCCGCTTTCTACAGAACCGCTGGTACTACTCGGGCACCAGCGAGCGGAGCCAATACGCCCAGGTCGAAGGAGATGATCCAACCCACTGGCAGCCCCTCCCGCCGCCGCCGTCGAAGGAGGGTTGAGGATGGCCGCCGCTGATTATCGCCTGTGTGACCTCTGCACCTGCAAGACGTTCTACGACGCCAATGTGGACTATGAGCCTACGCCGCAGGGGCACCGGCTCTGGCCCGCAATGCGCCCCGACCGCGTGGGCGACTGGGCCGTGATCTGTGACGAGTGCGCCAAGACGCATGAGGTGATTGTGCGCCCTATTGAGCCGTCGAAGAAGGGGGCTGGGGCATGACGCACGATCTGAAGCTGGTGGAGGCTGTGGCGCGGGCCATGGTTAAGCGCCCGGATGCGGTGGTTGCCGACTATCCAACCGAGGGCGGCGGTAGATACACGCGATATCGCTGGCAGGACCGCATCAAGGATGCCATCGCCGCCCTCGACGCCATCGAGGCGCAGGGGTTCGCCGTCATTGGCCCCAAGCACGTGGCCCAGATCGATGAGATGCAGGACATTCTGAACGAGATCAAAGCCGCCGGTTGGGTGTTGGTGCCGCCAGTCCCGACACTGAAGCAGACGTTCGCGGGCCAGGAGGCGCTGTTGCCGGACCATCCGGCTATGCCAGGGCCTGCGACGGTTCAGGTAACGACCGGCAGCTTCGACAAGATCTACCGCGCCATGGTCGCCGCCCGCCCCGGAGCCCAGCCATGACCATTTGCAAGAAATGCTGGGGGAGTGGGCGCGGTAAGACCGTTCGACCCAAGGTTTTCTCGCCCTTTGACCCAAGGTTGAAGCAGTGGGAGGAAGAAAACCTCAACCGCGTGCTTAATGGCGGGGTAGATGAGGTATTGCCAAAACACCTCATGTTTGATGAGGTGGATATTGATTGCCGGCACTGCTCAGGGCTTGGCTATATCCCAACACCTCCGGAGTCCACCCCATGCTCCGCTTCCTAACCATCTGCCTTCCCGCCGCAGCCGTGGTCGGAGGCGGTATCTATGCCGCGCAGGATCGCGCTATCTTGGCGCAGATCGGGCTGGCGCCTGGCCGGGGTGAGCTGCATGCCATCGCAGCCCCACGCCATCCGGCACCCCACCGGCCCGCCGGTATCAGACAGGGCGGTCCAGTCTGCTACGATGTGCCGCTATGGCCTTCTGACGTTGGTCCGCTTGTGGGATGGCCTGGATATGAAAGCCCGCTGTACGGCCATCCTGGGGCGTTTGCGGGGGTGCCTGCGGGTGGATACGGTGAGATTCCGTTCCTTGTCGCTAGCGCCGCTCCGGTGTCCGTCTTTCCTGTGGGCGATTACGACCGGACGGTTTACGATACGGTAACGCCTGTGGGAGATACTCCGGGGCGTGATAAGCCGACACCGGTTCCAGAGCCGATGAGCTTGGCGCTGTTTCTGGTGGGATTGGGTGGGTTGTGGGTGGTGAAGGGAAGGAGAGTGTGATGGACGATATTCCAGAGGGTCTGGTTGAGGCGGTGGTGCAGTCCATCAAGAAGAATCGTTTGAATGCGTGGGTGAGCAATGCCGAGATAGCCCGCGCCGCCATCCTCGCCCAGAACGCCTGGCAGGATGACCTGAACCGGCGCATGGTCGAGTTCGTGGCGTTTCGGGGGGAGAATCCGCGTGGCTGAGGAACCCACCCCCCACGCTCTCGGGTTTACATGGGAACTGGAGAATCGGTTGGCTGTGGCGGAGGATCGGATCAAGGAATTGACGGGGTATGAGACAAGGGCCGAAGCCGCTAAGTCTCAGATACTGCCCCAGATCAAAGGCCGCCTCCGTGCTCAGCAATGGCTCGCCAAGACGATCAAGCAGGCGCTGAGCAAGGATGCGCCGAGGGGAGATGAGTGATGCAACGTACTGAAGATGAAGCCCGCGAGATGGCTCAGTGGGCTAAAGAACAGGAAGACAAGCGAAAAGAGATGGAGAGCCTCAGGCTTACCGTCTGGATTCAGCAGGCCATTCGGCTTGCTCTGGCTCGATATGCAGCCAAGATGCAGGGCCGAGCATTTGATTGACATTTGAGAATGTTTGCCCACAATTAAGGCAATTATACCTGAATTGAGGTTAGCGTGGGTCGCCCAAGCCTTTACAGCGATGCGTTGGCAGAGGACATCTGCACCAAGTTGGCCGAGGGCAATAGCCTTCGGTCGATTTGTGCTGAAGAGGGAATGCCAGCGTTTCAGACCGTACTGAAGTGGCGGAATGATATGCCATCGTTTGCAGAGCAATACGCGCGTGCGCGCGAAGACCAGGCCCACGCCCTGGCTGAGATGGCGCTGGACGAGGCTGCCGCTGCCAAGGACGCCGCTCTAGGCCGCCTCGCTTATGATGCCCGCAAGTGGTACGCCTCGAAGATGGCCCCCAAGGTCTACGGCGACCGTATGCAGGTTGATGCCCATGTCACCCGCAGCGCCGACGCCATGACAGACGATGAACTGGCGATGCATATTGCCAAGCTGCAAAAGTCCGAATGACACCGCTGGACGCCGCTCTGGAACTCCAAAAGCGGCGCCGCATACGCTCTAGCTTCCAGGCATGGTGCGAACACGCACTGGCACCTCAGGGCTTCACCCCCGCTGCCCACCATCGCCTCTTGATCCAAGAGCTGGAGCATGTGGCTGCTACGCCAGGCAGCCGTCTCATGCTGTTCCTGCCCCCCGGCTCAGCCAAGTCCACCTATGCCAGCGATTTGTTTCCGGCGTGGTGGATGGCGCAGAAGCCCAACCGGGCCATCATTGGCGCCTCCAACACAGCCACCCTTGCTGAGTCCTTTTCCCGCCGTGCGCGTGGCCGGGTGAGGGAACACGCCTTGACCTTGGGCATTGGCACCAAGGATGAGGCTGTGGATCTGTGGACCACGGACAATGGGTGCCAGTACCGCGCGGCCGGTGTCGGCGGCGTCATCACGGGCTTGCGTGCCGATCTGGCCATTATCGATGACCCCGTGAAGTCTCGCGAGGAAGCGGACTCAGAGCGCCAGCGCCAGAAGACGTGGGAGTGGTTCCAGGATGACCTCACGACCCGTCTCAAGCCTGGCGCCTCTGTCGTGTTGGTGCAGACGCGGTGGCATGAGGATGACCTGGCAGGCAGGCTTTTGGAAGCCCAGCCAGGGCGGTGGAAGGTCATTACCCTACCAGCGCAGGCTGAGTCCCCCGACGACCCGCTGGGGCGCAATCCTGGCGACTGGCTGTGGGGCGATGATGCTTATGGCTATGCCGCTGACATGCGGTTGAAGGCTGAGACGGCTGACACCCGTACGTGGTCGGCCCTCTACCAGCAGCGGCCGGCGCCTGACAGCGGCGACTACTTCAAGGCTGACTGGTTGCATCCTGTACCGTCTGCCAGCATCCCGCCTGTCACGACCATGCGGCTCTATGGCGGCTCTGATTACGCCGTATCCGAGGGTAAGGGCGATTGGACGGTTCATGCGGTGATTGGCATGGATACGACCGGCCGGCTGTGGCTGCTGGACCTCTGGCGTGCTCAGACATCGTCTGATGTATGGGTCCAGACTTTCTGCGACATGGTGAAGCAGTGGAAGCCTATCGGGTGGGCTGAGGAAACCGGGCAGATCAAGTCGGGCGTTGGGCCGTTCCTGACCCGGCAAATGCGAGAGAGCAGGGCTTTTGTGGCCCGTGAGGCGTTCCCAACCCGTGGTGGTGACAAGTCTGTCCGAGCGCAATCAATTCGTGGTAGAATGGCGCTTGGCGGGTTGTATTACGACCAGAACGCGCCGTGGCGTAAGGATCTAGAGGCGGAATTGATGAGCTTCCCGGCTGGCAAGCATGACGATCAGGTGGACGCGCTGGGCCTTATTGGCCAGTTGCTGGACAAGATGATTGCCGGTGTGAAGCCTCAGGCCAAGCCGAGGCATCTAACGTCTTGGGATCGTGCGTTTGGCGAAGTGGAAGAGACTGATAGCTGGAGAGTCGCATAATGTCCGGGTCCGCCCTTAACGACTTCCTCGCTCGGGAAACCCAGGGCGGTCCTATCGAAGCCCAGCAGGCCATGCAGGGTGAGGCTTACGTTGACCCGGCCTTGATGGTGCCGGTTGAGGGTGGGCAGCCTGCCCCGGACCCCAACGCCTACCCGCGCGATCTCATGACCCTGCACACCAAACTGGTGCAGTGGTTCGAGGCGTCCGAGCGTGCCAGCATGGACGAGCGGGAGGCGTCCGAGCGTGACCGTGACTATGTGAACCATATCCAGTGGACGGCGGCTGAGGTCGCGGCGCTGAAGAAGCGCAACCAGCCCGAGATCACGATCAACAAGATTGCCCAGAAGGTGGGTTTGCTGTGCGGGCTTGAGCGTAAGGCCCGGTCTGACCCCAAGGCCTACCCGCGCACGCCGTCCGAGGAAGAGCGGGCCGACGCTGCCACGCAGGCGCTCCGCTTCATCGCGGATGAGAACAACATGCCGATGGTCACGTCGGACGTGTATGAGAACATGCTCGTTGAGGGTCTTGGCGGGGCAGAGCTGGGGCTGGAGGACGACGGCAAGGGTGGGGTGGACATCACCATTACCCACGTCGGCTGGGAACGTCTGTGGCGCGATCCTCATGCCCGCAACCGGGACTTCAGCGACGCCCGCTATCTCGGCTTGGTGCTGTGGATGGACCGGGATCAGCTTGAGGACATGTTCCCCGACGCTACCGACACGCTGGACACCAGCTTCTCTGTGCAGTCTGGCACCTATGAGGACCGGCCTGGCACGGTGAAGTGGCAGGACACCAACCGCAAGCGTGTCCGTATCGTGCAGGTCTACTGGACCGAGGGGGGCGAGTGGTGGTCTGCGACGATCAGCCGGGCCGGGTTCTTGGCCGAGCCGTCCAAGTCGCCGTTCATGGATCGTAAGGGCCGCCCCGCCTGCCCGCTGGTGCTGATGAGTGCCTACATCGACCGGGAGAACAACCGGTACGGCATGGTGCGTGGGCTGATTGGCCTACAGGACGAGATCAACAAGCGCCGGTCCAAGGCGCTGCACCTGCTGAGCGTCAACCGGGTCATCGCCGAGCAGGGTGCCGTTGATGACGAGGAGAAGGCCCGGCGGGAGATCGCCCGGCCGGATGGCTGGATCACCAAGAATCAGGGCTTTGAACTAGAGATCGACAACGGACGTGATCTGGCGCTGGGTCAGATGGAGATGCTGCGCCACGCCACGGCCGAGATGGACGTTCAGGGTCCGAACGCCGCCATGAGCGGCAACGACCCGCGTGACCAGTCGGGCCGGGCCATCCTCGCTCAGCAGGCCGGGGGCGCCGCTGCTAATGAGCCGTTGGCCGATAGCCTGCGCCAGTGGAAGCGCCGGGTGTTCGAGATGGCATGGATGGCCGCCCGCCAGTTCTGGACCGAACAGAAGTTCCTGCGCATTACGGATGATGAGGGCAAGTCCAAGTGGCTGCCGATCAACCGGCCGGTGACGCTGGTTGAGGATCTGATGGCACTGCCTGAGGATCAGCGCGCCATGCAGATGCAGCAGCTCCAACTAGTGCCGAACGATCCGCGCCTGATGCAAGTGGTTCGCACTGAGAACGAGATTGGCGACCTTGACGTTGATATCGTGATTGAGGAAGGGCAGGATGTGCCGGCCATGCAGGCTGAGCAGTTCAACACCCTGTCGCAGATGGTGCCGGCCATGCCGCCGCAGATGCAGCTTCCGGCGTGGAAGACGCTCATCGCGGCCAGCAACCTCAAGGATAAGTCCAAGCTGCTGGAGACGCTGGCCGAGGCCGAGAAGGCTGCGGCGGCACAGGCTCAGCAGCAGGCGCCGCTGATGCAGGCCAATGCGCAGGCTGACATTCGTGGCAAGAACGCCCAGGCTGCGGCCAATGAGGCGTTGGCGGCCGAGCGCACGCATGGCGCTGTGGCCAAGATTGCGGCAGTTCACAAGGCGGCGGCGGAAAGCACAGTGCTTCCTGTCGATGGGCCGGGATTGCAGCCGGAGGGAATGGAGAACGGCGGTGGCTGACAGTTGGGGGTATAATCGCCTGATGGGGCAGATCAGCCCAATTGATGGTCAGCCTATGATGAATAGCCTTGGGCCGCAGCTAACCATGCCAACTGCTGGGTTGGTGCCGCCAGTTGGAAATACTCTGATGGAGCACATGGAGCGCTTGAGGAATCCTCAAACGCCTGCCGAGAGATCTCAGGCTGCCATTGTGAATGGCATGGCAATGAGTCCGGCCACGGTGAATGTGGGGCCTTTGCGGTCTGCTCTCGCGGCTGCTTATCCAGAAACAAAGATTTGGGTTGAGTCTGGTGGCAGTGGGGCCGGTCATGTCCGGCTTTCTCAGGTGGTTGTCCCGGCAGAGATGAGAGGGCAAGGCGTCGGTTCTTCTATCATGGAAGATATAACCCGGTTTGCCGACGAAAACGGTGTTCCCGTTGCTCTCACGCCAGATGCTTCGTTTGGAGGCAATGTTAATCGGCTGAAGCAGTTTTACAGCCGGTTTGGTTTCGTGCCAAACAAGGGAAGGTCGAGAGACCTCAGCATTTCGGAAACCATGGTTCGGAATCCGAGGTAGCCGTCGCCGGGCTTAACGGGCGCTAGACCGTCGCCGGGTCTCAATCGGGCGCATGGAGTGGTTGATATGACTGACGACCAAGAACTGAGGCTGGAGTTGATCGCTCTGCTTCACCAGCCAGGAATCGGTATGCTTTACACCTTGGAGCAGGTGGAGCAGGCCTTTAACTACGTGAAGAACGGATTAACGGATAAGACCAAGCTTCCGTCAATGGTGGAGGCCGGGACTTCTGACAAGCATACTTGGGTTGCGGAGTGGCGCCATGAGTGACGACCTGAACGCCTTCCTTAACGGCGGCAAGCCTGAAGAAGAGCCGCAGCCCGAGCCGCAGGTTGAAGAGCCTGTTGCCGAGACGCCGCCGGAACCTGAGACGCCTGCTGAGCCTGCCCCAGCTGAGACGCCGGCTGAACCCGCTGCCCCCGCCAATGGCCGCATGGTGCCCCTCGCGGCGCTGGAAGCAGAGCGGACCAAGCGGCAGGAGTTTGAGCGGCAGCTGGAGCAGTACCGCAAGCAGCAGCAGCCCCAGTCCGTTGCCCAGCAGCCTTGGGTCAATCCCGCCGAGCAGCCGGCTGAGTACCACGAGCGGGTGCAGCAGCTCTTTCTGAACGAGCGGCTGAACACGTCCGAGATGCTGCTGCGGCGTGAGATGGGGTCCGAGAAGGTTGACGCCGTGGTGGCCGAGTTCAAGCAGGCTGCCGAGGCTGACCCGACGCTGATGCAGAAGCTCTATGCCCAGCAGGACCCGTATAAGTGGCTGGCGCAGGAGACTGAGGCTCTGCGGCTGCGCAAGGAGATCGGTGAGGACCCGGCCGCCTACCGCGCCCGCATCCGTGCCGAGATCGAAGCCGAGATGGCTGGTAATGCCGTGGCCCCGCAGGTTCCGACCCAAGTCACTCCGTCAATTCCGACCATGGCGCCAAGTCTTGCCAAGGCCCGTTCGGCAGCGCCGCGTAGTGCGCCGACCTTTACTGGCACGCCGCATGTCAATGATGTATTTGGCAATCGCGACTAGTTAGTATAACGTGCATACCGGTGGCGCGTTAATAGCGCGTCACCTTCTACAACCTGTCGCCGGGGTCAACGGGCGCATCGTGTTGGTGCTGGCGTTACAAGCACTGGGCCGCCGCCGAGCCGTGATCGGGCGCTGAGCAGTCAATCGCAAAGCATCCCCGCAATCATAGCTAGGAGCCGCATCAGTGGCCGATATGAACATCACTCCGGCACGCGCCGGTCTTACGCCTACCATCTGGGACAGCAAGTTCTGGGTGGAATACGTCCGCGAGAACCAGTTTGCCCAGTATATGGGCACTCGCATGACGGACATGATCCAGGTCAAGGAAGACCTGACCCGCCAGCGTGGTGACCGGGTTGTGTTCCCGACCGTGCGCCGTCTAATCGGTGCCGGCGTGACCGGTAACCAGATCCTTGAGGGTAACGAGGAGCTGCTGAACGCGCGCTCTATGACCCTGCCGGTGGGCGTGATTCGCCATGCCGTGGCGGTGTCGGACTGGGACGAGCAGAAGTCGGTCATTGACCTGCGTGACGCGGCCCGTGACTCGCTCCAGGTCTGGTCGCTGGAGAAGATGCGCGCTGACGTTATCGGCGCCATGGGCAACATCACCGCCAACGGCAACGTGTCGGTGCCCTTCGCTGCTGCGACGGCCGCTCAGCGTAACGCCTGGCTGGCTAACAACAATGACCGCGTGCTGGCGGGTGGCTCCAAGAGCAACACCTCGTCCAACAACATGGCGACCTCGCTGGCGCTCATTGACAACGTGATGAGCAAGCGTGCGACCGGCGGCACCGCTGCTGTGGTCGGCGGCAAGTTTGGCGCCTTGAACGTGTCCCTCGCCAAGCGT
>Ga0182212_1000010_pt1 | contig 41262 bp, 74 predicted proteins | sample G5R1MG_21_FD_129666 | JGI IMG/M metagenome (GOLD analysis project Ga0182212, IMG submission 129666) | Switchgrass phyllosphere microbial communities from Michigan, USA - G5R3_MAIN_03OCT2016_LD1 MG | ecosystem: Host-associated > Plants > Phyllosphere > Phylloplane/Leaf | place: USA: Michigan... | reverse complement strand
GTGGTATAGTTCAAGGGCTGCAAACCGCAGTGTTCATTAGACCGATGCGTCGGTCGCTATGGAGATTGATATGTTCGTAGAATACCGCGTCCGCAAAATTGATCGCTATATCGTTACCCGCTTTGAGGGCGAGAAGGATAACAGCGGAACCGTCGTCGGCGGCACCCCTCGTCAGATTGGCAATGAGTTTGCTAGCGAAGAAGTTGCCTACGAGGTTGCTTATGCCCTCGCTCGCGCCGACCACGAGCGCCTTGGCTATCCGCTAGACGACGAGCGCATACAGTATCCGCGCCGCCTCTACGAAGAGACCGGTATTTCACTAGAGCGTTAAATTTATAGCCCCACCGTTCCAAACAGGTGGGGCTATATTCTTTCAGCTTTTTAATGCCGTACCAATTGTTCGTTCGCGCTCAGCGCGCTCCTGGGCGATTGCTGCCGCCGTCATTCCTGCGGCACGAAGAAACTTATTCCGCAATTCCAACTGCCTACCGGACGAAACCGTGCGCTTGAAATAATCGTTCATTGCATCACTCTTAATGGTATAAGTATAACAGCAACCGAAAACAGGCTTAGAAGTTTTAGCGCCTAGGTCCGAAATCCATTACTTCTCTCCTCTCAATCGCGTGTAGGGGTGTTGGCGATCTCACGCACCGGGATACCAGCCGCCCTAGCTCGTCGCACCATATCGGCCGTGCCGCGTCCGCCGGGAAAGGCAACGACGAGATCAGGCTTTCCCTCGTCAATCATGCGCTGATTTCGGATCGGACCAGCGGCGCGGCCATGCAGCCCCCAATCCGCTAGGTACATTTCGCGCCGAACGTCAGCCTTGCGCTTCGACCACAGCCAAGCTCCACGATCGGCACCTGGCGCACCGCCGTTGATGAGCACGCGGATCGGCGGGGAAACGCTGTCGAGCACACGAGCGATCGTTGCGTTGTCGAAGAAGTCACGCCCGCCACAGACAAGCACCCGTCCGCCCTCCTCCCCGCGCATCACGCTTCTACCGGCGGTTCGGGGTGGTGGGCAGTGGCATCCAGTGGGTCGGGTTGAACGCGCTTCCCCGACGCGAGCGCTCGTTGATCCACGCCATGCCATCCCAGTACCCCGTCACAACCGAAAAGCGATGGGCGAGTAGGTACCGAAATTCGATCTCACGCGGCGCAGTCTCGATCAACTGCCACTCGCCCTTCTTGTCCTCTGTCATGGGGGTAGGTCTCCGGGGTTAGAGGGTTAGCTGGCGGGTGGAGGCGGGAGCGGCATCCAGTGGGTTAGCTCGTCCTCGGGAATAGGGTCGGTCACGTCGGCGAGCAGCTCCTCGGCATAGGTAAAATACCCTTCTTCGCCGGTTTCATGGCGATCCGCATCGTCGTAGTCCTGCCATTTGATAACTTCCGGCCAAGAATAGCCGTCAGCCCATGCCAAGAAAGGCTCGCCATCCTTCGGCGCGCTGTCAATCGCCTGCCAAGCTGTCTCAGTCATCGTTCTACCTTCCTTAGGCTAAGTGAGGGGGAGTGGGGTGGGCTTGGCGAGCAAACCGCTTGTGCTCGGCTTCCACGAGAGAAACCGTCTCCTCCCCGTGATCCTTATACCGAAACCTGTTTAGCGCCGTGCTAGCCAGAGACATTGCGGCCTTCTCCGCCGCCTCCGCTTCTCGTCTAACATTGAACGCTGTGACGTAAGCTGCAAGGTAGTCAGGCAAATGACCCGTGTCAGAGCAATACCGCGCTACGGTTGTGATAATTGGCGATGGTGTGAACCACTCTCCGGCTTGCCTGTATGGCGCGAAGAACTTATGCAGCGCCCTCTCGGTCTGAATGCCGCCTGGGGTGCAGCCTAGCAGATCATGCCGGGGAGTTGTGGTTTTGAACGTCTCCAGCCTAAGGGGCAGGTTCGTACTAAACCCGATTTTAATAAGGCTGTCGGGTACGTCGCGATCCGCCTTCACAAAATACACAAGCGGGTCCGGCTCTCTTGCCGGGAACGTAGACGGGATGTAAAGCAAAGCCACGCGGCACCTCCATGCCGTTAGAGAGCGTCGTTGAGGCGAGTACCACCAAGCCTCCGACGCTCTCGTTGTATCACAGGCGATAGGTTTGGCAAGAGCGCCTAGCGACCCGTCGCCATCGCCAGCAAAGCCGCCTCTATCTCCCTCCCCAGCCCGATAGCCGCAATCGTACGCCCATCACTGGTACGGACTTCGGTTAGGCCAGGGTAATCACGATCAGCGGGGACAGTGCGTACGCCACGATCATCGTACTGGCGAGATCGGGTCATGCGGTTGGCTCCGTTGCGAGAAGGCGGGCGGCGAGCAAGGAACCTTCGGGAGTGCGCTGGTAGACGTACGAGCCACGCCGACTCCGCATGTCGTTGGCGATGCTGTCTCGGCGGACGCGCCTCGCCAGCCCTTTGCGGATGAGCTTCTGGAGCCGCCCGCAATGGCCACTGCCGTCGCGTCCGCCGAGATCCATAGGCCGAAGCCACTCGTCGTCCCGCAGGTTCTGGATCAGCTCGCGATCCTCCCACGTCAGCCCCGCGATCTCTTTCACATCAACCGACATTGGACGCCTCCTGCAAGGGGGTTCCGAGGGCGCGGATGGCTTCTCCAGCCTCGTCTGCGGGCAGCGAATCCCAATTGGGCAGCGCGCATTCAGGCTCCGGATGACCCTCATCTCCATTGAAGACTGCTAGACACGTGCGGCAACGAAAACCGTACTCCGCCACCTTCGCCGCCCGCTCCCGCATCTCCGCAACAGCGGCTTCCACGAGAGCGGGGGCGCGATCGTCGGCGTTCTCGCGGGCGCTGAAGGCGAGCATGGCGGCGATGATCGTCGCTGTAGTTTGATTGGGCGATAGGTCGCGACTATGCCGGGCCAGGAAGGCTATCTCATTTGCATGAGGTGAGATGCAGCTATCCATCGCGTCGGCCAGCACCTCGCGCGCCAGCACCTCCCGCCCCTCTCCGCCCGCGTTCGATGGTGGGGTCATGCGGCCAAGTCCTTCAGTTGGGCGGTGCGCGCAATCGAGAGCAGGAGGTCGCGAAACGGGGGCGGGGTGCCGATGCGCGGCGTGCTATCTGTGCCGCCACCCTTACCCCCAACCTCTCCGAGGCGCTTGGCGCGGACGAGCCCCATGCGCTGCACGATGACCGGGTCCAAGCGTGGTTCGCCGATGCCCCAATCAAGTTCGGGAACGTCGCACCCGTAGGCCAGCAACAGGGTCGGCTTACGAGCGTAGTGCCCATATCGGCCCTGCTCGACGCAGCACGTCCACCCACCATAATCGTCGGCGCGCACCCATCCGCCAGCCCGGGAAGGCAGCGTCAGGCCGAAAAACGACCACGCGTGCGAGCCCCACGGATGCTCCATGATCCCGCCCCAGCGGCGTGCGTCGAACAGCCCGGCTTTGAAGCAGCCGTCATCGGCACCCTTGCGCTTTCGCTCGCCCGTTCGCTTGATGTGCAGGGGCTGCCCTGCCCACAGCTTTCCCCAGCGTTGGCATGGTGAGTGGACGACGACCGGATGCGGCCCTGGATACAGGCGGGCGTCACGCACTTCATCCCACGGATCGACGTCGGGCAAGCCAAAGTAACAGCCGTCCTTCTCGACATAGAGAGCGGCTACCGTTCGCTCCACCCCCCTCACTTCGACACCTGCGCGGCATTGCTCGCGGACAGGGCGGCGCGGGCGTTGCGGAAGTCGCCTAGGTCGAGCGAATAATCTGTGCTCCGGCCGCAAACGAGAGTGGCGGAGGTGTGATCGGGCTCGTCTCGGTCATCGTCGCCTAGCGCGTCGGCGAAAGGCTCCAGCGCCTCCCGCAGCCGCTCGACCTCCCCCGCCTCCTTCACGATCGCCGGGGAGGGGTCAGGATCGGCATACGGGGTCAGCGGCACGTCGGGGATCGGCTCGCCGTGGATGTTCCGGTGCCCTGTCTCCCCGCTATCGGGTGAAGCATCGGGCGAAGAGGTGGTGGCGAGGGCGAAGGCGCTGACAAAAGCGCCCCACAGTTCCCGCACTTCGGACGAGCTAAAGTCGACCGAGGCGAAAGGCCCATGCCCAAAGTAGTCAACGACAAGATCGGTAATCTCAGGAAGCCGCACCCCCTCCCCGCCCGAACGCGTGGTGGACCCCGGAGTCTCGTCAGGATCGGTACCCGGCTCATGGATAACGCCAGCAGCCCAACCGGGACGTTCACTGGTGGACCCCGCATCGGAGGGAGGGGTGAGGAGGGCGACGACAGCAACAGCCGCATCATCTACACTTTGCGACTGCGTCTTCGTTCGCTGATGCGACGCCAAGTTCACATGATAGCTGATGGCTTTCCGAACGATGCCCGCGACCGCCTCCCGCAGCCCCTCCCCCGCGCTGTGCGAGGTGAGACGACGGTGGGCATCCTTGGGCACGTGATCGGCGATGAAGCCGTGGAGCGCGTCTTCGAGCATCGCGCGATCGGCGTCGTTGGGCGTGTAGGCCCCGCCGTCGTCGTGCCGGAACTCGTAACTCTCGACAAACGGTGCGACTTTGTCGTCTAGGCTCTCCGCCTGGGTGATCGCCTCGGGGGCGGTGTCGGTAGGCGTGTCGGTCATGGACGGTATCCTTCCGAAAGAGCTTTGATTGCCAGAGCCACAGAGCCAGGTATCGGTCTGACACCGGAGCGCCAGCGGCTGACTGTCTCGGGCGTGGTTTTAAGCCAAGCCGCGAGCTGCGTTCCGCTGACGCCCATGTGGCTTTGGACGGATTTGAATTCTGTAGCGTTCATAGGCCAGAGATTAAGGCAAAATGACGCTGTGTCAAGCGGGTTGTTGCGGTTCGCTCCACCGGACGCCATGCCGGGACCCATATTCCTGGATAAGTTCGAGCAACCCGGAGAACTGCTCAACCGTCAGCGTGGACGATTTCAGCCCGATCGGAAAAGCGCCCTGCCCTTCAAGCGCCGGGAGGAACCGCATCTCGACCCCTAGGGCATTCAAAAACCTGAGCTTGATGTCGTCCTTGGTGTATTCCTCCATGCCCGGCACCTGGCGACGAATGTCCTCCAATAGCGGCCACATCTTCCGGTTCTGCGCGTCCCGGCGTGTCTCAGCACCAATGCGGACCACGTAGCCGTCTGGTGCTTGCTCTACGGCACGGTGGGCGTATTCCCGCTGGCGAGGCCCGACGAGGCGGATGGGCTGAAACTTGGTCACAGTCCACGTTCCTCGGCAAGCCGCACAGCCTCAGCGTACAGGTCGATACCATGCTTAGCGTAAAAGCCCCGATGGCTTAGCAGCTCAACCGACTGCGGATCGCTCACCTTGTCGTGGATAGCCTGATGGTGCTGCCCGCAAAGTGGTACAACGCGGCGGTGCGACCTCGCCAGTCGACCCATGCGGTCGGCGTATGCGGTGACGTGATGCACGGTAGCGTTCTTTCCACACACAAGGCACGGCAAGCCGCCTACCCATGCCATGTGAGCGCGCTCGGCAGCGGTGGGCGGCTTCTTGGCCATTAGGCTTTCCGATACCGCGCGTTGAGGTCTGCAACGGTGGCATCGACCTCGGAGAGAAAAGCTTTCACCTCCTCCTCAATTTTGGCGATCAGGTCGTCATCGCGCTCGACCCGGCAAACGTGAAGCTGCATCTCGACAGGCATCCTGGGGTCATACGAAACGAAATCACACCACTGACGCCCTGCACATGCCATCTGAAACTGCATCTGTTTGACGTACTTATCGTCAATTGAGGAGCCAGTCAGCGTTGCAATGTGCGTGGCGGTATTTGGGCACTTGATCTCAACCAAGCCGTCATCGCCAATCAAGCCGTCTGGTGATGCCCCGGCCATATCAATCGTCGGATGCGGCATAAAGCCTTCCTCCACAACGGAGACATTGCGGTCAAATTCGTAGGTTGCGCGTGCATCGGGTTCCTTGTCGGTTCCCCATTGCATAGCGGCGTTGGTAAAGCCCTGCTCCCGGCTTCCGGTAATACGCTCTACGACGAGCTGGGACAGGTAGTTGGCCCGCTCGGCACCGTAGCCGGTCTTCGTACGGGCCATGACCTTGCTGATGCAGGAGGCGGTTACCTTGCCGAGGCGGGTAGCGAACCAGTCGTCACTGCGCTGCTCCATTCTCCGCCTCCTGCTGCTCGATGCGTCGAGTAAGAACGGCCTTGGATTTCTCGAACATCGCAGCGGGAATCGAAGCCACGCTGGCAACTTTCAGGCGGTCGCAATAGGCTGCCACAGTCGTACCAGCGGTAACGATTAACCCGTTAAGTTCCTGCTCCTGCTGGGAAGAAATGACCGGCCCGCGAATGACCTCATGCGTTGCGGCATCAGCATCGTTGTCTCCCTCGGTGGGGATGGCAAACGTCATGAAGGCCGCATACTTGTACGCGGCGCTCATAGCCTTGTTGGTGGACTTGTCGCCGCTATCCATAGCCTCGCCATAGGTCGAAGCAGTATGAACCGATCCGTCCTCAACCGCAACAAAATCGAACTCGGCTTTGACGGTAGTATAGAACAGCATGCCGCCGCTTTTACTTGCCCGTTCCACCTGCTCGCGCTCGACAACACGCGGCACAATGACCAAACCATGCTCCGCCAAGAGGGGGGATAGCGCCGCATATACGTCATCAATACCGCGGAAGTTATAGCCGCTGCCTTGTGTGTTTTTGCGGTTCTTAGCGATGCCAGTCTTAGCCAGATCACCCTGGACCTTAGCGATTGCCTTGTAGACGCCACTCATCGAAACATCCTCTTGATAGCCCGCACGATCCACGAGTGCTGATTGCCCGGCGCGTCCATCGGAAGCAGATGCCCCCGCATACGGTCACGCTGCCATTGGGATAGCGGGGGTGAGTAGTCGGGTTCGGAGCGGGTGAAGCGGCTCATAGCCCCTTCTCTCGCGCAAGGCTTGCCGCTTCTCGGAGCTTAGCGACCACTTCGGGCTGCGTACGATGAACTGAATCGTTCCATGCCCAATGACGACCCGCATATCCGCCGTGTAGTTCGAGAAACTTTAGAGGCCTCGAATCATCACGAGACGTGCCAGCAGCACGCATCACTGCGCCCAGCATGCAAAAGCATACAGGCGGATTTATGCGACTGACAGGGCTAGTTGTATGCCCCTTAGCATCTTTGGCGTAAACACCCTGTGTCCATGCCCCCTCCGGCTCAATAACAGCGGCGGCACGATCAAGGATTTCTGACACGCTAAGCTTCGTCACGCCTTCTCTCCCTTCATGCTGTCGATCACCCGTTGACGAGCAACCCGAGCGGGACGGTCAGCCGCGCACTGGCGCTCTAGGTCGATCAGGATGCGCTCGAATACGCGCTGGCGATCGGCGGCGGTGAATGTCGGTGTCATACTGGTTTGCCTCCGTAAGGTGCTGCCCGGAAATACATTGCGTCTTCCTCGGGGTCGCGATCATCCGGGTATGGGTCTAGCGTCTCGGGTGCGGGTGACTTCCAAGAGGCACGGTAGCGCGCCCACTCTGCGGCCCGATCGGCGCGTGGCTGTGTGGAGGTCATGCAATCCCCCAAATGACACAAATGAAAACCGCAAAGGCGCTAATAGGAATTAGCGTAAAAGACGTTACGCCCGGCAGCGTGATCCAAAGCGACTCATAGCGCAGGGCCAACGGATCGCTTTCGCTGCGAGCCTTGCTGATGAACAAGGCGACTAGAAACGTAATTGTAGAGGCGACCAAGATGGTCAGCGCTATACGCATCGAAACCTCCAGAGCAGAGCGTCAGAGACGCAGTATTGGGGAGGATCGGGATACGCCCGACCCGGTGGGGTTAGGCGGCGTTGATCGCGTAGTTGCGCGCGTAGCCGAAGCCGGCGTGGAGGCCCGTCACCGGGGGTACGGTCGCCGCCCACATCGCGGTCGCTGCCCAGATGCTGGGCGAGGCGTGATCAAGCGGCATACCCGCGTCGATGCACGCGTCGAGTAGGCGCTGCTCGGCGCGGATGTAACCGCGCGGATCAGCCGTCGTCTCGAAATCGCCAGCGCGCGTCACCGCGTCGAAAGCGTCAGAAAGAATTTCGAGCTGGTGAGCAGTGCGAGCCATGTGTGCCTCCTTGGTGGCGGGGTTGGTATGACCTCTAGGTACGCTTGACGTAATCGGCTGTCAACACGGAATTAGCACTAGACGTAGGTTTTTTTGCCGCTAAGTTGACGGCATGGACAAGCAATCAGCCATCGCCGATGTCGAGCGCCGGGCCTTCGCCTCTCGCAAGACGCTATCCCAGGTATGCGATACCGCAGGGGTATATCCTCAAACATGGTCGCGGGCGAAGGCTCGTGGTTCGGTTAGCGTAGACGTGCTGGTTCGCATGGAAACCGCGCTTGATCGCATCGAGAAAGAAAGGGCTTCACAATGATCTGGGACATTCTTGCCGTCGCGTTTTTCGTGTGGGTAATCTGGCGGTTCTGCGTCAATCCGCTGCTCCAATGGCTGGCACCGATCGGCTACGAAGCAGACGATGGCTTCCATTACGGCCGCGAGCCATGAAAGCCATCGTCAGTCCGCTTCCCGCCGCTTGGATCAAGGCGCAGAACGGCACTTTCGGGTTTCACGCTGTGATCGACCCTCGTCGTTTGTATCGGCCGCGTTTCAGCTTCAACGGCAAGATACCGCGCACTGGATCAAAAGTCCGCGCCGATTCCACGCTCATCAAGCTCTAGAGGAAGTTTCACCCGTGACAATCGATGACGAGACCCTAGCCATCTACCGCATGGTGAAAATCGCCGCCGAGGACAACCAGCCCTGCCCGAGCAATCAGGACATGGCCGCAGAACTCGGCCGATCCGAGCGGTTTTGTAGCGACCGCCTTGCCGACTTGGAGAAGGGTGGCTTCCTCACGGTCCACAGTCGGGGCGGTGTTCGCTCTGTCACCATCACCAGCACGGGCAGGACGACGCTGACCAACCGACGCACAAGTCGGGACAAGGCCGCTCGTCGCATCCTGGCGGATGGCATGGAGACACGGCGCAAGGCTGCGGACGGATGCCGTGCGCTGTTGCGGCGTCAGCTGGAGACGGGCGCGTTCTGGATCAACGACCCTGACAAACTGGCGGCAGCGTGGCGACAGGCGATGCCGATGGAGGAAGCAGCATGACGTGGCAGCCGATCCATACAGCACCGACAAACGACAGCGTTCTGGTCTTCATTCCAAACGCCGAGCACTACGGCGAAGGAATCTATCGGGCCATGCAGGTGGACATGGGCACCGGACGGCGTTGGATGACGACGGGGTGCCATATCGGGCGAGATTGCGGACCTGACAATCAACCTACGCATTGGATGCCTCTACCTGCTTCGCCGGTTCCCGCATGAAACCCCTCATTGCCGACGATGGCCTGCGAAACCGCACCGTCCGCATGGAAGGGACCAACCGGTTCTACCCCTGCGGACATGAGCGCACCGCTAGCAATAGCCGGGTAGCTGCTGGGCGTTCGCGGTGCCTGCTATGCCAGCGAAGGCTGGAGCGAGAGTCCAAGGCTAGACGTAGAGGAGAACGATAATGGCCCCCGATTGGTGGTTTGAACAGATGGAGCAGAACCAGCGCGACGGACGCAGCTGCGACCCCGAACAGGTCACACGCGATTACGTCGAGCGGATGGCGGACAAGGCTGACGAATTGCGGCAGCGTCGAAAGGATGAGGGGCGGTGATCGAGCTGCCCTATCCTGCTAAAATCCTGTGGCCGAACGGCAGGGGTCATTGGGGCGGCAAAGGCCGAGAGACGAAGAAGCATCGGGAATGGGCGCACGCTGCGACGCTTGCTGACACCACGCGCCCGGCTGCGTTTTCCCGCTTGGTTGTGACCGTGTACCCGAAGCCGCGAGGTCCGTTGCCCGATAGGGATGGCGTTGTCGGAGCAATGAAGGCGTATCAGGACGGCGTAGCGGATGCGTGCAGGATCAACGACCGCGACCTTCTAGAGCCGCGCGTTCAATTCGCCGAGCGGTGTGCGGAAGGCAGGTTTGTGCTGGATTACGCCAATGACTGAGCATCTATCCGACCGCGCCCTGATTGGTCAGTTCGACCGGGGCAGGCAGGCAGAACGCGAGGGCAAGGACGCCAAGGACAATCCCTGGATGCCAGTCAGCCAAGCCGCTCGATACGATGCTTGGGCGGCGGGTTTTGCCGAGGCGGATGGGCCGTACTACCGGGTAATCACATTGATGGAGGGTGAGTGATGCGCGTTTTGGTTTGCGGCGGTCGAGATTACAATGACCGGGAGGCGGTGATCTCCGTGCTCAGCGGAATTGCTGGTGAACGCATGCGGCCGATTGAAACGATCATAGAGGGCGGGGCAAAAGGTGCTGACGCATCGGGTCGGGCATATGCGTACATAACCGATGCTGAGTGCGAAACGTATGAAGCCGACTGGAAACGCTTCGGTAATCGAGCGGGTCCAATCCGGAACCAGCGCATGATTGACGAAGGCAAGCCCGATCTCGTGGTAGCGTTTCCCGGTGGGCGCGGCACGGCCGATATGGTGCGCCGCGCTAAGGCTGCTGGCGTGCCGGTGACGCTTGCCTCTGGTGGTGATGTAGGCTAGAGAGGTTTTCCGCTCCCCCGGCTGTCTTCCATGTCAGCCGGGGTGATGCGGGGCGGTCGGGGTGTTGGAAGCACCTGGGGTCGTCAGAACACGGATGTTGGAGAATACGACATGACTGACGCCGACAATGGCGTAATGCCCGAAAACCGTCCGAGTTGCAAGAGCGCACTTGCTAGTGAGCGTTTGGCTTTGCTGGCTGATCGCGTTGACGAGGCCGAACACGCCGACGCGATACTCGGTGACCAGATCAATGCCGAGATGGGGTGGAAGTTTGAACCCCTGTACATGCAGTCAATGGACGCTGCCCTTGCGTTGCTTCCTAGGCCGCTTGATTGGCGAAGGCTGACTGGGGTTGGTTGCTCGGTTTATGGGTCGAGTCCGGCCGCGAAAGCCCAAATCCGCTACGATGGGTATTCGGACGACCCAGCGCGAGCGATTGTCTCCGCTTATCTGCGCTACCAGTCGGCATTGGCCAAGAAGCGCGAGGCGGGGCGGTGATCCGCCAGCCGTTCAAGCTGTCGATCACCGCCAGCAAGCGTCGCTTTTACCGCAACCTCATTGCCATCAACTTACCGATTGGCGAGTACCGGGCCATGAAGTGGCTTATGGAGCGCTGGTGGCGGCATGAGGGCAAGGGCGCTCCGCTCGCCCCAGGCTATGAGGCTATCGCGGCTGGGATCGGCTACACGGTTCGGGCTGTCAAACGGCTCATTGCCAAGCTGGTCGAGCGCGGGTTTATCGTCGTGGTGTTCGGTGGCGTAGGCCGGGGAAATCGCAAGCGCATGGCCGTCGATTGCAAGGCGATCCGCGATGCTTTCGCACCCGGTTTGCTGCGCGAAGAAAAGGGGACAAATGGCGATGGTGCATATAGCAAAGGGACTAAGGTTGCACCGTCATGGGTCTGGTTCTCCGGTCTGTGGGGACGTTGCGACCGGTTTCGCGAGGGTTTCGCTAGGGCGCTATCGCTCGAATCACGGGAATCGTGGCGGGAATTCGTGACGGTTAGGCCGAAAGCTATCCCACGGCAGCATTTTGGCGCACGGAACATAGCTTGGGATCAGGAGGCAGTGGCATGAGCGGGCATACGCTAGGAAGCTGGTCTAAGGGACTAGCCGAATGGATCGAGGGTGAAACGGCGTTCCTGTCGGTTGTTTTTACCTGGAAGCTGGATGAAGCTTTCGCCCGTGCGTCTATGCTTCGTGCTGAGGGATACCAAGTTCGGGCAGGTGGACCCGCGCTTTTTCGTGGACGGTCCATGCTTGAGAAGGTCGCCACGCTGGGCGGCGACGTGCCCGACGCAATCCGCCGACACAACCCGATGGCGACGACGGCGAGCCGAGGATGTCCGGTCGGCTGTTCTTTCTGCATCGTCCCGGCGATGGAAGGCCGCGCCTTCACCTACCTGCCCGACTTCCCAGTTCGGCCGGTTCTGACCGACAACAACCTGTCGGCGCTCCCGGCCGAGTACCAGCGCCACATTATCGATCGCTACCGTCACGCCGGCGTCCCGTTGCTCGACGCCAACAGCGGCTTCGAACCGGCGACGTTCGACGGCGAGGTCTACGAGCGTTGGGCACCGATCAACGAGGGCGTGTGGCGCTTCGCCTATGACGAGACGAAGGAGCGCGAGGACGTGCGTCGCGTCTGCAAGATGCTCCGCGACCGAGGCGTTCCAAGCCGGAAGATACAGGTCTACGTGCTTATCGGCAACGAGCCGGAAGCGGACTGTCTCGCCCGCGTTCTGGAGGTCATCGAGTGGGGCGGCGAGCCGTACGCCCAGCCGATCATGAAGCTGAACGCCCCGACGCGCGATCCGTGGGTCCGCCACGATTGGGGCAGCGGGCAGCGTCTCCGCCAGATGCAGCGGTGGACCAACACGCATCGCTGGAGATCGACGCCTTGGGCCGAATACAATCCGAGCGCGACCAAGCCAAAGGCGGAGGATCATTTCTACGATCGGCAGAGCGGCTTGTTTGCTGAAGCGCTGTCATGAAAACTCTTCGCCCCCATCAAACCAAGGCGATAGACCAGCTCCGCCAGTCGCTTCGCTCAGGCAAGCGCCGCCCGGTACTCAGGTTACCAACGGGGGCAGGTAAGACCCTCATAGCCGCCAAGATCATCGACAACGCCATCGCCAAGGGTAAGCGCATTCTCTTCGTTGTCGATGCCGTGGAATTAATCGACCAGACCGTCAACGCGCTGTACGCCGAGGGCTTGCATGGGATCGGGGTCATTCAGGCCGATCACCCGATGACCGACGCGTCCAAGCCGATACAGGTGGCGTCGGTACAGACACTGGCCCGTCGCGATTGCCCGGCGTTCGATCTGTGCATCATTGACGAGTGCCACACGCTCTACAAGGCGCATCACACCTTGGTCGAAGGTAGCGCCGCCCCGTTCATCGGCTTGTCTGCTACGCCTTGGGCTAAGGGTATGGGGTTAGTGTTTGACGACCTGATCCAGCCCGCCAGCATCGCCGAGCTTACTGACCTTGGTTACGTCGCCCGGCTCGAAGCCTACGCGCCCGGTCATCCCGACCTAACCGGCGTCAAGGTCCGCGCTGGCGAGTACGACGACACCGCCTTGTCTCAGGTCATGCGAGGCGAGAAGCTGGTCGCTGACGTGGTACAGACGTGGAGTCACATGGGGATGAACCGGCCCACGCTGTGCTTCTGCGTAGACCTCGCTCATGCCGAGACGATGCGGGAGCGGTTCGAGCGCGCGGCGATCCCGGCAGCGTTCATTTCGGGTGACACCCCGGTGATCGAGCGCAAGGCCATCCGCCGCCAGCTCGACGCCGGGGAGATCATGGTCGTGTGTGCGGTCGGCACGATGATTAAGGGGGTGGACTGGAAGTTCGGCACGATCGTTGACGCGCAGCCCACGAAAAGCCGGATGCGGCACGTTCAGAAGCTGGGGAGACTGCGCCCGTTTTCCGAATGGCCCACTTCGATCGTGCTCGACCATAGCGACAACATCCTGCGCCTCGGGTTGCCGATCGACATCCGCTGCGACACGCTCGACTGTTCGAAGAAGGGCGAGGCGCAACAGTCCCAAGCGGAGGCCGCGTCCATTCCCAAGGGGTGCCCGCGCTGCTCCGCTGTGAAGCCCGCTGGGGTAAAGCAGTGCCCTGCCTGTGGTTTTGAGAACAAGCGCCATAGCGATATGGAGGAAGCCGCCGGTTCGCTCGTACTGGTTGATGGGGAGAAGAAGGGGCCGAAGAAGCTGGAGCCTACGATGGCGGACAAGCAACGGTTCTTCAGTGAGCTGAAGCATGTGGCGCTGGCGAGGAAGCGGTCAGACGGCTGGGTAAATCATTCTTATAGGGACCGTTTTAAGGTATGGCCGCAGGGCTTGTCGCACGTACCGGTCACGCCCTCGCCTGAGACGATGCAGTGGATTCGCGCCAAGGATATACGTTGGGCGAAGGGCAAAGGACGCAAGGTCGCATGACGAAGCGGCACGTACCCAAAGGCCCGACCGTCGAACAGCGCGCCTACGCCCACACGATCAGCATGCACTGTCCGAACATCACGGAAGCCGAGATGCAGGTGCGTTGCGACCTCGCCCGCATCCGTGACGAGGCAGCGGTAGGTATGTCGAGGGGCAGCGATCACCTGCTAGGCGTGTTGTCCGACGTGAATCGGATGGCGTCGCTGGCGGTTGTCAGTGGTGAGCCGATGAGCAAGCTGATGCGGTTGCGTGGATCGCTACAGCTGCTGCTCGACGGGGCTAGGCTGGTCCAGGCGGTGTTGCGGTGAAGGACAGACGGGATGGCCGTTGGATACCGTGGGATAAGCCTCGCTTTCCTCCGCCTCGACGTTCGTTGGAGCGGCTGAAAGAGGAATACTGGCGCATGACAGCTAGCTATCGAGAGACGTGGTAATGGACTGGACGCAGGTTATGGCTAGGCCTGATCTTTCTCTTGCGGATAAGCGGGCTGCATACGAACGCGAATGTAAGCGGCGCGGTACAAAACCGTTTGATGAAGTCTATAGGGTTAAGCGGTGACGTGGTTCGACAATCCCGGTCGGCCGCCGTCCAAGTGGCCCGCCGATACCCAGGTAATCGTACGATGGGCAGGAGGTGGCGAGTCGCTTCGACCCTACGGCATCGGTCAGCTTGTGTGGGAGAAGCGGGGCTGGCTGCACGACATCAGTGAGTTTCGGCGGGCGTGAAAACCGTTTGCACCCTGACGAAACCAAGCGCATAGTGCGGTCTCGGGCGTCACATGCCCTGACAGCTGGAGTCATGACCGGCATCGAAGTTGTGAAGAGGCATTCCGACGCAGCTAAGCCGAAAGGGGCTGTCCGGGGTTGGAAGCGGGAACCGGTAGAGATGACCCCGCACCTAGTTTAACGATGCCGGGAGAGCGTATTGAAGCCCGCTCGATCCCGGCATCTAACGGCAAAGGAGGCCGCTGACATGACTGATAGCACAACGACCAAGCCCGACAACCCGTACGCGTTTTCGAACACCGGTAATAATACGTGGGGCATGGAACCCGAGTATGGAATGACTCTCCGTGACTGGTTCGCGGGTCAGGCAATTCCAGCGCTAATTATTCAAGTCCATGCTAACGGCGGTTGTGCCGATGGGATTGAAGGCCCGGTCTCTTCGGTGGCGTATATTGTTGCCGATGCCATGCTTGCTCGTCGGGAGAAGTCCGATGACTGATACACCGAACACCACGCAGGGCAAGGGCGCTGTGGACTGGAGTGCGATGATCGAAGCCGTACATAGCGACGGGCGCATCGTGCCGGTAAATCTCGTCAGCACTTGGCGTGGCTATGAGATTCGCCCCATCCTTGAGGACGAGCAAGGCGCGGTGGCAATTTTCAACCGTGATGGCACTCACTCTTGGAAAGGTAAGCGCGGTCGGCCAAATATTGGCTGGCGCATCCGCAACGTCCCCGAACACCCCACCCCTACGCAGTACGCGCCTGAGTTGGTCGAGCGGATGGTGGCGCTGTGCCGACGCGCTGCCGACACCTCCGCATCCGAGGATCTTCACGGTTCGGCATGGTGTTGGGTTGCCCGGGAGGCCGACCTGATCATCTCCGATCTCCCGCAGGAGGAAGACCCGGATGATCAAGCGGCAAGTGATCTGGTGATCAAGCTCAGCCGCGATGGGTTCATCTTCGGCAACACCGACCAAGCAGAGAGCGTCGCCATGGCGGGCATCAAGCTTGGTCGACAGCTTCAGCGGGGAGAGGCGGCGTGAGCTATAACGTTGTTCAAATAGTGCCGGTCATCCCGAAAGACTCGACAGCGTTCGAGTTTGTGAAAGGCTTGACGACCGCGCAGCTGAAGCGGGCCTGGGACGAGTGGGCTGACGAGGCGGGCGGGATTAACACCTGCGGCAATGATCCCGGCGCTTTCGTTTGCGAGGCTGTGCACGTCGAGATGAATGCTCGTGGGGAGGGTCGCTATGTCGCGATATGACCCCGATGTGCTGCACGTTGAACCTATCAACGATCTCCGTCCGCACACGAGCACCAAAGATTGCTGGTGCAGCCCAACCCTGCACGATGAGGCGGAGGTCTACATCCATCATTCGATGGATCGACGCGAGGAGTACGAGGAAGGGAGGAAGCCGTCATGACCCCCACATCAACGCCACGCCCCCAAATATCGCAGTCAGAGGCCAAAACCCTCCGCACCCACGCAAGGACCATCGTAGAGGGAGAAGGGGCTGAGGAGTTTTCTCCGGAGTTGATCGAGGCTGTCGCCCGAGCGATCTACGCGGCGCAGGGCGGTTCGGGGCCGGACGACTTCGTTCTGATCGGTGATCCAGGTGTCGAGCCGCGCGTCGGCAAAGCTTGGGAATGGGCTTTGCCGGAAGCGCACGCCGCCCTCTCCACCATCCGTAAGCATCAGGCGGGGGAGTGATGACCCTCTACTGGCGCGACTTGGGGCGTTACATAGTCGCCTCGCTGTTTTTCACGGCGCTCGATGTGGCGGCATTCTACGCCTTGGGCTGGCACATGTCGCCCGATGCTAACAAAATAATGGCGGGGTTTGTGGTCATTATCAGTGCCATTCGGGAAGAGCGCCGATGATCGACACCATCTGGCAATCCATGCAGCGCGGCTTCGGCTGGCGGATAGGGTCGGACTTGGGGCGCGCGTTGATGCGTGCTATATTCCGATGATGAAGTACGCATTCAAAGATGGCTACCTCCTAAAGGCTGCACAGCACATGCGCACCCTATCGTTAGAGGAGCGTAACGAGGCAATCGCAATGTCCCCTAACGTGGTAGACATTCGGCATCTGCACAGGGGTTACGTCAGTGAGTGACGGGTCTCTTCGAGAGGCGGTTACTGAGGAGCTGCTAGAGCGGTTGGCGGACGGAGAGAGCCTAGTGGCGATTTGTCGTGACCAGCGCATGCCTAACCGTAAGACCGTTCAACGATGGCAGGATGATCACGCTGACTTCGATGCCGCAGTTACGCGCGCGAGGGAGGCCGGAATGTACGTCTTGGCAGAGAAGGCCGTAGAGGCAGCTGAGACGGCTGAGGATGCATCGTTGGGTCGCCTCGCCTTCGACGCCAAGCGTTGGTATGTTGGCAAGCTGTCCAATGCATTCAGCGACAACAAGGTGCAGAAGCACGAGGTCCGTGCGATGTCTGACGAAGCGCGTGAATGGCTCGGCCAGACTTCCTAACCCTTGCCGCTCAACGCTGGCCGGATAAGCGCGCACGGCTGTCTGAGGGATTTTACCGGATCAAGAACAAGGCCGGTCTGACGGTGCCGTTCGTGATGAACGGTGACCAGGCTGAGTTTCTTGATAGTCGCCACGGTATGGACGTGGTGTTGAAGGCTCGGCAGAAGGGCTTCACCACCGTCATTCAGCTGGACATGCTGGACGACTGCTTGTTCATTCCGAATACCGCCGCTGGCGTCATCGCTCACAATCTCCAGGATGCCAAGGCGTTCTTCGCCGATAAGATCAAGTTCGCTTACGACAATCTGCCTGTCGAATTTCGTGCTGTCGTAAGCGCGACGCAGGATGCTGCCGAGAGCATGAAGTTCAGCAATGGGTCGAGCATCCGTGTCGGCACGTCGCTGCGATCGGGCACCCTACAGCGGCTGCATGTGTCGGAATACGGAAAGCTGTGCGCCAAGTATCCTGAGAAAGCCCGAGAGGTGAAGTCCGGCGCGTTCAACACGGTCGATGCCGGTCAGCGGATCGTGGTGGAAAGCACGGCGGAGGGCCAAGCGGGTCATTTCTTCGAGCTGACTCAACAGGCGCAGAAGAAGGCGGATGCTGGGACACACCTGACCGCGCTCGACTTCAAATTCCATTTTGCCCCTTGGTGGACTTCGGCCGAGTATGTGCTCCACGAGGATGTGGTCATACCGTCCGAGATGGCGCTGTATTTCGAGGAGTTGGAGGCAAAGCACCGTATATCCCTGACGCTGCCACAGCAGGCTTGGTACGTGAAGAAGGCCGAGCAGCAGGGCGAGGACATGAAGCGCGAGTACCCCTCGACCGCGCAGGAGGCATTTGAGGCCAGTATCGAGGGGGCGTATTTCGCTACGGAGATGCGTAAGCTGCGTAGGGAGCGTCGCATCTGTCGTATTCCGGTGATGGAAGCCCCGGTTTACACGACGTGGGACCTCGGCCTTAACGACAGCATGACGATTACGTTCTGGCAGGACCATGGATTTGAGCGCCGGGCGATCGATTACTACGAGAATAGCGGAGAGGGTTTTGGCCATTACGCCGCCGTGCTCAATCGCAAGGGGTATAACTACAGCCGCCACTACATGCCGCACGATGCGGACCAGCGGTCGCTTACTGAGGTCGCCGACACGAGGCGGATGCACGCCGAGCGCGCTGGTATTAAGCCGATCGAGGTGTTGAAGCGTATCGACACGGAGCAGGCTGGCATCGACGCCTCCCGGTCGTTCTTGGCAAAGGTGTGGATTGACGAGGAGCGATGCGCGCGGCTGATAGCTTGCCTCGACAATTATCGGAAAGCATGGGACGACAAGCTGGGCCAGTTCAAATCATACGCATTGCATGATGAGTTCTCCCACGGCTATAAGAGCTTCGAGAGTGCCGCTATTCGTCCTGAGACATCGGCGGGCGGAAAGTTGGACCTAAGCCGCCTGAAGCGGGGAGTGATTTGATGGACGCCAAGTCTCCTGCCACTTTAACAAGCAAAATCGTTGATTTCTGGCGTCGCGGGAAGGCCGGCGAAACCCGCTTCGGTATCATAGAGGAGAGGAGTGAGGATTGGGAAGATGGTCTCAAGGTCGATACCCGCGCTCTCCTCCGCAAAAGGCGTTGGTGATGGCAACCGCACCTGCGTTCATTGACCCGGAACTGGCTGAGCTTGATCCTCAGGCAGCAGCCAACGACACCGGCATTGATGAGGACGAGCTTGTCGATGCGCTTCGCCGTGAGGCTGAGGCAGCGGAATCGGAATACGATCGCGTCCGCGAGTACCGCGAGGCCGCACGAGACTATTACGAAGCCAAGCCGTTCGGCAACGAGGTAGACGGTCGGTCGCAGATCATCCTGCCCGACGTGCAAGAGACGATCGATTACATGGTGCCGTCCGTGCTGCGGACGTTTGTCAGCGGGGACCGGGTTGTCGAGTTCGAGGCTACTGACGAGGCCGACGAGGAGCGCACTGACGAGGCGACATCGGCGATCGGCTACAGCTTCATGCGGGATCAGGACGGCTACCGGGTTCTGCATGACTGGCTTTCCGACGGGTTGCTCCAGAAGTATGGAGTGACAAAAACTAGCGTTGTCACTGAAGAGAAAATCCAGCGTGACCGTGTAACGATTGCAGACCCTGTCGAGCTTGAGGGGTTTGACGGTGAAGTAGAGACCGCAGAGCAAAATGAGGACGGCAGCTACACGCTAGAACTAAAGCGCACGCTTAAGCGTAAGCTGTTCATTGACCAGCCCATACCTCCGGAGGAATTTCGCTATTCGGCGCGCGCCCGTCATGAGGACGAGTCGGACTATCTGGCGCATGTTCCGATCAAGACCCGCTCCGATCTGGTGGACATGGGTTTCGACCGGGAGCAGGTGTACGGGCTGCCCAGCTATACGGCATTGCCTCGTGAGCGCGATCAGGACGGAACGTGGGAGCCTGACCCGGAAAGCACGCCCGCGCTTCAGATGGTCGAGCTGCGTGAGGAATACGCTCGCATCGACATCGACGGTGACGGGATTGCCGAACGGGTTCAGGTGTTTCGGGTAGAGGACGAGATTCTACGCTGGGCTGATGGTCAGCTAGCGATCGAGACGGTAGACGAGCAGCCGTTCTCCGTGTTCTGCCCCTTCCCCCGGCCGCATCGCCTCGTCGGGTATTCGCTTGCCGATAAGGTGATGGACATTCAGCTGGGTCGGTCCACGATTGCCCGCCAGTTGCTCGACGGGATGTACCAGGCGAACCTTCCCCGCCCGATCGTGTCAACGCGGGCCATGGACGAGAACACGATTGACGACCTGCTGTCTCCGATTGCCGGTGCGCCTATTCGGGTTAGTGAGATTGGTGGCGTCGAGGCGTTTCAGAACAGCTTCGACGTAGGCAAGTCGCTGACCGTCATGGAGTGGATGACTGGCGAGCGGGAATCGCGGACGGGTATTACGCGGCTCAATCAGGGCTTGGACGCCGACGCGCTGAACAAGACCGCCACCGGCACGGCCATGATGCAGGCGCAGGGCCAGCAGCAGGAGGAATTCGTCGCTCGCAACTTCGCCGAGGCGTTCTCTCGTCTGATGGCGAAGAAGTACCGGCTGATGCGCCGCGAGGGCGAGCCGTTCAAGATTAAGGTGGATGGTCAATACAAGCAGGTCGATCCGTCGCTGTGGCCCGAGGACGTGAACATCGGCATTCGTGTCGGGCTGGGCACGGGGTCGAAGGACAAGCGTATTCAGGCGCGCATGATGCTCGCCCCGATCCTCGCCGAGGGCTTCGCTAACGGGCAGGTCGAGGGCAAGCACCTGTTCCACGCCGTTGACGGGCTGGTGCGCGACATCGGGCTTGGGCAGGGCGATGACTTCTGGATTGATCCCGACGCGCCGCCCGAGATTGATCCGCAGACCGGTCAGCCTGTCCAGAAGGAAGAGAAGCCCGACCCCGAGGCACTGGCGGCGCAGGCCGAACAGCAGCGGGAGGACGCCAAGTTCCAGGCGGAGCAGCAGCGCGCGCAGGCCCAGATGGACATGGACCGCGAGAAGGCAGCGGCGCAGCTCCAGCTAGAGCGCGACAAGGCATCGGCGATGATCGAAGCCCAGCGGGAACGTCACGCACTGGAAATGGAGCAGAAGCGTGAAGCGGCCATGCTCGACATGCAGCTTGCCGAACAGCGCGCACAGGCCGAAGCTGACATCGCTGTATATCGGATTGACCGGGAGGCGGAGGTTAAGGCTTATGCCGCGCGTGTCGCCGGGAAGACTGATGATAGCGACATCGGCCAGAACCGTGAGGGAGGATCGCTAGATGCCTGATCCACGTCGCAAAGGATTATTTGGCGCGCCTATGCAGGCCATGCCCTCGTTGTTTCCCATGATTGCGCAGGGCGGAATTCCTGTATCTAAACCGACCCCGCCGCAACCGTGGCAGACGCGATATGCCAAAAAGAACTGGCAGCAGTCGCTTACTCGGCTTGATCCTCGGCAAGAAGCTCAGTTCCAAGCTTGGGCGCAAAAGACTCGCGCGCCGATTACAGATGATTATGACATGCGTGGGTTTTGGCGAAGCGGCGAAGGCACGGTTGTGAACGCAAACGACGGGATGCCGCATTTTACAGACCGTTTCAAAACACCGTTGCATCAGTCTTTCAGCGGAGAAAGCATGTACGCCGACCCCGCAACTCGTCCACCGATGTGGAATGATAGAGACCAGTTGGTGGGTAGTGATGGCGTGGTAATCTTTGACGAACGAGAAGAAGCCAGGAGGCATCGTCGGTGACGTGGCTTGACCGCATCCTCGCTTATTTCGGCTACATCCGTGCCGATGCGCCCCGCCCTTATGCCCGCGTCAACAACGGCACCGACGCCATTGCGCGCGGGCAGCGGTGGGAGGCGTTCTACAACGAAGAGGACGGCCTTCGTGATATGATCGGCGGGCTACGTCGTGATTACTTTGAGAAGGTCGGACAGCTTGCGCCTGGCGATACTGAGGGGCTTCGTGCTCTCGGCATGGCGGACAGGATCGCCCGTGAGATCGAGCGCAAGATTCAGACGGTAATCGAGACAGGGCATATCCGCGCTAGCCAGCGGGATCATGCCGACAAGATAGCGTCAATCCGGCGCTAGTAATGGAGAGTGAAATTGGCCCATTCTGATATTCAGGAAGCCGGTGACGACCTCGACAGCGCGGCGCTGGCGATTGGTGATTTGAACCTTGACGACTTCGATGAAGAAGTAGAAGAGGGACAGCGCGCGGATGATGCTTCGGAACCCGACGAGGGGGATGAAGTTGAAGACGAGCAGCAGGATGACGAAGAGGACGAACCGGGTGAACCGGCCATCGATGCTCCCGTCAGCCTGACCGCCGAGGAAAAGGCGAAGTTTGCCGGGCTTCCCAAAGGCGCTCAGCAGTACGTCGCCGACTTGGAGGCCCGCCGGGCAGTTCAGGTCCAAACGGCAACTACGAAGGCATCGGATGCCCAGCGACAGGCGGAAGTCATCGCAGCCCGAGCCGACGCAATGGCGCAGGCACGTTTCGCCGAACAGGTGAAGGTAATTGGTGCGGCATATGCCCCCCAGCGGCCCGATCCCGCTCTAGCGAACAGCAACCCCGCCGCATTTATCGCTCAGCAGGCGCAGTACGAAGCCGCTATGGCCCAGCATGTTGAACTCATGCAGCAGGCGGAATCGCTTGGAACTGATGCCGGTCAGCAGATGACGGAAGTCGAAACGACGGCACGTGATCGCGAGTTGATGAACGTTCCCGAAGTGGCGAATGAAGCTACCCGAGAGCAGTTTTTCAGCAAGGCGATCGAAGCTGGAAAGGTGTTGGGTCTGGATATGCAGCAGATCGGACATGCAACAGCTAGCGAGCTGAAGGCGCTTCGTCAGGTAGCGGACTGGCGTGAGAAGTCTGAGAAGTACGACGCGGCTACGGCCCGTCAGATGCAGCGTGTGCGTGACGGCAAGAAGGCGCGAACCACGAAGCCTAACGCGGCCCAGCCTAGCAGCGGCGTTACCCGTGGATACCGCGAATCGCGCGAGCGGTTGCAGAAGTCCGGCGATGTCAAAGATGCCGCCGCTGCGATTGCCCGCATGGGATTGTAAGAGTGCTGACGCCAACGTCGTGAGACAGTCGGCACTCTCGTTAGGATAGAGACCATGGCAGTACCTTCGAATACCATCCAGACGATGACGCGAGTAGGCAACCGGGAAGACCTCTCGGACCTCATCTCGAACATCAGTCCGACCGAGACGCCGTTCGTGACCGCTATCGGCCGCGAGAAGGCTGAGGCGGTCTATACCGAGTGGCAGACCGACGCGCTGGTGTCGGCCAATCCGCAGAACAAGGCGGTTCAGGGCGACGACCTGTCGAACGAGAACCGTCCGGCGACGACCCGTCTGGGCAACTACACCCAGATTTTCACCAAGGTTGTCGGCACGTCGACCACGCAGCAGGCGGTGAAGGCGGCGGGCCGTGCTAACGAGCATGCCTACCAGATCGCCAAGGCCGGCAAGGAGTGGAAGCGCGACCGTGAGGCGCGTTACACCGGCAACTTCGCCGCTGTTCCGCCGTCGTCCACGGTTGCGGGTGAGGCTGCCGGTGCGCTGGCGTTCATGCGCACCAATGCCTCGCGTGGCGCTGGTGGTGTCAATCCGACGCTCTCGGGCACGACGCAGGGCTACCCCAACGCCCCGGCGACCAACGGCACGCAGCGTGCTTTCACGGAGTCCTTGTTGAAGGCAGCGATTGCCTCGGCTTGGAACGCTGGTGGCGAGCCTACGCTGGTCATCATGTCGCTCGGACAGAAGCAGACGGCAGCGTCGTTCTCGGGTCTGGCGCAGCAGCGTCGGGAGTCGGGCAACAAGCGTCTGACGATCATCGCCGGTGCTGACGTGTATGTGTCGGACGTTGGCGAGCTTCAGTTCGTGCCGGATCGTTTCTGTTCGGCTCGTGACGCGCTGATCGTTGATCCGGAGATGTGGGCGATCCGCACGCTCGACCCGCTCCAGAAGCGCAAGCTGGCCACCACGGGCCTTGCCGATCGTGATGCGATGTATTCGGAGGAAACTCTGGTCTGTCGTAACGATGCGGGCAACGCAGTCATCAGCGACCTTACCTGAACCCCCTGGCCCGGTCCTTAGTGGCCGGGTCTTTTCGTAGGAGAGTGAACATGGGACGACCCCGCAAGATCACGGATGACAACCCCAACACGGGGGTTCCGTACGACAAGACGATGGGCGGTTCGCAGGGCAAGGACCTGCCGGACACGACCGAGAGCGGCGACACCGATCCTTCGGTAGCCGACCTTCCTCCCGCCAACCCGCTCGGTGAGCCGGTGAAGCCCGCGCATGAGTATGCGGACATCTCGGAAGCTGGAAAGCGTGCTGCGATGCTTGGCGTGGAGACGGAGGAGACTGCGGATGTGGCGGATTACGTCGCGGGTGAGACGGTTGTTGAGCACCCGCTGTCGCCCACCGACGCCAATCCCAATCCGCACGGGCAGCGTTCGAACCCGGATGCGAACCTCGTCACCGACACCGATGAGAAGGGCCGTGAGACCCGTTCGGTCCGTGACGAGAAGGATATGGTGGAAGTCACCGGCGCTGATACGCTGGCGAGCGAAGTCCATACCGGTGACGGACGTACGATTGGCCGTGGCCAGACCATGAAGGTCGATAAGGACACGGCCGCCATCCTGCGCAAGAACAAGCAGGTCAAGTAAGTGACTGACGAGCGCCTTCTCGATTACGACCCGGCAACGGGCCTAAAGACCTGGTTCTCGTCGTCCGACGATGATGGGGGGACGTGGAATGTTCGATACGAGCAGGACACGTCTTCCCTCATTGACGCGAACAAAGACGCTCAGAACGAGTCGTGGGACAAGCGTTCCGAGATGTGGCACGCCGCTTCGGTGCCGACCGTCGTCATGTACGAATGGGCGCACAAGTTCGGTGTGGAAATGTGGAATCCTGCTCACAAGGATGGCGTACGCAAGCTGCTGAACCATCCTGACTATCGTTACCTTCGGGTCCGTAACTTTATCATCTGAGGTTGTGCGATGAGTGACCACGGTATTTACAGGACGACTCCCCTTACGCTGGTTGACGGGCAGCAGTCCCGATTCAGCCTTACGCAGCGCGGCGCGCTTCGGATCGCGACCGAAGACGCCGCTGGCACGCCGTCTGGGACGCTTAGTGCGGGCACCGATCGCAGCGGGACGGCTGGTACGACCAGCACCACGCTAGCCCCAGCCAATACCTTGCGTAAGGGGCTAAACATCCAGAACATCAGTGCCAACAACCTCGGCATCAACGAGTTCGGCAACACGGCGGCGATTGGGTCGCCTGGGACGTACACCGTCCCGGCAGGCGGCTCGATCAACATTCGCACAACGAACGCCATCAGTGTCATCGCGTCTGCCGCTAGTTCGGCATACACCGCGACGGAGTTTTAGCGGTGGCTGAGATCAGTTCGCCAGCACGCGTCGGTGGCGGGTACATCGACTATACCGACAACGATTATCCTGCCGGCAATTACCTGACCTTGCTGGCGGGGCAGACGGTTCAGCTATCGCGCGACCTACAGCCCAATCCCACGCGCACCCGCCTCAACCCGCCTTGGTCGAATTTTGCGTTCTGGGACAACACCACGAAGCTGATTAAGGCTCGCGCGCAGCATGATACGTTCGACGTGTCGGCAGCGGTGCGGATTGTCAGCGACAAGATCGGGGGCGTCCTGCGGATTCAGCTGATGACCGCCGACAATGCCTTTATCATCGCCGCCGAATCGCTCGCGCTGACATCGAACGTCGGCGAGGAGGAAGGGCTGACGACGGGGAGCAAGATCGCGGTTGGTACTCGTCTGGCAGCGGTCGGGGCGAAGATCATGCTTACCTGCACGGTCAACGCTACGCTCCGCGAGTTCAGCCCCATCTTCTATCCAACGGGGTACGACGCATGAGCACGCGGGTATTCTACGATACGGGTTCTCTGTACGTGGAGGGCCGCGAGCCTTACCCGTCGCGCTCGCTTCTAGCGGCAATCTCGGGAACGCGAGTCCAGATCACGACCCTTAGCGGAATGATGGTCGCAAATCTCGAATTCGGGGAGTACGCGACCAAGGCCGGGGCGACGTTTGCCACTGCCGCACTGGCCAAGGCTTACCTCGACGGCGAGTTCATCAAGTTCCCGCCAGCGCCGCTCGTTCTGGTCGGTGCGACCACGATTGCCGAGACGATTGGCTTAGCGGTATCGCTGGGGGTGCGTCGGTACAGCCTCACGATGACAGGTGCTGCGGTCGGTGATCGGTTGATCGTGACGCTTACTGGCGTGCCTACCAATGGCAGCGTTCAGGATATATACGTGTCTGCGGCCAACACGGTCAACGTCGGTGTCCTCGTGCCTACCCTGGCTTTGGGAGCGCAGGTGTCCGTTCCGATAGCGGTTTATAAGGTGAGCCAGTAGTGTCCATCGCAATCGGCCTATACGCACCCGGCAGCATCGCGACGTACAGCGACCTGATCGCCGAGATTCGCGACATGATGGACGACGCGGCTTACTCGCGTGACGCCATCGACCGGGCATTGCGTAAGGCCGAAGCGCAGTTCAACCGGGTGCTGCGTACGCCCGAGATGGAAACGCGCACGACGTTTACCACGGCTGGCGACCTCACTCCGCTTCCGCTCGACTTCCTCGAAATGCGCTCGCTATTCGTGGAGGGATCGCCCGATCAGACGCTCACCAGCCTTTCGCCTGCTAGTGTTACGAATACCTATGGGGGCAGGGCCGGCCCGGCGTTTGGTTACTCGATCGAGGGCAACACGATCCGTATCAGTCCGAGCGACGCTGCCGGGCTGGAGATGGCCTACTATCGCCAGATTGAGCCGCTGTCCGACGCCAGGCAGTCCAACTGGCTTCTCCGCAAGCATCCCGACCTGTACGTCGCCGGGGTGCTCTACCACCTCGCTCGTCGTGAACGCGATCAGGAGGGCATGGTACAGGCGGCGCAGGAAGTAGAAGCGTTGATTGCCGCGATCAAAGTCGCGTCGCTGGCGGCACGTTGGGGTGCTGCTCCGCTTACCCCGCAGGGTGTGCGTCAGGTTAGCCGTAGGGTGCGGATGTGATGCTGCGGGTCGGATTTTCCGACAACTGGCGTTTATGTGCTAACCCACATAGGCCCGGTAATGTAGACTGGATGACGGGGTGTGCAGTACCCGCCTTCACCATTGAGCGATCATCCGCCCTGCCGCAGCCCGCCAACAATGCGATGACCGATAGTTGATGTCAACCAAGCGCATCATGTACCCGCCATTTCTGCCCGATCGTGACCCGGTTGGCGTAGCGACAGCGGCTATTAACGTGCTGCCCGCATCGGTAGACGCTCAGTCTGGTGCGACCAACTATCGCCCGGTTAAGTCGTTCGCCAACATCAGCACGGCGCTTCCGGCGGAATTCCGTGGAGCTGGCGCATTCATCTCGACCGATGGCGTAATCTACCTGATCGCAGGTTCGGCTACGGGGCTGCATCGCTACTCCGCCGGAACGTGGACGACGCTCGCTACAGGGCTGACCGTTCCCGGCCGCTGGCGGTTCGCTCAGTTCGGCAATTTCGTCGTTGCGGTCAACGGGGTAACGACCAAGCAGATCAATCTGACGACAGGCGTTGCCAGCGACCTCACCAACTGCCCCTCCGCCAATGGCGTTGCAGTGGTCGGGGATTACGTCGTCATCACGCAGGCTGGCGGGGATAAGCTGCTCGTCAAATGGTCGGGCTTCAACGATCACACCAAGTGGACGGCGGGGGTCGATCAGTCCGGCTTCCAACCGATGCTGACTGGCGGCGAAATCAAAGGCATTGCAGGCGGCGAATACGGCGTCATCCTGCAACGCTTCCGCCTCGTTCGCATGGAGCGCACAGGTGACGCAACCGCCCCGTTCAGCTTCAGCGAGATCACGCCTAACTTCGGCTGTGCATCGGCGGGTAGCATTGCACAGGCAGGCCGCACGATCTTTTTCCTGTCAGACCGTGGCTTTATGGCACTAGAGGATGGGCAGTCGCTGAAGCCGATCGGCAATGAGAAGTTCGATCAGGCATTTCGCGATTCCATTGGTCCCGACGACTATGAGAAAATCTGGGCTGCCGTCGATCCCAAGCGGTCGTTGGTGCTGTGGGGTATTCCAGGCACGCCTGGTCGCATTTGGGTCTACAATTGGGTTATCGATCGCGCTTCCACGATCGAGGTTCCGTTCCTTGGCATGTTCGCCGGGTATGAGAACAGCCTTACGCTAGAGGACGTGGCAGCAGTTTACCCGAACCTCGACACGATGCCTTACTCGCTGGACGATCCACGGTTTCAGGGCGGCGACCCTCGGCTGTACATCGTTGACCGGCAAAGCCGCATCGGTGCGTTCTCCGGTCCCAACCTGGCGGCGACCATCTCCATCGGGTGGCAGGCGTTGGCCGATCCGGCGGTCGCACGGGTGCGTTCGGTGGTGCCGATGTCGGATGCGGCTAGCGGGATTACGGTGACGATCGATGCACGTCAGCAGATGGGCGGGCCGATGGGTGTGGTTACGTCGGGTGCTATCCAGACCAGCGGGCGGGTGCCTATCCGTGCGCGCGGACGGTACATGGCCATTACCACCAAGATCGCAGCGGGAACGCCGTGGTCCTACGCTACCGGACTAGACTGCGACTATGACAAGGGGGGGGTGCGATGAAGCCGGTCCCTGTCGATGCCAAGCGGCTTGATTGGCCCCGGCTGGTCGCCAATGCCATCAACTACCTGATTGCACCTCAAATGGGCAACGTCCGCTATCAGGGCGGCAATCTGCAATGGTTCGACGGCGAACAGTGGCAGAACGTGCCATGACGTTCCCACCGGAGCATTGGTCGGAGTATCAATCGCGGCGTTCGACTATCCGGGGAATGTTGGACGAGCGTTGCTACACGATCGACTGGCTGGACGTGATGATCGCCAATGGTGACGCGCGTGTGTTCGCTTCGCCTGAGGCTGTTATCGTCGTGGCAGTGAAGCGATACCCGGCAGGTGCGACCGAGCTGCATGGACTTGTGGCAGCGGGGACATTGAACGCCATCCTTCCGTTGATTGCCGAGTCGGAAGAATGGGCCAAAGGTAACGGTGTGACGTTCGCTGCAATAGCATCTCGCGAAGGCTGGTCGCGTGTGCTAAAGGAAAGCGGATACCGCCTGCATCAGACAGAATTGCGGAAGGAATTGTAACCGTGGGATTCTCGTCGACAAAGTCGAAGGCAACGTCAAAGCCTGTTTATTCGGGACAGGTAGAAGGGGCGGCTGGTAACATTAATTCCGCATACGGAGCGCAGGCACCGAAGATCAGCGCTATCAGCGATCAACTCGGGGGGCTTGTGCCTAACTTGGTGAGCCAGTTCCAGAATGGCGATCCCAACGTCAACGCGGCGAGCGGGTACAATCAGGACGTGCTGTCGGGCAAGTATCTGGATGCGGGCAATCCCTACCTTGAAACGCAGATCGGCAACACGAATGATGGGGTGCGCAATGGGCTGGCGGCATCGCTCGGCACGCGCGGCCTGACGGGTGGTTCGGCGTTCGGCGACATCATCACGCGCAACCTTGCCCAGAATGAGAACAACCTCCGTTACGCCGACTATTCGAACGAGCGGACACGCATGGGACAGGCGGCGGCGGGCGCTGGGGGGCTTGCGGCGGCGCAGTATCTCCCGCTGACGGCCATTCAGGATATTCTCCAAGCGCAGCAGGCCCCGGTCCAGTCGGCGGTCGGTGCTGGTTCAGGCATCGGTGGGCTTTTGGGTCAGTATACCAACACCACTCAAAAGTCCTCGCCGGGATTGGGTCTAATTCTAGCTCAGATGGCAGGCAACGCGGCACAGGCATACGCGGGGGGTGGAGGTTAATATGGCAGCGTTTTCTACTCAGCGCGGGTTGTTCGGCGCGCCAATGATGGATCGCTCGGCGGAGGGTGCCGGACCGGTTCAGCGTGACGCGGTGGTCCCGACGTACAAGAAGCCGTCAACGGCAAACCTCATCATCGGTACTATCGGCGATACGCTGTCGCAGATCGGTGGCGGTCGTGGCACGTACCTCCCCGGATTGCAGCAGCGCCAGGCTCAAGCGTATGAGACGCAGCAGCTTCAGCAGCGACGGGCGGACGACTATACCGATTGGCAGCGCAAGGAACAGTATAAGGCCGAACACGCCGGTCCCGCTCAGGACGACGCATTCACCACGACGCTCCGCAATGCCGGGATTGATCCGCAGTCGGCTGAGGGGAAGGCGCTTTACCGTCAGCGCGCACAGACGCAGGCTAATCCCGCCCCGACGTTCGTGTCTGACGGCGCTGGCGGTGGTCGATGGGTACAGCCGTCGTTCGGCGCGCCCGCCGCTCCTCCTTCTGCTCCAGTAGGCAAGCTGACGCCTGTAGGAGGTGCGTCCCTCGGGGCGCGTAGCTTTCCGCTCCGATGAAATCCTCCCCCACCTCATCCAGCAGGAAAGCGGGGGTCGTGTAGGCGTGGCTGGCCCACAAACCCGCTACGGGCAGGCGAACGGCCTTACCCAAGTTCTTCCCGATACCGCCAAGGGCGTGGCGAAGCGTTTGGGCGTGCCCTACCGTGATGACCTGATGCGTGGTCGAGACGAGAACGCGGCAAACTACCAGCGCGCGATTGGTCAGGGGTATCTGGAGGAAGCATTGTCTAAAACGGGCAATGTCGCCGATGCTCTCCGCTATTACCACGGTGGACCTAACCGCCGTTTGTGGGGTAGAAAGACGAACGCCTACGCAGACAACATCCTTCGCCGGTTGGGGGTATAATGGCACAGCAGCAGGCCCGCGACGAAGCGGGTAACATCTGGAACGTAGACGAGGCTGGCAACGTCATCGGCCTTGCTTCGCCTGCGCCACAGAACGGGGCCAGCGTCGTTGCGTCCAACCCGGTTCAGGCAGCGCGCCAGTCGGTTGACCTCGGCGGTGCGCAGCTCGGAAACCAGCGTACGGCACAGCAAATTGCTATAGAAGCAGCGAAGGCTCCATTTACCCCGCGCCTGGCGGCGGCGGAGACGAGCAAAGCGGAGGCTGATGCTGAAGCCGCTCGGTACAATCTGCAAAAGGCGCGCAACGAAGCACCGTTGGCTAACGCGGACAAGAACCGTTACACCAACCTTCAGGATGCCATTAATTCGATCAAGACGGCTTTCGCAGCGGGGCCGTTGCGGACAAGCGGCATCTACGGGTTGCAGGATTACATCCCGTCTGATTCTAACCGACTTGCAAACGATGCAGGTAACGCGGCTCGCGCGTTGATTGGCCCTGCGCTCAACCTGACCGCTTCGCAGCTGAATACCCCAGGTGAGGTTCGCAACAACGTCGAGCCGTATATCCCCACGTCATGGGATACGAACGCGCAGGTTAAGGCCAAAATTGAACGGTTGCAAAACCTTGCCGATGCAATGGGCGGGGTTAAGCGCACTCAGCGACAGAACAATCAGGCCGACACCGGTCAGGCTGCCGTGGTCGGCGGCGGAAATGGTGGGAATGGTCCCGCTGGCTATGACGTGTCGGGTGTGGGTGGTGTTGCTCCAGGTAGTGGCGGTGGAGATGGCGGTTCGTTCATCGACGCGGCCGGGATCAAGATGGCGCAGCGCATGTCGCAGGCGTACAACCGTGGCGCGAGTGCCAGCGACATCAACAAGCTGCTCCGTGATAACGGTTATCAGGAGCTTGGTGCCGATGGCGTCCGTGCCATCGAGAAGCGTGGGCCGATCAACTTCGCCCCGCCTGCGGTTGACGACACACGCGGTAGCGTAGGCCGTGCGCTCGGCGATGTGGCTTCCTCTCCCCTCGGCGCTTACGCTATCTCGGCGGGCGATGCCGTAACGGCGGGCACGCTGGACAACATCGCTGGCGGGCAGACCGGTTTGGCGATGGATTATGCCCGTGAGCAGAACCCCACGGCTTCGCTGCTCGGGTCAATTACGGGTGGCGCGCTAGCGGCTGGCGGTGCTGAGATCGGGCTAGGAGCGGCTGGCCTTTCCGCTGGTCGTGCCGCGCTGGCGGGGGACGCGCTCTACGGTGCTGCCTATGGCGCAGGTTCGGCTGATGACGGACAGAGCCGCCTTGGTGGAGCAGCGCTAGGTGGGGCACTTGGCGTTGGCGGCGGTGTTGCTGGTCGTGCGGCAGCTCGTGGCATCGGCGGCACGCTGACCGGTGTACAGAACGCCAACGTACAGGGGCTCCGCGCTGCCGGTGTACCTTTGACGGCGGGACAGGCAACCGGCGGTGCGCTGAAGGGCGTAGAGGATCGCCTGTCCGGCCTTCCTGTGATCGGCGATGTGGTGAACGCTCGTCGTCTGGAGGGAATGCAGGGTTTTAACCGCGCTGCGTTCAATGAGGCGCTTTCTCCGATCGGCGCGAACACCGGCGGGGTTACGGGTGAGGCCGGAATTGACGCGGCTCAGGCTGCGACGCGGCAGGGGTACGATACTGCTCTGAATGGTGTGTCGGTTACTCGCGATCCGCAGTTCACCGCCGACTACAATGCTGCCATCAATCAGGGGGCTGGTGTTCCGCGCGTCGGGCCTGAGTTCGAAGCGTGGGCGCGATCCGATCTGGACCCGCTTACCGCTCAACCGACCTTCGATGGCGCAACGGTTCAGGACTTCATTCAGCAGACGCGTGGAGCGGACTTCGGCAACGATGCGATGGGCAACCTCGTCGGCCGGTCGGTGACGGGGGCGGAGGATGCAATGCGCGGGCTGGTTAATCGCCAAGCTCCCGACGTTCTTCCCGCTCTAGGGCGCGCCGACCAAGCTTACCGTGGAACCCAAGTGCTGAAAGACGCGGTGAATCGTGCTCGCAACGGCACTCGCGTTGGGGAAACCGGCACCTTTGCCCCGTCGCAGCTTTCCGACGCGGCGGCGGCAAATGCCAAGCGGTTCGGCAACAGTCAGGGTACTACCAGGCAGCCGTTCTTCAACCTCACTCGCGCCGGTCAGGATGTGCTTCCCAACGCTGTCCCTGATAGCGGCACGGCGGGTCGAGCGGTTGTAGCTGGTGGACTTGGGCTTGCAGGTCTTGGCGGCGGCGCTGGTTACGCGACTGGCGACGGTGAAGGTGCCAGTTATGGTGCCGGGGCGGGTCTGGCAACTGCGGCATTGCTAGCAGCAGGTGGATCACGCGCCGGGCAGAACCTGCTAGTGCGCGGGCTGCTCGATCGTCCTCAGGTGGCGATCAACCTTGGCCGTCGCGTACAGAACCGGGCGATTCGTGGCGGTATATTCGGTGCGCCGCTGCTCGCCGGGGCCACGCCTGTTCTTCTCCCGGCGCAGTGACCACTGATGGAACAGCTCCAAGATGAAGCCTTTGAGCACTATACCAAGGGTGACACCAAGCATGTCGCACCGTATAGCCGATATGGAAGGTAGCGTATATGCCTAGCGCATCCGAGTTTTCGACTGACCCCAATCAGAACGTAACGGTTGGCGGCACCAACGTTGCTGAGATGTGCTCGCCCAGGGGCATTAACGACGCTATTCGCTACCTTGCCGCTGTCATTCGAGATACGGCCGACAAGGTGCCATCGGCCAACAACTCCATGCCGATCAGTGGCGGTGCGTTTACCGGCGACATTACGCGTTCGACGCGCGGTGGGTATCTCCACCATGCCGGATCGGCTCAGACTGATGGGCGAGTGTTCTTTGTAGCCGAGGGTTCGGGGCGTCCTGCCGCATCCGAGGGCGCGGTCGTGTTCTACTACAGCTGATGGACGTTAGGTTTCTCGGTGCCTGGCGGACGGTCAAAGGCGGCGAAGTCCTGATCGATGGGACTTGGCGTCAGATCACGCGCGCCGAGACGTTTAGGGGAAATGCGTGGCGTACATGCCTGGCCTTTGCCTCGCCTCTTTCGGTTTCGGTCAGCCCGACGTTTGTCGAAGGACGCGTGTCATCGTTCAAGCCCACACGACAGACTGTGACGACCGACTATGCGCAGGCCATGCCATCGGGTGGGGTTCCGCCGTTCACCTATCAGTGGGCGTCTGACGTAACGAGCACAAATCCGAACAGCGCATCTACGGCGTTTCGTGCTACACTGAACGGTGACACGGAAATGAACGGCACCGCGACGGTGACTTGCACGGATAGCAGGGGCTTTACGGCTATGGCGCAGGTGGATTACTATCTCAGCAATCAGTCAAACCAATAGGCGGTCTGATGTACCATTTCTTCGAAGCCATTACGAACACTAGCGGCGATAGCCTCGTCGGGTTTCGTGTTGCGCTGCGCACCGCCGACAACGCCGTGGTCCCGATCTACGCCGATCAGAGCGGGACGCCGATTGCTGCGGTGTCTCGGATTGATAACGTCGCACTGACCAATTCGCAGGGCAACGTCAGCCTGTTCGTGGAGAATGGCACTTACGACATCCTGATCTCCGGACCTGACGGCACGTTGTACGAAACTATCCGCCAAGCTTCATTTGAGACGGGTGAACAGGGAGAGCCGGGCAAGGATGCGCCTCTTGCTCAGGTAGCTTCTGGAACGACGATCGCAGGACAGACGCGTTTTCCCGAGACTGGGCCGATTCTCGACATCAAAGGGGCCGAATTCAACGCGACTATCTCGGTTGTTGATGTCTCGCTGAACGGGGCGATCATCGCTCCTGGCATTGATTATACCTACGATGGTGGTTCGGCTGGCATCGTGTTCACGTCTGCTCAGCCCGCCGGGGTTGTCGTCGTTGTGATTGGCCAGCCCCAAATCGGGGGAAGCGCAGGCGGCGGTGCAGTCGGTTCCGATGAAGTTGATGTAGCCGGGTATCCGGGTACGACGATTAGCGATGACCCCGATCGCCTTGACCATGACAACACGCGCTTCAAAAATGCTCAGTTGGATGTAACCGATCCTGACAGCCCTAATTTCGGCAAGGCGCTACGTTTCCGACCGCTTGCTGGTTCGGGCCAGCTCGTTTTGCTCAAGCCCGATGGCTCACCGGTCCCGCAGCTGACTGACGCGAACGATCCCGCCGACCCCGAGATGAATGCTCGGGTTGGCGATTGGCTTCTCGATAGCTGGTCGGTTAACGGAATCGTCCCTGACGATTTTCCTAACAGCCCGATCATCCCCAATCTTAGCGACCCTGGCAACTGGCTTTCGGGTGTAGTTATCCGCGCGAGCTATCAGGTTCGTTTCCGTCGCCCGCCTCGCGTTACCATGCGCCCGTTCATTCTGTGCGCTGAGCCTATCCCTACGGCCGAGAGCACCGATTCCACCACTGGCATCAGCACGCAATCTGATGTGTTCGTTGGTAACCGCGTTGAGGGCTATCCCGCCTTCATCGGGGAGAATCACTGGCGCGGGTATAGCCAGCAGGCTAACGACATCCAGATCAGCGGATCGACGGACCTTTACGTTGAAGCGCGCTCGTTCGGCTGTCGCTCCGATTTGCTCTATAATGGTGCCACGTCGCTAGGTGGTGGAACCCGGAACGCGCATAACAAGCGGACTGAGTACCACCTGATCGCTGACGGCTACAACATGAATAACCGGAACGTGTTCACCGGCATCGATCTGGATGGTGAGAAGGGTACTATCTGGGCGCGTCGCTTCTCCAAACCGGGCGGGCCTGACGCAAACGATGACATGGACCCGTACACGGGCGTCGGCGCTCCGGGCGTCCACGATTCCGAGCCGAACGCCTCGTTCACCGACGACCCGATCTATCGCAACAGCGATGTCACGATCTACGCGGAGGATTGTGGATCGCCGGGCGCGTTGTTCCTTCCCGAGAACGGCTCTTTCCCCAATCCATGTCAGAACTTCAAGCGGCGGGTAACGCACTTCCGATGCCTGCATGGGTTCATTTCGCAGACTAAGGCTAATCCCGTCGTTCCCTATGGTATCGACGTGGAGGTCTGGACGGACAAGTCTGATCGAGCAATTGAGGTTCTGAGCGGCGGCGGCAAGTTCGTTGTCCACGCGACCGACTGCCCGAAGGCATCGTTCGTCGGGTACTTCGGACTGAGCGCGGGCGATCTTCACGTGTCGGGTGAGATGATCCGTTGCGGCACTGCCTCGGGCGTTGTGATTGAGAACCGTGGTTGGGACGGCGGGTCGCGGAAAGGGCTGCGCATCCTCGGCGCTGACAACCTGATCGGCATCCGGCATATTCCTGGCGGGGTGACGCGGGGGCTGACACTTGACGGGAACGAGTTTGGCGCGGGCATGGCGTTTGCGGAATACGTCGACATCGGCGCAGACGTGCGAGCCGGAACGATCAACGAACGTGGCACGCAATACAACGGCAACGTCAATTTGCGGTGGAATGCGCCAGGTACACCGTTGAAGAGCATTCCCACTGACGGATCGTTCGTCGCTGGCCAGGAATGGCCGACGTTTGCCGGACTGGAGCCGGGCAGCCCACGTATTATCCGCTCTGTAGCGACCAACACAAGCGGCGCGCCGGTCATGATACAGCAGGAGCAGATTGCCGGCTTCGTGGACCCGGTCGGATATAACCTTGCCGGTGCGGGCGGATCGGCGACTAACATGGTCGAAGAGAAGCCGGGTTTGCTTCGCGCTACGGCTGCTAACGCTCGCCGCGTGCTACCATCCGCCGGGGCAGGCAACTTCACGTTCCGCGCGCCATTCTCCGGTAGTCAAACCGTGTATGTCGGTTTTGCCAACACTGATGCACCAACATCAGCTGCTAACCTGATCGTTGGACTATGGTTCGGTGACACGACAGGCGGTGTGCTCGGCAAAGCGGTGGCAATTGCCTCGGGCGGACCGGCGGGCTCTCGGACCTACAAATACGGCGATGAAGCAACGGTATCGTTTCGCGGCAACGGCTTTGGGAATTCCATATCAGTCACGCTGAATGGCGAGACCTTTTACTCGTCCGGCAGCGGCGCTGCGACTGCGTTCCCGTGCATCCTCATCATGACGGCGGGCGAACGCGTCCTGATTACGGGGGTATAATCGATGAAACCGACCATCCTTCAAGCCATTGACGCCCTGATACCTAATACTCTCCCCGCTGGCATTCGCGCATGGGGTGACGATGTTACGATGGCGGCGGTGCGCGCTTACGCCGATGAACAAGAGCAGCCCGAGCCGGGCGAAGATGCCCCTCCTCTCGTTCCAGCCGATCCGTTCATGCGTCAGTGGTGGTATCGCGGTGTCGAGGTGATGGTTACGACCACGCTGGACTGGGGCACACGCGTAATCCCCGGCTTTGATCGACCAACTGAGCAGCCTCGCGACCCCGAAACCGGCCGCTTCATTTCTTACGAGGACGCCGCAAATGGCTGAAACTCCAATTTCGGACGCCATGTGGCTGGGGCAGAATATCGGGGCAATCCGTGCGGTTTTCAGCGGTGGCCCTTCAGGCAATGCCAGCACTTTGGAGGGGCAGCCGGGAAGCTACTATCTGGCGGCAGAGAACCTTACGGGGACGGTCGCATTGGCGCGGCTTCCCGCCATCACCTTCGCCTCGCTTTCCGCAAAGCCTACCACAGTCGCAGGGTATGGCATCACCGACGCACAACCGCTCGATTCCGATCTGACGGCTATCGCGGCGCTGGCTACGCAAGCGTTTGGGCGCAGTCTACTGACGACGGCAGATGACGCATCCGTCCGGGCGGCGGTGAACGCAGCCAAGAGCGGCGCGAACACGGATATTACGTCAATCACCGGCTCGGCTGCTAAGCTGACCACGGCACGCGCCATCAACGACCAGGCGTTCGACGGGACTGCGGCGATCACGGTGACGGCCAACTGGCCTGCTTCGCGTACGCTGTCGTTCACCGGCGACGCAACGGGATCACTGTCAACCGATGGCAGCGCGAACACGAGCGCGGGGCTGACACTCGCAACAGTTAATGCCAACGTCGGCACTTTCGGAAGTAGCACCGCTGTTCCCGTTCTTACGGTTGATGGCAAAGGCCGGATTACCGCTGTTGCCACAGCGACAATCACTGGCGGCGGCGGTGGAACGGGTACAGTTACCTCAGTAAGCGGAACGGCACCGATCGTATCGAACGGTAACACCACGACGCCTACAATATCGCTTGCGGACAACGGAGTTACCAACGCCAAGCTAGCGCAGATCGCGACCGCTAGCTTCAAAGGGCGCACCACCGCTGGCACTGGCAATGTAGAGGACTTGTCGGCAACACAGGCGACAGCCCTCCTTAATGTTGCATCTACGTCAGCCAAAGGGCTCGTCCCTCAGCTACCAGGTGGCACCACTACATTTTATAGAGGGGACGGGAGCTTTGCCGCTCCTCCATCCGGAGGAGGCGGATCGTTTCGTGTAGACAGCTACAATATCTTTTATCGCAACGGCTCGCGCAAAACAGAGATTTTCTTTACGCCAGTAGCCATGACCGTACGGATTAAGGTCTACTCGGGCGCTGATGTTCCGGTGTATGTTGCTGCGTCCACCCAAGCCGATCCAGCAAACTACAGCGTTGGCGGTGTGACAATTACACGGCAATCCAACTACGTATCCTACACGCTAGCTGCCAACACCGGTATCCTCATTGACCCCGATGATACGACTGCAACCGACCGCGTTGTGGTAGTGGAGCAAACAGCATGAATTTCAAAAACTATCTCGGCATCAAAGACGACGTGATCGTTTTTGAGGGCCGGTGGGACGAGACGGCAACCTATCGCCCAGCCACAGGTGTGACGCTGGTCGAAGCAGAAACGCTGCCTGCGGAGGTTGGCGTCGGGTGGAGAAAGGTCGGAGGTTCATGGAAGCAACCTTCTCCCATAAGCGAAGCTGCCTCGTGACCATCCACTTTATCTCAGATGCGACAACCGGCGCTTTCCGGTTAGGAGACGAATGATGTTTGACGATCAGTATCCGCCAACGCCAACCCCTACTCCTACGCCCACCCCGACGCCGACTCCGCCGAACGTTCCGGGCTAATGCATATTGCCGTCCTTGTGCTTGGCGTCGCCTGCGCGGGGACGGTCATATTCACTGCTGCGACCGAAAGGCTGTTGGCGGTTTTGTTCTCATGGATGATGGTCTCGATATGGGCCTCGGCCAATCTCGCCCATATTGGTAGTATTGTGCCGTTTATGTCGCTTGTCGAGCTTCCTGCTGCTATAGCTGCTTATGTTGCTTGGTGGTTCGAGCGCGAGCGCTGGCAGGTTGGGTTCGCAACTATCATGGGATGCAGGATTGGGCTATACACTCTCTATCCTGGTGCGGGGGCGGTGGGCGAGGTAGCGTTCTTCCACGTCATGAACTTTAGCTTCGTCGCGGCTTTGGCGGCGCTATGTTGGACGGGGGGTGTCGATGATTTGGCCTCTAATTGCCTGCGTAAGCTACGTCGGTTTCATCTATACGTGGCCTCACATAGCGGCGCTGTGGCGGGCGCGTAAATGACCATGAACAGCGATCACACGAACCTCTTTTACGGGGCAATCGCTTCGTTGGCAGGTGCGGTGACCGCTCTATCGTTCCTGCCGTGGAAGACGATGCGTTGGACTGAGATATGCATGACGCTATTCGTCGGTTCGGCGTTTGCGACGTTTGGCGTGCCGTATCTCGTTGGGACACTGGGGGGTGTCGAGCTTGGCGAATTGCGTGCCCTGTGCTTTTTCACCTATATCGGCGCAACAGGTGCTAACGTCTTCCTGCCCATCATCATCCGAGCCGGGAAGCGCTGGCTAGAGAAGGTGTTTGGCACGGAGGAATCCGAATGACGTGGGACATCATCAACTCGATCGGTCGCATTATGCTGACCTTGGTCATCGCTGTGAAGGTGACGCGGTTTGGTGAGACTCTGAACAAGGTCGAGCGGGCTGGCCTAGGGATTATGGGCGGAGGCTCTTTGCTGACGGTCCCTGTGATATGGGACATGGCGCATAGCCCCTTCCTAGATTGGTCCACTACGCTCATCACGTACGGCGCGTTCATGTTTATCGCCGGGCGTACCTACCGGGACTACAAGCACGAGATCAATGCATGGCGAGCTAAGCGTGCCGCTATCCGCTACCACCGTGCTATGGGGAGAAAGATGTGACCATCGTATGGAGCCGCGTACAGGGTCGCCTGAAGGTCGCCGCTGATGGCATTGTCGGCCGTGGTACGCTAGCGGCAATGTTCGCCTACTTCGGCGCTGGTCCCGAACGCGCAGCGGAGTTGGCGCTGGCAGCGAACGTGCATTTCCGAAATTACGGGTTGTTCGACAACCCCCTCCGCCTGGCACACTTCATGGCCCAGCTTTCGCATGAGAGCGGTGGTTTCCGGTACATGGAAGAGATTGCCAGCGGGCAGGCGTATGAGGGACGGGCCAATCTCGGCAACACAGTCTCAGGCGACGGCAAGCGGTACAAAGGGCGCGGTCCCATCCAACTTACTGGCCGCGCTAACTATCGGGCCTATGGGCGTGCTGTAGGCATCGGTTTTGAGGACCATCCGGAGATTGTCGCCGTGCCGTCGATCGGGCTGCACGTCGCGTGCGAGTATTGGAAAACGAAGGGCTTGAACGCGCTTGCCGATGCGGACGACGTGTTGGGGATCACCAAGAAAATCAACGGCGGCGTCAACGGCTTGGAGGATCGTAAGCGGTATCTCCAGAAAGCCAAGGACTTGCTGCTATGACTGAGGACAAGCATACCCTGATTGCGTTCTTGGCAACGCTAGGCGCTATCGTGGTGCTGTTCGTCGCAGCGTGCGTCTGCCTCGCCTTCAGCAAGAGCGTCGAGGCAATCGGCATCGGCGGCGTCATGACTGGCCTGATTGGTGTTCTCGGCACCTTCCGACCGCGTAGTACGCCCACGGCGGCAACGACTACCGGAGACGTGAACGTGAACCCTGATAAGGGTAACGGGTAATGCTTTGGCTCGTCTCCGTCGCGGCTCGCGTAGGCGTACCGGAACGGCTTCAGCGGGCTGCCGCATGGGTTGCGGTCGTGGTAGTATCGCTTGCCATTGCCGCTGCCGGTGTAGCTTTTATTAGATGGTGGATAAACAACGAGCGCACCGAAGCCGTCCAAGGCGACCGCGCCCTCTCCGCCGCCGAAGCTAACACCATCGCCGCCCGCGCCGAGGCCATGGCCAGCGCCAACATGGTCGAGCAGGTGCGCAACGACACGATCAACGACGAGGAGCTACACCATGAAGTCCGCAAGGGGGATGACCGCGCTGTCGGTCCCGGTACTGCTGCTGTGCTCGACAGGCTGCGTCAGCAACAAGCCGAGAATCGTCGCGGTGAAGCCGCCCGTTGAGCGCCTGACGTGCCGCGCTGAGCCGGCTGTTCCGGCTACGTACACCGACGCTAGCGTGGCGGGGTATATCGCGGACTTGGCGAGCGCGGGGCAGGACTGTCGAACGGCGCTGGGATGGGTGCGGGATTGGGCGGCGGGGCTTTGACCCGAGTCGCGGGTGTGGTATAGTTCAAGGGCTGCAAACCGCAGTGTTCATTAGACCGATGCGTCGGTCGCTATGGAGATTGATATGTTCGTAGAATACCGCGTCCGCAAAATTGATCGCTATATCGTTACCCGCTT
>Ga0182212_1000009_pt1 | contig 42264 bp, 40 predicted proteins | sample G5R1MG_21_FD_129666 | JGI IMG/M metagenome (GOLD analysis project Ga0182212, IMG submission 129666) | Switchgrass phyllosphere microbial communities from Michigan, USA - G5R3_MAIN_03OCT2016_LD1 MG | ecosystem: Host-associated > Plants > Phyllosphere > Phylloplane/Leaf | place: USA: Michigan... | reverse complement strand
GCACTCTGAAGCTGCATGAGCTCGCCCTCGATCTCCGCTTCTAAAAGATCAGGCGTGATCAGCCGGACGTCATGAAGGATTTCGGCGGTGACCCCGCCAAACCCGGCCAGCACGACCGGCCCCCAGTCGGGATCATTACGACCGCCCACGATCATCTCGACCCCGCGCTGGCCCATGGCCTCTATCAGAACGCCGTCTAGGACGATGGAGGCGTCATATGCTGCCACAGCATCGTGCATTCGTGCCCAGGCCGCGCGTACGGCGGCGGCATCGGCCAGGTTAAGGGCCACACCGCCGGCATCGCTCTTATGGCTGAGCGCGGCCGCCTGCGCCTTCATCGCGACCGGAAAGCCCAGCGCCTCGGCTGCGCTTACCGCCGCGTCAGCGTCGGTTGCGAATTGTCCCTGAGGGAAAGGCACGCCGACCTGCGCCAACAGGGACTTGGCGCGATACTCGGGAATGACGCCACGATGGACATCGAGTCCCGGCAAAGCTGTCGGTGTCGGGCTCTTGTCGACGTCGATCCGCCCGACCTGCTGCCCCAGCCGCGTGAATGCACGGAAAGCGCGTTCGTTCGACGGAAACCACGGAATACCGCGGGCGCGTAGGTCGGCGACGAAATCAGAGGGAATGGCTGCCCCCTCGTCCAGCCCGGCAAAAACCAAAGGTTTAGCCATTTTGTCAGCATCAAGCGATGCCAGGATTGCCGGAACCTTGATCCCGCTGGTCACCGGATCGCCTTGGATAATCCCGCATATGATCGCACCGACACGGGGATCATCGAACAAGGCAGACAGCGCCCGGGTGTAGATCGCGGGTTCGCTAAGCCCCTGCGCGGTTATGTCGAGCGGATTGCTGACCGGAACGAAGGGGGGGAGTGCAGCGCGTAGCCCTGGGCTGTCGTCGTCGCCGAGCGTGGCGAGCGGCAAACCGAGTTCTTCGGCGAGGTCAAGCGTCAGCGCTTTGAAGGCGCCGGACTCTCCAAGTACGGCGAGGTCAGGACGGGCCAGCGCAGGGCAGCGTACCAGCAGCTCGGCGATGTCGCCCAGCTCCTCGATCGTCTCGGCGAAAATCACACCGGCGCGCCGCACCTTTGCGCGCATCAGCTGATAGTCGCCAGCCATGGCGCCAGTGTGGGTCGCGGCGCTTTCGCGCGCTGCGCTCGATTTGCCCGGATGAAGCAGCACGATCTGCTTGCCCGCAGCGCGGATTTTTTTCGCCACCTGCAGGAAGCGGCGGGGATTGCGGAATTGCTCGACGATCATCGCCACCACGCTGGTGTTGGGTTCGTCAACCAGCCAGTCGACATAATCCTCGACGGTGGAGGCGGCTTCATTGCCGGTCGACACTGAATAGCTGAGGGCGACGTCGCGCGCCTGCAACGTCGTGCCCAGCACGGCCGCCATGGCGCCGGATTGCGACACGATCCCAATAGCCTTGCGCCCTGCCGGAGCGATACAGCGGGTTTCGACGAAAGTCAGCGGAACGCTGTCGACATGGTTGACCATGCCAAGGCAATTGGGGCCTTCCAGCACCATGCCGGATTTTGACGCGATCCGGGCGATCTCCCCTTGTTCGGTCAGCCCTTCCTCGCCGCCTTCCGCGAAACCGGCGGAAAAGACGATCGCGGCGCCGCATTTGCGTTCGGCAAGCCTGCGGATCGCGTCGAGCACGGCCACACGCGGGATGGCAAGCACGGCCGCATCCACTCCCTCGGGCAGATCGTCGATCGAACTAAGGCACGCGCGCCCGCCGATCGTGTCCCGGTTCGGGTTGATCGGATAGATCGGACCTGAAAAACCATGACGGTCGAGATTTCCCAACAAGGACGCACCCAGCGCCCCGGGCTTGTCGCTGGCACCGACGACCGCAATGGATCGCGGCCGCAGCAGGCGGGTAATCATCGCCGCGTTGAACGTTTCTCCCATATGCCCTCTCCCCGCGCTGGCCTACTTGGCCACCTTTGATACATCGAACACGCCCAGCCCGGGCTTGAAGGTCTTTTCGTCGAGAAACTGGCGGGTCGCCTCCTTGCGCGCTTCCAGTCCGCCCATACCGTTCAGCGCCTCCTGCGCACGGATCAGATAGTCCATCGCGTTGTCGAAGGTCATCTCGGTCATGCGGCGCATCGCCCATTTGGTGGAGCGCAGCGCGTTGGGATCTTTCTTGAGCAGGACGCCGGCGATCTCCTCCACTCGCTCGCGCAGTTGATTGGCCGGCACGCTTTCAGTCACCAGACCCTGCTCGGCCGCTTGCTTCCCGGTCAGATTCTCGCCCATCATGGCGTGGTAGATCGCCTTGCGAAACGGCATCAGTTCCTGGGCCACCTTACTGGCGCCGCCGCCTGGCAGAATGCCCCAGTTGATCTCGGAAAGACCGAAAGTCGCATCATCGGCAGCGACCACGATGTCCAGCGCGTGGAGCGGGCCGTAGGCGCCGCCAAAGGCCCAGCCATTGACCATGCCGATGGTCGGCTTTTCATACCAGCGCAGCCGGTCCCACCAGGAATAGGCCTCACGCTGGCTCTTGCGGATCGCGCCGATCCCGAGCGCCTCATTCTCGCGGAAATATTCCTGAAGATCCATGCCAGCGGAGAAGGCGTCGCCCTCTCCGGTCAGTACGACCACGCCCACATCTTCTCGGAACTCAAGGCTCTCGAGCACGCGCATCATCTGCCGATTAAGCTTCGGGCTCATGCAGTTGCGCTTTTCCGGCCGATTGTACGAGACCCACGCAACGCGCGCCTCGATGTGGACGGCGACGGTATCCTCTTCGGCGCGCTCGGTCATCTCACTCTCCCATGGAAACTCGAATTGCTATGTTGCATAGCTTTAACTTTGCTATAGTCAATAGCGATATCCGGAGCTAGGCAAGGCGCATGGGCAAAAATGATGCGATGAATGAGGTCTCAGAACGCGGGGCTGCTGCACTGGTCGATCCACTGTCGACCCTGCCCGGCTACCTGCTCCGCCGCGCGGCAAATACGATGATGGCCGAACTTGCCAGCCGGCTTGCGGCGCTCGACCTGCGAATTTCAGAGGCGACCGTGCTCCTGCTGCTGGATGCGCGAACGGACCTGACCTCTGCGGATATAGGAAAGATACTCGACATCCAGCGCGCTAACATGGTGCCGCTGCTGGCACGTCTTGAAAGCGCTGGATTGATACGGCGCGAACCGCTCGATCGGAAGTCGCTGGCCATCCTGCTGACCGATGAAGGCCGGGCCTGCCGCACTCGGGTGGACACCATCACGCGGGAGTTCGAGAATGATCTACTTGCCCGCGTTCCCCCCGATCACCGACCGCACCTGGTCCCCGCGCTGCAGGCCTTGCTCAGATGAAAGGATGTAAGGGGCCAAATTGACTGACACGGCATCGTGTCCGCGTCGGAGGCGCATCAAAAGCGCTCGGTTAGCGAGTCAGGGCCCCAACTTCACAAGTTTTTCGACTCGGTACCCCATAAAATTCAGGAGAGAAGCATGACCACACCCTTCAACCAAACACTTGCATTCCCTTATTACGCCGAGCCGACGTTGTACGTGGCCGTTGGTGATGTGCTGCGGCCGTGGGAATATAACGGGTGGAAGCCCGAGAGCCTGTCCTGGAAGCAGAGCTGCTATATCCACACCGGTCTCTCGGGCCCCGTCGTATGCGTGGACGGCCCGGACGCCGATGCCTTCGTGGCACAGCTTTGCACCAACAATCTGGCGACCTTCCCGGAAGGTACGATGCGCCACGCGGTGATGTGCACCGAGGAAGGACTAATCGCCGCGCACGGCATCCTGCAGCGTTATGACGACGGGCATTACCGCCACTTCGCCGGCGGACCTTGGGCACTGTATCAAGGTCTCCAGGGCAAGTTCGACGTGCGGGTGTGGATGGAGGACAGCTATCTGACGCAGATTGCCGGACCGCGGTCGCTGGAGGCGCTGCAACGGGCCACGGGAGAGGATCTCAGCGACATCAAATTCCTGCGTTATCGCAAGGCGCAAATCGCGGGCAAGACGGTCGAAGTGGGCCGCATCGGTATGTCGGGCAATCTTGCCTATGAAGTGCGCGGACCGATCGCGGACGGTCCGGCGGTGTACGACGCCATCTATCAGGCGAACAAGGATATCGGGATCGAGCGCCTTGGCTGGCGCACCTATCTAGTCAATCATGTCGAAGGCGGTTTCCCGCAGGCCAATTGGACATTTGGCATGGCCATGGTCAATGATCAGGGCTTCCGCGACTGGGTAGGCGAGGACCATTTCGCGCTCCACTCTCAACGGACGGGCAGCTACGACCCCGCAGACCTTCGCGCGCGCCAGCGCAATCCGTTCGAGGTGAACTGGGACAAGGCGGTGCGGTTCGATCATGAGTTCATCGGCCGCGAAGCGCTTAAGAAGGTCGCGGCGTCGCCCGATCAGCGGCGCACGGTGACGCTCCGCTGGAATACTGATGACGTGATCGACATCTATGCCTCGCTTTATCGTCCGGGCGAGGAGTTTCGGACGATGGATCTGCCGACAACGCCCACCTGGGGGCATGGCATGCTCGAACATGCCGATCGTCTGCTCGCCGGCAATGAGCTGGTGGGCATGTCCTCAGGCTCGATCTACAGCTACTATTTCAGAGAAAATCTCTCGATGGGCTGCGTCGATGTCAGCCATTCGGAGCCAGGCACGGAGTTGATCGTGCAGTGGGGCGATTACGGCAAGCGCATCAAGGATGTGCGCGTGACGGTGGACCGGTTCCCCTATCTTGACGAGCAACGGAACAGCGAGGCGTAACAATACTCGGCGCCGTCCGCCTGATATTTCAGGCGGACGGTGGCAACCGGGGTCCCACCTTGGCAAGATCGTGCGAACTCCAAGCCACTCGCCTTCGCAATTGTTCGACTTCGACGCAAGGCTCAGCGCGCGGGTGCAGGAGCTTGCGTCTGAGGCTTGATCGGGGGATCAGCCGGCGTTGTACACCGCCCGTGCACTGGCGACGCCGTTCACCAATGCGCCGGGCTTTTCGACGATGACCTCGACGCGATCGACCGATCCGGTGTCGAGGCAGTCGCCCGCAAGTCTCGCGCAAAAGGTTTCAATGAGCACGATGTGCTCGTTCGCCAGGGCTTCGGCCAAGGCGACCACGCCTTCATAGTCGATCGTCGCACTGAGCTGATCGGTGGGCGGGCGCTTCAGCCGGAGCGAGACCATCACCCGCAACATCTGCCTGCGATCCATTTCATGGGCATGCGCGCCGATACGCGCCGCCAGTCGCAGGTCGTGGACCCTGACTTCGATACCCTCGTCATTTGGCGCGCGTGTCACCGGCGTTGCTCATTTAATCGCACTCGCAGCAAGGCGAGGGTCACCGCGCAAATCGCCGAGCCCGAGCCCATCACGAGCGCGACGATCGGAAAGCCGTATCCAGCCGTGAACAACAGACCGGCAAGAGCAGGCGCAGCAGCCGAAATTCCCCGGCCCACGCCGATCACTGCCCCCGTCGCGCCGGCACGCAGGTGGGTCGGGAACAGCGTCGCGACGAGGCTGTAGTGGCCGACGACTGCCGCGTTGGCGCAGAGACCCGCCACAAACGCCCCGGCCGAGAGGATCGTCAGGTCCGCCGGCATGGAACCGAAGCCCGCCATCGCCATCGATGCAAGCGCCGCAATGGCGATCGTCAAGCCAAGCACCGATAGGCGTTCCGTCAACAGACCGAACAGCAGACAACCCACAATGCCGCCGCTGCTTGCCCAGACGAGCACCGAAGCGGCCTGCGGCGCGCTGAAGCCCATGTCGACGATCGCCGGCGCCGTCCACTTGAACAGAAAGATGAAGGTGGTGATATTGGTAAGATAAGCGATCGCCAGCAATATCGTGGTCCAGCGAAACGGCGGCGCGAGAATCTCCGCAAACCCCGTTTTCCGCGCACCGGCCAGACGTTCAGAGATGTGCAACGCTGCAAGCGGCGCATGCCCCATGCGGGCGAGCAGCCGATTGACGCGCGGCAAGGCAGCATGGCCGCGCCTGTGGACCTCGAACTCGATCGAGTCCGGCGCCAGCCACAGCACGAGCGGCGCCATCACCGTCGTACAGAGGGCACCAAACAGAAACACCTCGTGCCAGCCATAGGCGCGCAGCAGTTGGACCGCGACCATGCCGCCCAGCACGCTTCCGATCGGAAAGCCGACCGCCATCAGGACGACGACGAGCGGTCGCCGCCTCTCATTGGCCGCTTCGGCAACGCCTGCGTTGGTCGCCGCGAGCATCCCGCCAATGCCGAAGCCGGTCACCAAGCGCCCGATCGACAGCACAGCCACGTCAGGCGCGAACGCCGATCCGAACATCCCTATACTCATGCAGCCGAGGCAAAGCAGGATCGTCCAGCGGCGGCCACGCGCATCCGCGAGCCCGCCGAGCAACAGCGAGCCGAGCGTCATGCCGACCAGCTCCAGCGACATGACGACCCCGAGTTCGGCGCGTGTGAGGCCCCATTCGGCAAGGATACCAGGTGCCGCAAAACTGATCGCCAGAGCATCGAAGCCATCGAGCGCATTCAGGCCGAACATCACCGCCACGACCGCCCACTGCATGCGCGACATGGGCGAGCGTTTTAGAATCTCGACGGGATCCTGAGCCGCTTGGGGAGTCAAGCCGTTCACGCGAAGGCCGCGAAATGTGCGATCGGCCCGGCGCCCTGCACCGCCTCGGCATGGTGCATCGCGGAGCGTCCCTCAATCCGGTCCAGCCAATAGCGGCCTGCAGCGCGCATATGGGCAACGGGTTGGCCAGCGCCCGGCAAGGTCACGAACCGCGTGGCTACCCAGCCGGCGCTGGCCAACATGGCGAGGTCAAGAAACGCGGCTGCTCCGGCATCCTGATCGGCAGGGCTAGCCGCCTTCAAGGCCGATGCTGCGGCCTCCAGCAGCTCGAGGCAGCGGGTGAGCGGCGTATCGCCCGCGTCGGCACGCGCCAGCGCCAGAAACACCTGCAGCCCGGCGTCGTCTCGGATCACGCGGCGCTGCAGCAGGTCGATCGCCTGGATGCCGGAGGTGCCTTCAAACACGGACAACACACGGGCGTCTCGCAGCGACTGCTCGACGGGCCATTCGCCAGTGTAACCCGCACCGCCCAGCACCTGGATCGCGCCGCTCGAATTGGCGAACGCGCTGTCCGCACCGAACGTCTTGGCGATCGGCAGGAACCACTGGACCAGCGCGGCACAACGCTCGCGATCGGCCGGATCCTCGCCATGCGCGGCCAGCTCGGCAAGATTGGCGATGTTCAGCATCAAGCCGCGAAGCAATTGCGTGCGCGCGGTCAGTTCAAGCAGTTGCCGGCGAACGTCGGCGTGCGCGACGATCGGCTGCGGGTCGCCGGGTTTGCCGCCCTGCCGCCGCTCGCGCGCATAGGCGAGCGCCACGTCCGACGCGGCACAGGCAATGCCAAGCCCCATCGCGCTGACAGCCAGGCGCATCTGCGTGATCATCACGAACATCTGCGCGAGCCCGCGCCCACGCTCGCCGATTATGGTCGCTGGCGCCTCGTCGAACGCCAGTGTGCAGGTCGGCGAGCCATGCAGGCCGAGCTTTTCCTCGGTGCGCAGCACTTGCACGCCGTCCTGCCCAGCCACGCGCGTATCTACCAGGAACAGGCTGATCTCCGGCCGCATCGCCGTGCCATCGTCGCTGCGTGCCAGCACGCAATGCACGATGGCGTCGGTCAGGTCGTGATCGCCATAGCTGATCCAGCATTTTTCACCCGAAATGCGCCAGCCATCCGGCGCTTCGCGCGCACGGGTACGCATCTGAAGGACATCGCTTCCCGCTCCCGCTTCCGAAATGCAGATCGTCGCGCCCAACTCGCCCGAGGCCAGCGCGGGGAGCAAGGCTTCCTTGACGTCCTGGGCGGCAAAGGCCGCGATCAGCCGGGCGGCGGAACGCTGCGGCACCGGCAGCATTCCAAAAGCGGGGCAGGCACGATCGAAGATTTCCTGCACTGCAAGGCAGAGCGGGAGCGGCAGTTGCTGGCCGCCATAGCCCGCTTCATGATCGATCGAGGGCCAGCCATTGGCGACGAATGCCGCCCAGGCCTCTCGATGGCCTGGCGCCGTGTGGACGCGCCCGCCCCGAAGCTGCGCACCTTGGGCGTCCATCGCGCGATTGAGCGGCTCCAGCGTATCGGTGGCGAACGCCGCCGCCTGCTCGAGGATGGCAACGATGGTCCCCTCGTCAAGCACGGCATAGCTTTCCCGCAGGCGCACCACCTCGTCGAAGCGAAAGGAAACGCGCAACTGCTCGGCGCTTTGCGAAAGGTCGAAACGGGGCAGATCCGCACGCATGGCCAACTCAGCGCGCCATGCTGACGACGCGGACGTCGACGAATTCCTTGAGTCCGGCCTGGCCCTGTTCGCGGCCTAGCCCCGATTGCTTGACCCCGCCGAACGGCACGTCGAACCGCAGGTCGAGATGCTTGTTGATCCACACCGTGCCGGTCTCGATCCCGCGCGCAACGGTCGCCGCCTTGTCCAGATCCTTGCCCCACACCGTCCCGCCGAGCCCATAGTCGCTGGCGTTGGCGCGTGCGATCACGTCCTCAATCGTGTCATAGCTGAGCAGCGGCACCAGCGGGCCGAACTGTTCCTCGGTCACCAGCTGCGCGTTGTCGGCCAAGTCGCGCACGATCGCCGGCTGAATGAAATAGCCTGGCCGGTTGAGCCGCGCGCCGCCGGTCAGGACCGTGCCTTCGCTCCGCGTCGCGGCCATCAGCTCCTGCAGCTTGTCGAACTGCATCTTGTTCTGGATCGGCCCCATTTGCGTGCCGGGATCGAGCCCGTCGCCCAGCACGGTCGCCGACGCCATTGCCGCCATACGCTCGCCGATCTCGTCGAGCATGGTGTTCGGCACGTAGAGCCGCTTCGCCGCCATGCAGACCTGTCCGGCGTTGAACGTGGCGGCGGCATAGAGCTTGGCCGCGACCTCCGCCGGATCGGCGTCGTCGAGCACGATGGCGACATCGTTTCCGCCCAGTTCCAGCGTCAGCCGCTTGAGCGTCGCCGCAGCGCTCGCCATCACCTTGCGCCCGGTGACGGTCGATCCGGTAAAGCTGATCTTGGCGACATCGGGATGCGACGACAGCAAGCCGCCCAAATCGTTCGCATCGACGATGACGTTGAACACGCCCGGCGGCAGGATAGCGGCGGCCACCTCGCCAAGCAGCGCGGCGGTGAGCGGGGTGGTCGGGGCCGGCTTGGCGACGACGGTATTGCCCGTGCTGAGCGCGATCGACACCTTGATCGCCAGCAGGACCATCGGAAAATTCCACGGCACGATGCAGCCGACCACGCCGAGCGGCGCATAATGTTCGACGACCAGCGAGCCCGGTTCATCGAGCAGCGTTTCGGGATACAGCACCTGCGCACCGAAATGGCGGAACGCCGCGATGGCGCCGCCGACCTCGAACTGGGCTTCGGCAAGCGGCTTGCCCTGTTCCTGCGTCAGCAGGCGCGCAAAGTCCTCGAACCGCGCTTCCATCGCATCGGCCAATTTGTGCAGCAATTCCTGCCGCTGCGGCTGACCGCCGTCGCGCCAGGCCGGAAAGGCACGTTTCGCCGCCGTGATTGCGCGTTCCAGCTGCGCTGCATCGGCGCGCGCGCACGTCGCGAAAGGCTCGCCCGTTGCTGGGTTGATCACGGCCAGGCTATCGGCGCCATTCACCAGATCACCATCGATCAGCAGCTTGAATTCCATGGTTATTCCTCTCCGATGATAGAGCGCGCAGCGCGCAACGTGTTTTCCAGAAGACAGGCGATCGTCATCGGCCCGACGCCCCCCGGCACGGGTGTCACCGCTCGGGCATGGCCAAGCTCGTCCGTCACCGCGTCACCGACGATGACCGCCCGGCCATCGGGTCCGACAATGCGATTGATGCCAACATCGATCACGACCGCGCCCGGCTTGACCCAGTCACCACGAACCAGCCCCGGGCTGCCGGCAGCCACCACCAGAATGTCGGCGGCGCGCACGATGTCCGGCAAGCCGCGCGTATGAATGTGCGTCACCGTCACGGTCGCCTCGCGCTCGAGCAGCAGCAGCGCGACCGGCTTGCCGACGATATTGGATTTGCCGATCACGACGGCGTTCAGGCCGTGATAGTCGTCGATCACGCGATCGAGCAGCTTCATGCAGCCAAGCGGGGTGCATGGCACCAACCCGCCTCCGCCCGACGACAGGCGACCAACGTTCACGGGATGGAATCCGTCGACATCCTTTTGCGGCGCGATGCGATCCAGCACCAGCAGCGGATCGATCTGCCGCGGCAACGGCAGTTGAACGAGGATGCCGTGCACATCGGCGTTCGCGTTAAGCTCGTCGATTAGGACGAGCAGCGCGGTCTGCGGTGTATCGACGGCGAGCCGGTATTCGAACGAGCGCATGCCCGCGGCCGTCGTCGTCGCCAGCTTGCGACGCACATAGATGGTGCTGGCCGGATCCTCGCCCACCAGCACAACCGCGAGGCCCGGCACGATGCCGCTGCGCGATCGCAATACCGCCACGCCTGCGCCGACCTCGGCGACGAGCTGTGCGGCTATCGCCTTGCCGTCGATCAGTTCCATGACGCTATTGCTCGAACACAACGGTCTTGTGACCGTTGATCAGGACGCGATCCTCCAGATAGGCACGGACCGCGCGGGCGAGCACGCGCCGCTCGATATCCCGACCCTTTCGCACCAGTTCGTCGGGGCCGTCGGCATGGCTGATCGGCTCGACATCCTGATGGATGATCGGGCCTTCGTCGAGATCGGAGGTGACGAAGTGCGCCGTCGCGCCGATCATCTTAACCCCGCGCGCATGGGCTTGATGGTAGGGCTTAGCCCCTTTGAACCCGGGCAGGAAGCTGTGGTGAATATTAATGCAACGGCCCGACAAAAATCCCGCCAGATCGTCTGACAGGATTTGCATGTAGCGCGCCAGCACAATCAGGTCGGCGCCGGTTTCGTCGACGATCTGCTTGATCTGCGCTTCTTGCTTCGCCTTGGTATCCCGAGTCACGGGAAGATGATGGAAGGGGATGCCTTCGATGATCGACAGGCTCAGCGCCTCGCGCGGGTGATTGCAGATGATGCCGACAATATCCATCGGCAGTTCGCCGATGCGCTGGCGATACAGAAGATCGCCAAGGCAATGATCGAACTTGCTGACGAGCAGCAGCACCTTCTTGCGCGCGTCGTTCGGCTGCAGCGTCCATTGCAGTCCGAAATCGGCGCCGACCGCGGCGATGAGCTCGCGGCATTCGTCCTCCTGCCGCTGGCCGATGCGAAATTCAACGCGCATGAAGAAATTGCCCGTTTCCGGGTCGTCGAACTGCTGCGCACTGCGGATGTTGCCGCCCGAGTTGCGCAGCGCCACGGCCACGGCCGCCACGATGCCGGGCCGGTCGACGCACGAAAGCGATAGGATGAAATCGCGGGTCATTGGGACCTTCCTGTCAATCAAAGAAGAGCAAAATAGCGGATGGTGTTGCCGGTTTTCTGGCGTGAGCCGATGCCCACGACCACGGTGCGGGTCAGCCAATCGAAGGGACCGGCGCTCACCTCGAAGGTTGGCGTCGTGCGCAGATAATAGTCCTCGAACGGAACTTCCGGCCCGTCCTCGAACATCCACTTCTGAATGCGCGGCAGGACGTCCGGCTCGCGACCGGCGAGATAGCCGACGTTGCGCATCAGGATCAGCGTCCCGTCATCGGCTTCGAGCATATAGCGCGCGTCGAGACCAAGCACCTTGTCGGGGCGGAACTGCGCCCAGTCCGCGCCGCTTTGCGGCACGATGCGGCCATTGAGATACGGTCCGCGAATGATGCCAGTGTCGACATAGGTCGCGCCGCGACCGAACCCGGCCGGCGTATCCTGAATGGTCTGAACGTCGCGCCAGGTCAGCGCGATCTCAAAGAGGAACTCGAAACGCGGCGCGTCCGGCCGCGAGGTTTCAGCGAAATAGGCCAAAAGATGTCTCCAAAACTACCTCTTCAAAAGCTCACCGCCCCGCCATCGACGAGCAAGTCGATGCCGGTAACGTAGGCGGAGTCATCGGAGGCGAGATAAAGGACGCTTCGCGCCGCCTCCTGCGCCGTGCCGAAACGGCCCATCGGGACTTGTTCGCAGATCATCTGCCGGAAGCGCGCGATCTCCGCCTCGCTCATTTCTCCGCGCGTAATCAGTGGCGTATCGATCGCACCCGGGCTGAAACAATTGACCCGGATGCCGCGCTTGACCAGTTCAGCCCCGAAGGTACGGGCTAGCGCGCGCAGTCCGGCCTTGCTCGCGCCGTAGACGCTGTTGCCGGGTATCCCCGTGCGATGTCCCATCGAGGAGGTGAGCACGATCGATCCGCTCTCCCCCATCAGGTCGATCGCGTATTTGACCGCGAAGTACGGCCCCTTCAGATTGACGGCGAACATCTGGTCGTAGAAGGCCTCATCGACCTCTTCGATCGTGCGGAACGCGCCAATGCCGGCGTTGACGAACAGCACATCGATGCGTCCATGTTCGGCCTTGATCTGCTGCATCAGCGCCTGCGTGGCGGCGATGTCGGATATGTCCGATCGAAAGACCCGGCCCTTGTCGCCAAGATCCGACTGGACCTGCGCCAATGTATCGGGATCGCGACCCGTGACGATCACGAAGGCGCCTTCCTGCGCGAAGGCCAGCGCACTGGCGCGGCCGATCCCGCTGTTGCCGCCGAGGACAACGACGGTGCGCCCCGCGAAGCGTCGGCAACCGTTCAAGACGGGCTCCATGTCAAAAGACTCCGTTGTTATTTGCGGAGCGGCCGGTCAGTTCCTGCGACGCATCCCAATGTTCTGCGATGAGGCCATCGTGAACCCGGAAGATGTCGATCACGGCTACGCCGGGCGTGCCGGGCGTTATGACCACATGCACATGCGCGATGACATGATCGCCATCGGCAAACATCCGCTTTACGTCATGGTGCGCCTCCGGCGAAACCGACTTGGCCCAGACCAGAAATGCCCTCAGCCCCGCAGCGCCGGTTTCCGCCATCGGGCTGTGCTGGATGTAGTCGGGCCGGAAATAGCGATCGACACGCGCAGGATCGAGCGGTTCCAAAACCTCGTCATACACGGTTTGGACGAGGGCCAGGTTGGCCCGTTCGGTCGGCGTATAGTCTTTCATGCCGCTCGCTCCACATCCGACATCGTGTCGGGACCGCATCGCCGCGCGCGGGGGCGCGAACGGACGAATGGCGCTTGCTCACGCATCGACCGATAGCCGCGGGATCGCGTTGACATCGATGTCCTTGTTGTTGGCGAGGTCCAGGTAGGGCGTTCGCGCGACGGTGACGCGGACCTCCTTTTGCGGCCCACCCGGCGCGCCCCACAGCAGGGTAAGTTGTTTACCCTCGATGGCGTGCTCACGCTGGATGAAACCGAGCGAGATCATCCGCTTGTAGTATACGCTGCGGATCCGTCCGGCCGATGAGCCGATCGGGGCCCCATCAAACAAGACCTTGTCCGCATGATAGTGGAAGCCACTGGGGTTCACGAAATAATTGTCAGACGGACGGTCGTCGATTGGCTGATATGCCACGGCATCGCGCCCGCGATACTGCGAGGCCACGATATCGGCGACATCCTCGGCATTCCATTCCAGGGTCACCATCGCGTTCGGCGGATTATTGGCAATCCGTTCGAGCGCAGCGCGGCCGGGAAAGTCATGATCGAACCGGACGAGCGATCCCCAGTCGACATCGTAGGGCGTCTTGAACCGCGCCTCCAGTTCGTCGCCCATGCTGCCCACGAGCTGTCGATTATAGTTGAAGAACATCGCCATTGGCTGAGTCATGCAATATGCCGCGAGTTCCGGCTCCTCGAACCACGGCATCGGGAAGTGGATGAAGATGTTGGCAAAGCCGGCTTCGGTATGGTTCAGCAGATAGGCCATCCGCCCGAGCTTGCTCGCGCCCAACGGTGCGCCGACGTCCCACAGCTTCTTGAACACCGTATCCAGCTGATCCATTGGGCCATGCAGTTCATAAGCGAGCGAACCGGCCATGCCGAGGCGCAGGACGCGCACCTCGATGCCGCCGAAATCCACCACCCGGTGCGCGGCAAATTTGATATCGTGCATGTCGCTGCCCGAAGCCCGCTCCATAATCTCCAACGATTTGGGACCGGCGATCTGGATGAAGAACTCGGTGCCGGAAAGGTTCGTACCCGAGACGTCCATGTCCGTCCGCGACACATGGAAATCAATGATCGGCATGAGCCAATAGGTCCGGAAATGATCCTCGCCGATCATCATGACCACGCCATCGGCCAGCATCTGGCCCTTGTCGTTGCACATGACAGCATGGCGGATCGAGCCGACCTTCATCTTCGTGAAGTTGTTGATGCACAGCGATGTCAGGAAGCGGGCGGCATCCGGACCCTGCACGTCATAGATCGGGGATTCGTTGAGTGGCGTCCCGATCCAGGCGCTCGTCTTTGACGCGAGGATTTCCGTCCGATAGCCTTGATATTCCAGCGGCGCGACATACAGACCGCCCGCGTTGAGAAACGTCGATACGCCCTCGTTCACATTCTCAAGCATCTGAAACATCCTTCATGTCTGCGGCAGGCGGCAGGCTGATCCGAGTTGCCGCCGTGCGAATGGTCTCCAAATGTTGCTCGAGCAGCGCGCGGAGCGACTTGGGTCGACGACCTGTCAGCCGCTCAAAATCGTCGCTGATGACGGCGAAATCGCCGTCGCGCACAGCAACCTCGAAGCTGACCATATCGTCGGAATTCCAAGGGAAGTTGTTGACCGAAAGGTCGTCGACCGGCTGTCGCGGAATGCTCAGGGCGTCGAACATCGCGTAGAGTCCGGCCTCATCGGTCGGCGTGAACTTGACCGGGGTCGCGGTGAGTTCGGAAACAAGCGCCGCCACTTCTCGGTAGCTGACGAGCTCGGGGCCGGTGAGTTGATAGACCTGGTTTTCGTGGCCATCGCCTTGCAGCACGGCCACGGCCGCCGCCACGCAATCGTCCCGGCAGACAAAGGCCATGCGGCCATCACCAGCGAGGCTTGTCATTTCGCCGCTCGCGACCATCAGCGGCGCCATCGCCTCTACGACAGCCTCACCATACTGCGCGTCGCGCAGCACCGTCCAGGCAAGGCCCGAGCCCCGCAGCATCCGTTCGGTGATGACGTGATCCATGACCGCGAGCGAGGGATTGCTCTCCACCGCACCGATGAAAGATGTGTAGACGATGTGCCGCACACCGGCGCGTTTCGCCGCTTCGATCGCGGCGCGGTGCTGCGGTTCGCGAAAGCCTACCCGCGTTCCGCTGATCATCAGCATTCGTTCCGCGCCGGCCAGCGCCTCGACAAGCCCATCCGCGTCGTCGAAATCGCCCTTCCGCACATCGGCGCCCTGCGCGGCGCGATCGGCCAGCCTGTCCGGGCTGCGCGTCAAGAGGATCAGACGATCGGGCGTGACGCCGCCTTCGATCAGAAGACGGGTCGCTTCACGGCCGAACTGACCCGATGCGCCGGTGATCGCGATTTTCCTCATGTCAGATGTCCTCTTTTGCCGTGTCGAGCAGCGCCCGCGGCACCCAGCTGCCGTGCACCTGCTCACAGGTGACGAACGGCATGAACACCTTCGCGATCGGCCCGGCTTCCACACGATCGGCCTCGATCACCCACAGTTCCTGCGCGAAATGACCTTCAGCGATGACCCGATCGACCATCATCAGCAGCCAGCCGCCATGTGCCGGATCATCCGCCGAGACATGCACCGGCTCGTTGAAGCCGAGCCCCGGTCCGTCGGAAAAGTTCGTGAGCGCCCCATCGCGCCAGTCGACCCTTATCAGCGAATTGAACAGCACGCCGACCGGGCCGTTGGCGACCAGGGTCAACTTTGTGGGATCAACCGACAGATACCATCCGCGCGTATATTCGCGGCCCAGATCGCCCCGCGCGACAATCGGCATCTCGCCGAACGGCCCGATCTTGGTTTCGGCGATGCCTGCTCCGGGATTGGCAAGATCGAAGGTCCACCGCGTCAGTGCGCCATCGACAGGCAAATTGATGCCTGAATGCTCGGCGATGAAAGGGATGAGGTTGGTCACGGCCATTGCCTGATCCAGATGGATTTTGGTTCCTTCGGCATAGGCGTTCATCACATGGTAGCTGTGGGCCCCCGGAGGACCGCTGAACCATTGCATATCCTCGACGCGGCCGTAGCGCGGCATCACACCGATGAAGCTCTCACCTTGCTGATCGTGCACCCAGTGCGGGCCGCCGGCGCGCAACCGCTCAAGATCGGACTTGGTTGGATAAACCATGAAGATCGCATGCTGCTCGGTGATCGCGAAATCGTGCATCATCGAGCAATAGGGCGCATCGAACCATTGCTCCGACACGAGTTCACCCTCTGGTGAGACGATGCAATAGGCGACTGTCGGCGTCGCCAGTCCTGCCGCTTCGTAGCCGAAAAGGAACAGTTCCCCCGTCACGGGATCGATCTTGGGATGCGCCGTCAGCGTCTGAGATCGGAGCCGGCCACGATAGTCCCATCGGCCGATCGTCTCCAGCGTCGCCGGATCGATACGATAGGGCAGGCCGTCTTCCTTCGACATGAACAGGCGGCCGGCATGGTAATAGGGCGTCGTATTGGCAACGGTGCGATCGACGCCCGCGACGCTGGGATCATCGGTGAACGGATTGCGATACACGCCGAACAGACTGCGTCCCGCCTTACGCTCAGCCAGAAACCGCTCGGTCTGGACGTAGCGCACGCCGCAACTCACGCGGCCTTCCTTAAACTCGACCTTTCCGATCACCCCGTCGCGCGACAGCACGACATCATCAGCGCGCAAGGGGACGTAGGCCGGGTCGTGCAGCGCGCGGAAGAAGGCGCCGTCGATCTCCGCCGGTATCTCGCCCTCGACATAGAGGTCGTGGGCGGTCGCCTCGAGATGGGTCGGGCGGTTCAAGCCGGTATAGTGCACTGTGTCGGGATATTTGGGCTGGACGGTCACGAAACTCTCCATCAGCCCGCGTTTGCGGCCTGTTCGTTGAACCGGAAATAGTCAGTGAAGTCGGCCTGCTGGCCCAGTACAGCGAGCGCAGCCTGCATCTGGCGATGCGTCGCCTCGATCATTGGCAGCTTGAGACCAAGTTCATCGCGCAGCTTGTCAGCAAGCGCCACATCCTTGGCCATCAGCGGGAGGCCGAAGCCAAGCGCAAACTTGCCTGGCAGCACCTGGCTCGGGAACAGGCCTTCGGAAATACCGCTGCGACCGCTCGATGCGTTGATGACTTCCAGCAACGCCGCCGGATCGAGCCCGAAGCGGGCCCCCATGTCGACACCCTCCGACGTGACGGCGAAGATCGCTGCGGCGATCGCATTGTTGATCGCCTTTGCCGCATGGCCAGCGCCCAGGCCGCCCACCCGCATCAGCTTCCCACTGAGTGCTTCGAGCAAAGGTTGCGCGGTCGCAAATGCCGCCTCGTCCGTCCCGCCGACCATCAAGGTCAACTTCCCCTCAGCCGCGAGCGGCACGCCACCAGAAACGGGCGCGTCGATCAGCGAAATGCCATGCACCTTGAGCGCTTCGCCAAGTGCCACGGTGCCTCCGGCGTCGGACGAACTAGTATCGACGACGATGCCGCCCTCCCCCAGCGCATCGGCGACCCCGCCCGACCTAAGGATCACGTCACGCACGATATGCCCGTTCGGCAGCATCGTGACGACGAGGGCCGCGCCGCGCGCCGCCTCGGCCGGGCTTGACGCCCATGCATCGCCGAACGTGTCGGCAAGGTCGGTGTTGGCGTCATTGACTCGAAGATCGAACCCCTGCGCCAGCAAATGATTGGCCATCGGCCGGCCCATCGCGCCCAATCCGATAAAGGCGATCCTCATGCTGGTTTCGCCACTTCGAGCTCAGCCAGTGCCGCTTCGGCAGCCCTCAGGGCCGTGAAGGATGCCGGCACACCGCAATAGATCATGGCGTGCAGGACAAGCTCGCGGATTTCATCGACGGTAAGGCCGTTGGCGATGCCGCCTTTGACGTGCATCTTGATCTCGACTTCCTTGCCCATCGCGATCAGCATGGACAGCGTCGCCAAGCTCCGGTCTCGCCTGCCCATTCCCTCGCGGTTCCAGGTTTCGCCAAAACAGTAGCGGGTCATGATGTCATGGAACGGCTTGGCGAAATCACTCGCGTTCGCAACCGCCAACTCGGCAAGTTCCGGGCCGAACATGTCGCGGCGCACCTGCATGCCTTTTTCGAAGAGATCACTCACAAGCCGTTCCTTAGATTGAGGGTTCAGAAGTCGTAGCGCAGGTCGAAGAAGACCTGCCGGCCGGGCAGTGTTGCCGAATAATGGCCGTAGAATGCGTCGCCCACCGAAGGGCCGCTGAAGCCGCGCACGGCCTTGTTCGCGAGGTTCTTGCCTGACACTGAAAATGTCAGCCCCTTGGCCTGCGCCAGCGCGATCGATGCGTCGAACAGTTCGTAGCCCGGCGTGCGGTCGAGCGGATTTTGTGCCGACTGATATTGCGCACTGCTCTGGTGATAGACACGCCCGCTGAAACGTAACGCCCAATCATCGTTCAACGGCACATTGTACGCGAGTGACGCGCTGCCCGAGAAATCGGGAACGGCATCGAGGCGTCCGCCCCGCGCATTGCCGGTAGCCGGGTCCGCGCAGAACGTGCTGCCGATCGGGCAGGCTCCCGGGTAGTCGTCATAGCGCGCATGCAGGTACGCCGCGTTGGCGCTGAACGTCAGGCCTGGCGCGACGACCCAGGTCAGGTCGCCTTCAACGCCTTTGGATGTCGCTTCGGCCGCGTTCGTCGTCTGGAGCGCGCCGCTCGGCAGCGATATCGTTGCCTGCAGGTTCTTGTATTTGGTGCGGAACGCAGCAAGGTTGAGCCGCAGCGTCGGGCTGCTATATTTTAGGCCGACTTCGAAATTATACGCGCGTTCGGCGGAATATTCGAAGATGTCGGTCGTAAAGCCGTTCTCACGCACAACGCCCGACTTGTCCTGGTCGTTGAACCCCCCTGCCTTGGTCCCTGTGGTGTATGAACCATAGACGGACAATCCGCGATCGAACTTGTAGTTGAGGCTGACCGACGGATTGAACGACTTGAACGTGCGCGAACGCGAGATGTTGGTGGGGCGATACGTCGTGGGGTCGGCGGGGTTGAACCACTGGAAAAAGCCGAACGGCGGTCCAGCAAGGATGAACAGGCTAGCCGGGTCGAAATTATAGCCGCTCAGCGGCTGCCCGAACGATGTCGGCGCGATCACATAGTCGCCCTGCTTACGGATCGACGAGTAGCGGCCACCGATCACCGCGTTGAACTTGTCAGTGACGTTGATCGTGCCTTGCGCGAAGGCGGAATAGCCGTTGGTGGTCTGGTCGAGACCATTGCGTGCCCCGGCAGTCAGCCCGGGTAGGCCGAACCCGGCGAAATCGATGTCGGTTCCCTGATCGATCTTGTCCCTTTGATGATAATAGGTAAGGCCCACGATGTAGTCGATGAAGTTGGAGCCGTTCGAAACCAGCCGTACTTCCTGATAAAATTGCTCGAAGTCTTCGTTCGCGAACGTGCCGCCGATCTGCACCGGATGGTTGGATCCCTGCACATACTGAGAGAAGTCAAACGTCGAGTAACCGGTCGATGACGCTAGCGTCACGCCGCCCAGATCATAATTGATGTTAAGCGCCACATTGTCGGAGGTGATCCGCGTGAAGGCGCGATCGTCGGGTGTCGATTTGCGGAAGTCGAAGACACCGTCCTCAATAGCAGGGGGAAAGGTCACGGCACCGAGCGATGTCAACTGGAACGTGGTCCCATGCACCCGCTTGTGGCCGTGCTCGTAAGACAGATCGAAACGCAGGTCGCTGTTCGGCGTCCAGCTGGCGATCACCCGGCCGAGGCCGCTGTCGGCTCGGCCATCGTCCTTATTGGTGACGGTATTGTGGGCGTATCCGCCATCGCGGTTCAGCTTGCCGGCGAAGCGCATGCTGAACGTGTCACCGAGCGGAAGGCTGATGCCGCCCTCAAAATTATACCCGTCATAAGCCGCTTCGTATCCGGCGGTGACATAGCCCTCGAAGTCGCGACCCGGGCGCTTGTTGACGATATTGATTGCGCCAGCGTTCGCGTTGACTCCAAACAGCACCGATTGGGGGCCGCGCACAACTTCGACACGCTCGACGTCGAAGAAGGGGTTGAGGAACTGATTGGCGCGACCAGCATAGATCCCGTCGACATACGTAGCGACGGACTGTTCGAACGCGCGGCCGCCAGCGCCCGAGCCAAGGCCACGAATGGCAACGAACGGCTGGAATGGCGAGCGCTGCACCACAAGGTTTGGCACGGCCGCGCCAAGCGTCTCGACACTGTTGATTTTCTGCGCCGCGAGTTGGTCGGCGCCAAGCACCGCGACTGCGACAGGCACATCCTGCAGCGTTTGCTGACGACGCTGGGCGGTAACAATGATTTCGGCCAGTTGACCGTTGGGTTCCTGCGTTGCCGGGGCCGGATCGGCGGGCGCCGTTTGTGCGCTCGCTACTTCCGGAACCAGCATCGTACCCGCCGCCAGCGCGGCCTTCGTAATTTTTATGAACATTGCCCTCTCCCTTTTTTTTCGTGTTATTGTCAGTCCGTCAGAAGATCAGTGATTTCAGCTCCGTGAATGCTGCGAGGCCTTCACGCCCCCCTTCCCGTCCGATTCCAGACATCTTGAACCCGCCAAATGGTAGGGACGGATCGAACAAGAAGCCGTTATGCGCCACGGTGCCGGTGCGCACCGCGCGGGCGACGCGATAGGCGCGATCCGGCTCCGCGCAGAACACTGCGCCATACAATCCGAAGTCGCTGTCATTGGCGATGGCGATCGCCGCCGCCTCGTCGTCCGCCTCGAGCACCGTCAACACCGGGCCGAATACCTCCTCCCGGGCAATCCGCATTGATGGATCGACCCGCACGAACAGCGTCGGATCGAAATACCAGCCTGCGTCCATGCCTCTGGTGCGGCTACCGCCAAGCGCCAGTGTGGCGCCGTCGGTTCGAGCGTCGCTGACGAACTGTTCGACGCGATCGCGTTGGCGCCGCATCGCTAGAGGCCCCATGCGCGCCGTCGGATCGTCGGGGTGGCCGACCGTTACCTTGGCAAGCTCCGCTTGCAACGCCTCGACCAGTCGTTCGTGAATGCTGCGGACCGCCACCACGCGGCTCAGCGTAGCGCAGACCTGCCCGGCCGAGAGCGTGATGACCTGCGCCAGCGTGGCGGCCGTGCGGGCGATGTCCGCATCTTCGAGCACTATGGCTGCAGATTTGCCGCCAAGTTCCAGCGTGCAGCGCGCGAACCGCTCAGCGCAGGCCATGCCGATCGTCCGGCCGGCCGCCACGCTGCCGGTGAAGCTCACCTTGTCGATCACTCGGTGCCGCACCAGCCGGTCGGATGCGGTGCGATCGGCGCAGACCAGATTGACGACGCCCGGCGGCAGGCCGGCAGCTTCGGCGGCCTCTGCGAGGATGTACGCCTCCAAAGGCGTCTCCGGCGCAGGCTTCATGACGACCGTGCAGCCGGCCATCAGCGCCGGGGCGACTTTGCCGGCGAGGATACCGAAGGGGTTATTCCAAGGCGCGATCGCCGCGACGACGCCGGCCGGCTCGCGCACCACCATGGCCTTGGCGCTGCCGTCGATCCGAGTAGTTTCACGAATCCAGTCGAAGTCGTCGCCTAGGCCGGCATAATAATCGAACCAAAATTTGCCGCCGCCCGTGACGAAGGGCGCGGCCGATGCGAGTGCGCCGATCTGGTCTACCCATGCCCGTGCCACCTCCGGCATGCGCGGCTCAAGAGCCTTTGACAGACGCCGAAGATATTCGCCGCGTTCCTGCGGGCTCAAACGCGGCCAGGGACCGTCGTCGAATGCCTTGCGCGCGGCGATCGCCGCTCGGTCCACGTCCCCCTCACTGGCTTCGGCTATGCGCGCGATAACCGCTTCGCTGTACGCGGAGACGACGTCGATCGTGCCGCCGGTGGCAGATACCCATTCGCCGCCGATAAACAACTTATCGGGGTGGGCTATGTCGATGTGGGTGGTCACGAGAAGGTCTCCAGATGCGATTGTATGTCCGCGGAGCCCCGCGACGGTGGCAGTTCGGCGCGGGGCAGATTTCGCCCGAGCATCATGTCGGCAGCCTTCTCGCCGATCATCATGGCAGGTGCGCTGGTGTTGCCACGGATGATGGTCGGCATGATTGACGCATCGGCGATGCGAAGGCTTTCGATGCCGTGAACCCGCAACGTGCTATCGACTACGCTGGTGGCCGGGTCGTTCCCCATCGCACAGGTGCCGACCGGATGGGCGCCCGACACCAGCGAGTTCGCTATGAACCGGTCGATTTCCGCTTCGTCCGCAGTGTTGGCGCCAGGCATCAATTCTGGGCCAATCAGCTTCTGCATGGCGGTGCTGCCAAAAAAGCGCCGGACGAACGCGAACATTTCACGAGTCGCCTGGCGGTCACGAGCATCCAGCAGGAAGTTGGACCTTACTGCCGGCAACTGCAGCGGATCGCTGGATTTGAGCTCGACCACGCCGCGCCCCTGCGGATCAAGCTGCAGGATGCCTACCCCGATCGCGTCCGGTGATGCCTTGCGCCATCCGGGCAGCCAGGGTCGGCTCATGGGCGAGCCGAATGCAACCTGAAACTGCGTGTCCGGACGCGCGTCCGGATCGGTGCGGTTGACGAAACCCTGAATGCCCAGCGGTGCCTCGTCCAAAAGGCCGCCGATACGCAGCAGCCAAGCCAACGCCGACCCCGCGAGCCGATCGAGCCTTAGCCGTTCCTCGAACCCTAGGGGCGCGGACACGGCATAGGCCATCAGCAGCATGGGATGATCCTGCAGATTGCGTCCAACCGCAGGCAGATCGGCCACGACGCTGAGATCATGGCGCCGCAATGCGTCAGCCGCGCCGATCCCCGACAACAGCATGAGATGGGGCGAATTGAAGGTGCCGGCCGCGAGCACGATCTCATCCGCCTGCAAAACCTCTCGTCCCCGAGCCTGCAACAGTTCGACGCCGGTTGCCCTGCCATGCTCCACCATGATGCGCGAGACATGGACCTGACGGCGGACCACGAGGTGGCGCTCGACCAGCGGCAGCTTCAGATAGGCGGTCGCCGAACTTTCACGGCGCGTGCGGCGCACGGTGAAGTCCGGAATGCCAAAGCCGGCTTGGCTAGCACCGTTGAAATCCTCGTTTTCGTCGAAGCCTAGTTCGCGCGCGGCGGCGAGCAGGGAGTCGTAGAGTCCAGGAACGCGGCGGTTCGACGTGACAGCCACTGGGCCGCCGCCACCATGCCACTGCGTTGAGCCGCGCCAATTCGCTTCGCTGCGCCGAAAGTAGGGTAGAACATCGGCATAGCTCCAGCCATCGAGACCCTGCGCGTACCAGCCGTCATAATCGTCGCGCTGGCCGCGAGAATACATCATGCCGTTGATCGAAGCGGTGCCGCCCATCAGCCGCCCGCGCGGCATATCCAGACCGCGTCCGCCCAGCTGCTGCTCAGATTCTCCCTTATAGCCCCAGCCAAAGCGCGGATCGATCGATGCCATCGGCCAGGCGACGGGAGCCGTGATCAGAGGGTGGCGGTTGCCGCTGCCCGCTTCAAGCAGCAACACGCGCCGCTCGCCCGATGCTGCAAGCCGACCCGCCAAGGCGCAGCCGGCACTGCCAGCACCGATTACGATCACGTCAGGACGACGCATCGCCTCAGCAACCTTTGCCAAAATAGAAGACGGGCGAAAAACGCACTATGGCCTCTCCAAACTGCGGTACGATTTGCTCGTCTCGTCAGAAAATCAGGCATAGGCTGGCACAGCCCTTGTCGGGAATACGGCTGCGGGCTATTGGGTGTACGGAATTTCCGAACACCAGGCGTTAAGAAAAGATGATCACCTTACGTCAGCTGGAGATCCTCGCCGCCGTGATCGAGCATGGAAGCTTCCGGCGATGCGGGCAGAAGCTGAATATTTCGCCGGTATCGGTAAGCGAGCACATCAGGGCGCTCGAAACCCAGTTGGACGTCGAGTTGTTCGTCCGGTCCCCAGGCGGCGCGGTTACGCCCACGGCGGCGGGTGCGCGGGCGTTCGATTCAGTTTACGAGCTTTTGGCCGAAGTTCAGGACTTCATTAGCTACGTGGTGGGCGACAGCGCACGGCAGGAGCCGATCCGCATCGCAATGCACGGCTTCATGATGCGCAATCTTGCGAGCGCGGTGGCTGCATTCGATTCGGTGCATGAGCGTCAGCTGAGTTTTATCAGTGACGATGGCGCGCCGGAGGATCTGCATCGCCGCGTGATCGCGGGCAAATTGGACGCGGCCTATTTTTACGCGGTCGAAGGCGCATATGGCCTTGGCCAGACCGTCGGTCATGAGCAACTGGCGATCTATGTCGGTGAGGGTCATCCTCTGGCTGCTGAGATCAACGTAACGGCAGCGCAGTTGAACGCGACGCCAATCATTGGCTTGGCACCCGAAAAGCCGCTGCGGCACATGGTCGACGAGGCACTCCGCCGGCATGGCGTCGCCCATTCGAATCACGTCGTCGAAACATCGGAGTTCGGGCTGATCCTCAGCAGCCTTCATCGCAACCTGGGCTTCACCTGCATGTTCGAAAGCATCCAAAGGGAGGAAAAGCAAACAACGGGCCTGTCGATCGTACGCTGCGAGATCCCGATACTGCCATTGCAAATACGTCGAATGACTCGGCGAACAGCGCTCCGCTTTCAAGACGTGCGTGATGCTCTGCGGTTAGCCGAGCAGACCTTCACGCGGGCGTGACTGTATGACGATCGAACGAGCGAAGGGTCTGCTGTGTCAAGCGCCTGTGCTGCTCACCGCATCGGTGAGGAAACGCGCTTTCGCCAAGCATTCGGCCAGCTCATCCTCGGCGAGTGAATCTGCGACGATGGCCGAACCAGTTCCCATGTGGGGTGGTAGGCCAAAGCTCGATTCGATGGTCCGTATAGCGACGTTGAAGGCGGAAGAGCCGTCTGGCGCCAGATATCCAATCGAGCCTGTATAGACACCGCGCGACCTTCGCTCGGTCTCGGCGATGATCTCCATGGCACGGATTTTTGGGGCACCTGTCACCGAGCCGCATGGAAACATTGACGTCAACAGTCTCACCGCGTCGCAATTGCCTGCAAGACTTGCAGTAATGGTGGAAGTCATTTGGTGAACTGTTGGATAAGTTTCGACGTCAAACAGCGATGTCACCTTCACACTTCCCGGCGTTGACACCCGCGACAGGTCGTTTCGCAACAAATCCACGATCATCAGGTTCTCTGCCCGATCTTTCGGATTTGCGGCGAGAAGCCGGGCAGCCGCCATGTCGGCTACAACCTCACGTTGCCGCGCAGCCGTGCCCTTCATCGGCCTGACGCAAACCCTGCCTTGATCCAAGGTGAAGAAGTTCTCGGGCGACAAGCTTGCGATTGACTGAGAGCCAGTTTCAATCAGCGCGCCCCAACCAGCCCGCTGCCTGGTGCGAAGTTGCCGATATAGATCCGCGAGGGTGTCGGGTGGAACATCCACAATCGCATCGAAGGTAAAATTGGCCTGATATATATCGCCTGCGGAGATGTAGGTCGCGATCCTTTTCAGCTCTTTGTTGTAGCGCGCGGCGTCGGTGAGGGGGCGAAACGAAGGCGGTTCGTAGTGGGCGCACCGACTTGATGTCTGCGGCTCGCACACCCTTGGCGTATCGAACTCTCCGAACCACAATAAGGGGGTATCCGATCGCACAGCCAACCGAGACATTTTGGGTTCGAACGCCATTCCTGCCTCATAGGCAAGATAACCAGCGAGATATCGGCCTCGCGAGAGCGCGAAGCGCATCCGATCCAAACAGGGCGCGACATCATCCATCCGCTCAGCCTGGATGATCCCGCGTGGTTCGGTAAACAGAAAGCCGTGGGCATCGCCGCGGGCATCGCTTCGCGCATCGTCCAGGAGAACGAAGGGCGCTTTGGTGTCGCGCATGAGAGGAGCTTTAACTGCACAATCCCCCCGCGCAATTCGCGCCAGCCCGGTCTGCGCCCAGCCTGACGGCGCGATGGCCGAGGTCATGCGTCCTGCCGCCGCCCGGTATATTCAGCACGCATACGCCGATCCTCGCCTCATGCTCCTAATCAGCCTTGCGGGTGGCCACTGCTCCTCAAGTGGTTAATCATTGTTGGTGGCGGGTCACCGCAAGGCTCATGGCTCAGGACCAACCATCTTGCTCATCCAAGCTGGCGGCGAGTTCGCCGATCACCCGATAACATTCGATCACGCTGGCGACGGAGCCGATCGGCTCCCGCTCTTCGCGGATTGCGGCGATGAACTCGCGATCCTGTAATTCGATGCCGTTCATGCTGACATCGACCTCCGACACGTCGATCGGCTCTTCCTTGCCATTCACGAGATCGTCGTAGCGCGCGATGTAGGTTCCGGTGTCGCCGATATAGCGGAAGAAGGTCCCGAGCGGACCGTCATTGTTGAACGACAGCGCCAAGGTCAGGATCTGGCCCCTGTCTGTTTTCAGCTGGATCGACTGATCCATCGCAATCCCGAGTTCCGGATGGCGAGGACCTTGCAGGATGTTGGCCTTCACCACTTTTGCGCCGGTCATATACTGGAAGATGTCGATTGAATGCGCCGAGTGGTGCCACAGCAGATGGTCGGTCCAGCTGCGCGGCTCGCCCTTCGCGTTGATGTTCCTGCGACGGAAGAAGAATGTCTCGATGTCCATCGCCTGGATCGTGAACTCGCCGGCGTCGATCTTCTTTTTCACCCACTGATGGCTGGGATTGAAGCGGCGCGTGTGGCCGACCATGCAGACGAGCCCGGTTTCCTGCTGCTTGGCCAAGACTGCCTGCGCTTCGTCCCAAGAGTCCGCTACAGGAATTTCCACCTCGACATGCTTGCCGGCATCCATTGCTTGGATCGCCTGTCGCCCATGCAGCGGCGTAGGTGTCGTGAGGATCACGGCATCGATGTCGTCGCGTTTCAGCACCTCGTCGTAGCTGTCGCTCACATCGGCGATACCGTGTTTCGCGGCCAGCCTCTGGGCTTCCTCATGCGAAGCGCTGACGACCACCGCGACTTCCGCGCCCTCGATGGCCTTCAACGCGTCGAGGTGTTTCTCGCCGAAGGCACCGGCGCCGACCAGAGCGATACGCATTTCCGTTCAATCCTTATCTTCAAGAGTGTTTGCAAAAGCGAGCCTGACGCAAATCCTCGGGCTCGCCGGGCTCAGTCTCTCAGCAGGGTTCGAGCACAAGATGCCCGATCGCGGTGTTGCTGCACGGAACATGATAATGACGATGGAGCAGCCGGGTCCGGGGGCCCAGCGCCCCCCGCATGATCAGCCACATTACCATCTCGATCCCCTCGGATCCCGTCTCGCGCAGATAATCAATGTGTGGGATGTGGCGAGCGGCCTCGCTCTCGCCGATGAGGCTGTCCATGAACCTGTTGTCCCACGCGGCGTTGATCAGGCCGGCGCGCTGCCCCTGAAGCTGGTGGCTCATGCCGCCGGTGCCCCATATCTGGACATCGAGTTCCTCCGGGAAACTTTCGACTGCCCGCCGGATCGCCTCACCCAGCATCCAGCAGCGGTTGCCCGAAGGAACGGGATAGGTGACGACGTTTACGGCGAGCGGGATGACCTTCGCCGGCCAGGCGGCGGGCGTCCCGAACATCATGGACAGCGGAACGGTGAGCCCGTGATCGACATCCATCTGGTTGATGATGGTCATGTCAAACTCTTCGAGAATCAGGCTTTGCGCGATGTGCCAGGCGAGGTCCGGATGTCCGAACACGTCCGGCACGGCGCGAGGGCCCCAGCCCTCATCCGCAGGTTCGAAATGCTCGCCGGTGCCGATCGCGAAAGTAGGGATGATATTGGCGTCGAATGCGGAGGCGTGATCATTGTAGACCAGCAGGATGACATCCGGCTTCCGTTCCGCTTCCCAGCGTTTCGTCCATTCATAGCCGGCGAAAATGGGATGGAAGTAAGGATCCCGCGTCTTGTCCTGATCCACGGCGACGCCAAGGAGGGGAACATGGCTCGTGGCGATACCGGCGCTGATGCGGGCCATGTCAGCGCGCATCCTTGATCGAGCGGACACCATCGGGCGAGCGCCCTCCTGCATTCATCATAGCCTGATAATCTTCGACGCTCATGCCGGTCATCGTGCTCACCGCCTGGACGAAGCTAAAGCCATCGGTCGAAAATACCTTCGCAAGGAAGTAGATGTTGCCGCCAAGATCGAGAAGCCGGTTGTAGTCGCGCGCCAGCACAGCCTGCTTCTGCTCGTCGCTCATCGGCCACTGGTCGAGATAGGCCGCCTCATCGGCTTTCCACACCTCACGGTTTTCCGCTTTCATCAGGCTCATGGCGAACTGGTTGAGATGATAGCCCTGCCTGGCCCGCTTCGCCGTGTAGACCCGCGTTCCGGGTATATCGTCGAACTCGGCCAGATAGTCTTGGATGTCGGCCTTCTCGCTCATGCCCCGCTCCATTCGAACGCTAGCTCGCCTTCCCGGAAAGCGAAACGATTGAGATGACTGGCGATCACCTCCCTCATCTGTTCCGCGCTCCCCGTGTCGGCGGTCACCAGGGTGATCGCGATCCCGCCATCCTTGGCATCGAAAGTCGCTTGGGTCTCCGCGCTGAACGGCACCGTGCCGCGACCATCCGCATAGTGCGTCGCGAATTTGTGCCCCCAGTGCTTCACGAGCTGCTGGATATACCGATCAGCCGATGCCGTGGGAGCGTGCCCATACGTGATCATGCCAGTTTCTGCTCGAAACCGGCGGTTGTGCGCTTGATCGCTCGGGCGATCATCTGGCGGGACCGGGTTCCACCTTCGTCGATGCGATAAGCCGAGAGTTTGAGTTCGGGGTTGGCTTTGATTGCCTGCTGCTGCGCTTCCAGGACCACCTTGTCCTGCGCGAAGACGCCGCCCTGCTGGGCTTTGAAGCGGGCGGTGAAGCCGGCGTCGCCAATATCGAAATTCCTGGACATGCCCCAGAAATAATGGTGCGTATCAGCGCTTTCCGGCGTCATGAAGTCGACCACCATGCCGCGCACACCCTGGTCATGGTCCGCCAGGGTCGCCCCGGCTCCCGATGGCGCCACACCCACGTCGATCATGACCGCGCTCGGAAGGAGGAAGCGGCATATCTGCCAGCGATCGACCGGCCCTTTACGCTTGAGCGCTTCCTTCCAAAAAGGCGGCGCCTCGATCCCCGGCATCCATCGTTCGACCACAACCTCGTCTCCATCGACGCGGGTCGCAATCGGCGCCTCCATGATTTCGGGCTGACCTATCGACCCTGCGTGAACATGGGTTTCGTGGGTCAGATCCATGAGGTTGTCGACCATCAGGCGATAGTCGCAAGCAACATGGTAATAGCCCCCGTCGAACACCCAGCCTTCGGCGGAACATGGCCACAGGTCAGGAATAAGTGCGGGGTCCGCCTGCGCCTTGTCGCCGATCCACACCCACAGGAAACGGTGCTTTTCCTCCACCGCATACGTTTCCACGCAAATACTGCGGTTGACCGCCTCGGATTTGAGCGGCATCTCCTCGGCCACGCCGTCGGGCCCAATCTTGAGCCCGTGATATTTGCAACGGATTGAATCGCCTTCGCGCAGCCCCATCGACAGCGGCAGCAGCCGATGGGGGCAGGCGTCGCGCATCGCCACCACCGACCGATCGAGCCGGCGGTAAAAGACCGTTGGCACCCCGCAGATCGTCCGCGCGAGCGGCGCAGTGTCGATCTCCGCGTCCCACCCGGCAACATACCAGGCATTTGAGATCCAAGTGGGTTCCACCGCCATTTACTAAAGCCCTCGCGCTTTGAGTTGCCGATCGAGCCGGGGGAAAACCCTGCGCGCGTTCCCCTCGAAGATCGCGTGCCGCTCGGCCTCGGAAATATTCAACGCGTCGACATAGCGCTTGGTATCATCGAAATAGTGCCCCGTTGTCGGATCGATTCCGCGCACCGCGCCGATCATCTCGCTGCCGAACAGGATGTTCTTGGCGTCGATCACATCCGCCAGCAGATCGACGCCCGGCTGGTGGTAGACGCACGTATCGAAAAACACGTTGTTCATCAGATGGGTCTTCAAGTCCGGCTTCTTCAGCATGTCGGCCAGACCCCGATACCGCCCCCAATGGTAAGGCACCGCGCCGCCGCCATGCGGGATGATGAAGCGCAGGCTTGGAAAGCGGCTGAACAGATCGCCTTCCAGCAATTGCATGAACGCGATGGTGTCGGCGGCGATGTAGTAGCCGCCGGTCGCGTGCATCGCGGGATTGCAGGAGCCCGACACATGGATCATCGCCGGAACGTCGAGCTCGCACATCGCCTCGTAAAACGGAAACCAGTAAGCATCGGTCAGCGGCGGATGCCTGAAATAGCCGCCGCCCGGATCGGGATTGAGATTGCACCCTATAAAGCCCAGGTCGACGCAGCGCCGTAACTCGGCGATGGAGCTTGTCATGCTTGCTTCGGGCGATTGCGGGAGCATGCAAACCCCAACGAACGTCTCAGGAAACAGGCCGACCACCCGCGCGATCAAGTCGTTGCATACTTGCGCCCACTTCACGGCGACGGTCTGATCCCCGACGTGCGGCGCCATCGCGCTGGCACGGGGCGAAAAGACCGTCAGGTCCGCTCCACGCTCCTTAACCAGGCGCAACTGGTTTGCCTCTATCGTCTCGCGGATCTCGGCATCTGAAATCATTGGGTACGCGGGCGCCGCCTCGCCTGCCTTGAAGGCCGCCTTCTGCTGTTCGCGCCAGGCGTCGTGCGCGGCTGGCAGGACCGTATAGTGACCGTGACAGTCGATGATCATTGCTCTTGCCCTCTGCAGCCTGCGCCGCGCTGGCGCAGTACGGTGCCGTTGGTCATCACCGGCGCGACGCCGAGCGCCGTCAGCGTCTTCGCCGCTTCTTCCATCTCTGCGGCGCGCCGCAGCCCGTGCGTTGTCATACGCTCCATATTGTACGCGGCCCGCTCGCCCCACGGCTTGGGTTTTTCGCTGGCATCGAGCGAGGCCACGACCTCATCGATGACCTCAGCGCGCTTTGCAGCGGCCATCATTTCGTCGGTCAACGCCTCGACCCCCTTGATCATCACCGACCGAATCATCTTTATGGCGCTGGCACGTCCCACTTCCGGGCCCACCGCTCGCAGGTTTTCGAAGCCGATGCCGCGCAACATCAGGAGAGCCTCGTCCGCAGCATCGCCGGAAATCAGCAGCGGCACGCCCAGACGTGCCGGCTCGACCGGGGCCAGAACCGCTACATCGATGTAGCGCCCGCCCGCCGCTTCGATTGCACTGGCGGCTGCTCGCTTGGTTTCGGGCGCTACCGAGTTCATGTCACACCACAGGGCACCCAGCGCCAACAGCGGCGCGTAAGCCTCCGCAGCGCGCAGCGACTGGTCGGCGGTAACCAGAGAGAGCACCAGCGGCGCGCCAGCCAGAACCTCTGCAGGTGCGGCCGAAGTATAGAGACCTGACGACACAGCGGCCTCCCGCCGTTCAGGAATATGGTCCCAAACCGCCACCCCGCCCATCCAACGACCGGCCGTAGCAAAGCTCGATCCGGCCTCTCCATATCCAATCAAGGCGTGGGTGCGCTGCATGGCTGGAGGGTGGCTCTCCAGCGTTCGAACCACAAATCGAAAAGCGCGCCCGGCGATAAGTTTAGGCTAAAATTGCTTTTGCGTTAAGCATCCCCGCCGCGTCTTAAGATGATGATCGGCCGTTGCGCAAAGAGCGCGCCATGACATTCACTCCTCGCGTGATTTCTCAACCGGATACAGCTCTAAGATCGGCGAGAAATTCCGCCTGTATTGTGGTCGGTCGCCAGGATGCGCGGCTGGTCACGCCGACTGTCCGCTCCTGCGCAGTGGGCGCGTTCCCGAGCGTAACGAGCCATCCAGCCTCCAGCTCGACCGCTACCTGATCGGGCGAGAGCATGGTCAGCAGATCGCTTTCGATCAGCAATTGCCGGATGGCCATGACCGAACCGGATTCGATCGGCACCGCCGGCACGGTCACTCCAGCATCCTCGAACATCCTTCGCCAGCTTTCGCGCAGCGGCGCGCCCGGCGCCGCTATGACCCAAGGGTGCTCTGCAAGCCGCTCCAGTGTTGGCGTTGCCCCCTCAAGCGGGTGCCCCCTGCGTGCGATGACCGCCGGCCGGTCGTGAAGTAACGGCTCCTGCACGAGGTCAGGCTCGATCAAAGGCTCGCGCAGCGCGCCGACCATCAGATCCACCGACCCATTGCGCAGCGGCTCCACCAGTTCCGCTCGCGAGCCTTCGACGATCGAAATCTGCACTTGCGGATGACGCCGCAAAAACCTGGCTACGGCGGCCGGAACAATTTTGGCGCGTGAAAGAGGCATAGCGGCAACCACGATCCGCCGCGTCTCATATCCTTTCAAGGCGTCGAGTTCGGCCACACCCGCCTCGATTTCGACGCGTGCGAGGCGAAACGATCGCGCCAGTGCAGCTCCCGCTTCGGTCATGACGACGATCCTGCCGCGCCGGTCGACAAGCTTGCGCCGCAACGATAGCGACAAGTCGCCGACCGCGCGATGAAGCGATGGCACGGAAAGTCCGGTGAGAACCGCCGCCCCGGTGTAGCTTCCGCTATCGGCCAGTGCGAGCATGGCGCGCATTCGTGACATCGTAACATGCGGGCTGGCGATATAATCCAGTGCGGCGCGGATGCGCGGCACCAACAGCAAGCCGGCATCGGTGAGCACCATGCCGTTCTGGCGCCGGTCGAACAGCGGCGTATCCAGCACCGCCTCGATCCTCGCGAGCGCCTGCGTCATCGCGGGCTGGGTCAGGTTGACGGCCTGGGCAGCCGCGCTCATCCTGCCAAGTTCGGCAATTTCGACGACCCCCCGAAGGTGTCGCAAGTTCAGATCCCAAAGCCGCATGCCGCCACGTTTAGCGAAAACTAATTGCCCAGCCAAGGTTCGGTATTCCCCCTTCGGACGCATGCCTTCACACAGGTGGCTGTTCTAAGACTTCATTTGGAGCCTTCACATGAGCGGTATCGTCGTTCAGAACATCGCGCGGGCCGATCCGGACGTGATAGATGGCCTCGCCGCGTGCGGGGTCGCCACGGTGCACGAGGCGCAAGGCCGCTCTGGCCTGCTCGCGAGCTATATGCGGCCGATCTACACAGGTGCTCGCATCGCCGGCAGCGCCGTGACGATCAGCGCCCCGCCCGGCGACAACTGGATGGTCCATGTCGCGATCGAACAGCTTCAGGCGGGGGATATCCTGCTTCTCGCCCCCACAAGCCCTTGCGAGGATGGCTATTTCGGCGACCTGCTCGCGACCAGCGCGCAATCGCGCGGTTGCCGCGGCCTCATCATCGACGCCGGCATTCGCGACATTCGGGATCTGACCGAAATGAAATTCCCGGTCTGGTCGAAAGCCATCTTTGCGCAAGGCACGGTCAAGAACACCCTGGGTTCGGTGAACGTGCCCGTCGTTTGCGCCAACGCGCTCGTCAATCCTGGAGACGTGCTCGTCGCCGACGATGACGGCGTCTGCGTTATCCCCCGTGAGAATGCCGAAGGCGTCCTTGAGGCAGCCCGGAAGCGGGAGGCCAAGGAAGTCGAGAAGCGCGCCAAGCTCGCCTCCGGTGTGCTCGGGCTGGACATATACAAGATGCGCAAAAGGCTCGCCGAACAGGGTCTGAAATATGTGTGATGTCGACCACGCTCACGAGCTTCCATGATGGCGGACGGCGTCCCCTGCATGTGGATGCGCGGCGGCACATCCAAAGGCGGCTACTTCCTTAAGGGCGATTTGCCTCAGGACAAAGCGCCCCGCGACGCGTTTCTGCTGGCCGTCATGGGCAGCCCCGACCCTCGCCAGATCGATGGAATGGGCGGCGCCGATCCTCTGACCAGCAAGGTCGCCGTGGTCAGCCGGTCTGCGCGTCCAGGGATAGATGTCGATTACCTGTTTCTTCAAGTGTTCGTCGATCAGGCCATCGTTACGGACGCCCAGAATTGCGGCAACATTCTGGCCGGCGTTGGCCCGTTCGCAATCGAGCGCGGGCTTGTCTCGGCACAAGATGACGAAACCCGCGTTGTCATATTCATGGAGAATACCGGACAGGTCGCGGTAGCGACGGTCCAGACCCCCGGAGCGGTGGTCACATATGAGGGAAATACGGCGATCGATGGCGTTCCTGGCACGCACGCACCGATCCCTATCGAGTTTCGCGATACCGCCGGATCATCCTGCGGCGCCTTATTGCCGAGCGATCGCCGGGTCGAGGTGGTGAACGGCGTTCCGGTAACCTTGATCGACAATGGCATGCCCTGCGTGGTGATGAAGGCCGCGGATCTCGAGATCACCGGCTATGAAGACCGTGAAACGCTCGACGCGGACAGTGCACTCAAGGCAAGGATAGAGGCGATTCGCCTTGCAGTAGGCGAGCGGATGAACCTCGGCGACGTGCGCGGAAAGTCCGTGCCCAAGATGATGCTGGTCGCGCCGCCGAAAGATGGCGGCGCAGTCTGCGTGCGTAGCTTCATTCCGCATAGAGCGCACGCGACCATCGGCGTTCTTGCCGCCGTTTCCGTGGCCACCGCTTGCCTAGTCCCCGGTTCACCCGCAGCAGAGGTAGCGGTGGTGCCCGAAGGCTCCCGCAAGACAATTTCGGTCGAGCATCCCACCGGCGAAATGAGTTGCGTGCTGGAAACCAACGACATTGGAGATGTCGTGACCGCCGCGCTGCTCCGCACCGCCCGCAAGTTGATGGATGGCCAGGTGTTTGGCTAGCCTGATCATCAACTCCGCTGTCGTCGAACCACTGCCCGATCGGATGACCCAGATGACCCAACGGATCGTTTCCTGGCACCCATATCCCTCGAAGCCCGCCTTCGCTCCTCCGCCGGGCGCGGTGGATGCCCACTGCCACGTGTTCGGACCGATGGCGGAGTTCCGCTTCAGCGCCAAGGCAAAATATCTGCCGGAGGATGCCGGACCGGAGATGCTGTTCGCCTTGCGAGATCGTCTCGGATTCTCGCGCAACGTGATCGTCCAGGCGAGCTGTCATGGCACTGACAATTCAGCCATGCTCAACGCCATCGCGCGATCGTGCGACCCGGATGGCATTCCCCTCGCCCGCGGCGTTGCCGTCGTCGATCCGGCCATATCGGAAAACCAACTGTTCCGGCTGCATGAAGGCGGCGTTCGCGGTGTCCGCTTCAATTTCCTGAAACGCCTGGTCGATGATGCGCCCAAGGACAAGTTCCTTCAAGTGGCTCGCCGTCTGCCGCCCGGATGGCATGTGGTGATCTATTTCGAGGCGGACATACTTGATGAACTCCGGCCGTTCATCGACGCCATCCCGGTGCCGGTGGTGGTCGACCATATGGGCCGTCCCGATGTCCGCCAGGGTTCGGACGGCGCCGATATGAAGGCCTTCCGACGTCTGCTCGACTCCCGCCAGGAGATTTGGTTCAAGGCGACCTGTCCCGACCGGCTGGATGCCAGAAAGGAAGGCGGTAACGGATTTCCATGGAGCGACTTCACGCGCTCGGTCGCGCCGCTCGTCGCCGATTATCCGGATCGCTGCCTGTGGGGAACGGATTGGCCGCATCCAAACATGGAAGCCGAAATTCCCGATGACGGACATCTCGTCGATATGATTCCACAGATCGCGCCGACCGCCGACCTCCAGTATCGCCTTCTCGTCAAGAACCCCACCGCGCTCTACTGGGCTGATTAGCTTCGCGCCTTTGGTGCTCGCCGTTCTACCGGCAGGCTACGACGCGCTCGGCCGCTTCATCGTGCCCAGTTCGCGCTCCAGCAGTTCGACCGCCTGCGCCACCTTGAGCATCAGAGGCCGAACCCCGCGACGCACGCCTCGATCACCGCATGGCTCCTAGTGAAGGAGCCGGTCGTCGCCACACTCAGAAAGTCGTCTATCCCGTCCCATCCCGATATTGTTATCTCACATGGGAAAAAGGATTTTCGTACAAACTATATTATCGCAGGATTGCCGCACTATTATCAAAGCACGCCGTCAAGGCGCCGCACCCGGCCCCGCAAAGAGTCTGGAGGCAAGATGAAAAACCAGTGCCGCTGTCGCTTTTGAAGCCAAAAAGCCCCTCAAAATCGTCGAACTCGACCTGGGAGGGCCGAAGCGCGGCGAGGTGCTGATAGAGATCATGGCAACCGGCATCTGCCATACCGACGCCTATACGCTCGGCGGCGTCGACAGTGAGGGCATCCTCCCCTCGATCCTCGACCATGAGGGCGCAGGGATCGTGCGGGAGGTCGGGGCCGGCGTCACGTCGGTCAAGCCCGGCGACCATGTGATCCCCCTCTACACGCCGGAATGCCGCCAGTGCAAAAGCTGCCTTTCGGGCAAGACCAACCTCTGGACTGCGGTCCGCGCGACGCGGGGCAAGGGGCTGATGCCCGACGGCACGACCCGCTTCTCCTACAAGGGCCAGCCCATCTATCATTATATGGGCTGCTCGACTTTCTCCAACTTCACGGTGCTGCCCGAAATTGCGGTGGCGAAGATCCGTGAAGACGCACGCTTCCCGTCGAGCTGCTATGTCGGCTGCGGCGTGACGGCGGGCGTCGGCGCGGTGGTCAACACCGCCAAGGTACAGGTGGGCGAGAATGTCGTCGTGTTCGGCCTCGGCGGCATCGGCCTCAACGTGATTCAGGGGGCGAAGATGGTGGGCGCCGACAAGATCATCGGCATCGATATCAACCCCGACTGCGAGGAGTGGGGTCGTCGCTTCGGCATGACCCACTTCATCAACAGCAAGGGTCTGTCGCGCGAGGAGACCGTCGCGAGGATTCTGGACGTGACGGACGGCGGCGCGGACTATAGCTTTGATGCGACCGGTAATATCGAAGTGATGCGCACCGCGCTCGAACGCTGCCATCGCGGCTGGGGTGAGAGCATCATCATCGGCGTCGCGGAGGCGGGCAGGGAAATCAGCACCCGCCCGTTCCAGCTGGTGACCGGACGGGTGTGGAAGGGCACGGCCTTCGGCGGCGCGAAGGGGCGCACTGATGTCCCCATGATCGTCGACTGGTACATGAACGGTAAGATCGAGATCGACCCGATGATCACCCATGTCCTGACGCTGGAGGAGATCAACAAGGGCTTCGACCTGATGCACGCAGGCGAAAGCATCCGATCGGTCGTGCTGTACTGATGGAGCAGGTCAGCGCGAACAAGGCTTTCGGCGGCACGCCATACATCCTCCCCGAGCGGCAGGCGTGCGCCGACCTCGCCTCGTTTTTGTCGCGCCCCACGCCTCGCCGCGCGGTGAGGGCATGACGGACGATCCTGCCCGCGCCCATGATCCGTCCGGGCCGCAGGGCGCGCGTCAACCTGCCCTTTCTGAGAGCGACGCGGCTAGCGCACCAACGCCATGACGATGCGCTGGAAGGAACACAGGAGAGCGACCATTTGATGCGCTTCCGGCGCAAATTGATGACAGGCCGCTAGGGCGCTTCGCCAGCCATCCGGCTACCAGCAGTCCTTTTCGACGCCGCTACTCTCAGTCCGCACGCCAATGATGAAGAGGCGCGCGACTTGCCGTGGCGGAGCCCAACCTTGCCTTGCGCGACGGTTGAATTGGCCCACCCCCATGACCGCAACCAAATTAATAGGCCCTAAGCCTGGCTCGTTCGACAGCGATTGTCTTGTAGCACCTCGGCTTCGTAAAATATGATGATGGGCTGCACCGGTAAATTGTTCGCATCCGCCTGCGCTGCGACCGCTTCTGGCGACTTCATCGAAGCCTCCCACTGCGCACGAGAATCGCATTCAACCTCGAAAATGCAGAACCACTCGCTCGGTCCGGCGGGTGTCTGCGGCTCGAACGCGTAGGAAGCACGACCCCCGTTAGGGATGGCCCGGCATAACGGCACGTGCCGTTCGATGTAATGCTTCCTGAACGCCTCAGGATCGTCCGGACGAGGATACAGAAATGTGACCTTGAACATGATGGTATCGCCTTATCTATAGCTAGGGTCAGGCGGGCTCGGTCTGCCTGGCGGCCGTGGTCTCTCTTTCCTCTGCGCTCAACTGATCCAACACCTTGCGGAACAACGACAGGCCCCGATCCGCCTGGATCCAGCCCATCGTGCCCGGCGGCCCGGTGTCGATCATGCGCTGTTGCGCCTCGATCATGGCGGTATCTTCGCGAAACGCCTCGTCGACCATCCCGAATATGGCCGCGGCAGCCTCCGGACTCATGTCGGTTTTCCGGTGCGCCCCCGAATAGATGTACCGTGTCGATCGCTCTGTCTGGGGAGTGACCGCCTGGATACTGAACGTGTCACTGATACATTCGAGATCCTTGGACGGCTCGGCAAAGTTCAGGCGCTCCGCGATGCCGGCCGGATAGGTCCGAAAATGATTGATGAAGATGCCGGGCACCAGATACGAAAACCACATCCACTGGTCGGTGACGAGCGCGTCCGGCGCCTGCATTGCGGTGCGCCCGATCGACCAGTTGTTGTTGCTCACCCCGCGCGGCAAGGGCTGAGCGCCGGCGCCCGTCACCACATTGGGCTCGTCATCGCCTTCTATCTTACGCCCGATCGTCTTCTCATGCACGAAGGCGACGTGCGACAGATCGAGCAAATTGTCGTTGATGAGATTGTAATTTGCGGCATAATCCAATTCGCCGCGATGCATATAGACGTCCTCGCGATCGAGTAGGCTTACATCGGGAATGAGCGACATATCCGCCTGTTCCGGCTCGCCCATCCATATCCAGGCCCATTGGTGACGCTCGATCACCGGGTAGGTGCGCGCCTTGAGCGCCCCCGGCGCGCATGCCTGACCGGGTACTTCGACGCAGCGGCCATTCGTCCCAAAGCGCACGCCATGGTACATGCAGCGGATCGTGTCGTCTTCGATCCTTCCGAGCGATAAGGGCGCCCAGCGATGCGGGCAGCGATCCTCCAATGCGACGAGCGTGCCATCCTCGCGTCGCATCAACACCAGCGGCTCGTCGATGATCCGACGGGCGTATAGCCGCCCTGCTTCGAATTCATTCGTCCAGCCGGCTACATACCAGGCGCTCTTCAGGAACATCCCTCATCCTCTCGACTTGTGGCCAGCGCGCGAGCGCGTGGCGTGCAGCTATCAACTGCCAACTGGTCGTGTAAGCAAGGCCCCGACTAGCCCGAAGGTTATAACCTTTTGGCTAACTAACGCCTTCGATGCGGCAGGTCACGTCGTTCAGTAACCGTCCGCGGGAGCACAATGATGCGTGATGAAGTCGCTGAGCCGCTGGATTTTAGGATCGTGGCGTAAAGAATCCTGAACACAGAGGCGAACCTCAAAGCCGCTCACTTCTACAGGCAAACGCTTCACGTCGCTTTCTTGAATGCCTTCACCCGCCACAACACGTGGAAAGCTGCCGGTGTAACCCAGCCCCAGGCGCAAGGCTTCGATAGTAAGTGCGGGGTGTTCCGACTCCAGGGCAACCGGGTAATCTTGGAGGCCGATCTGCGCGAGCGAGCGATCCACCAAATCCTGGAAGAGCCTGTCGGAATGAGCGGGAATGAATCCAAAATTCAACAAGTCGGAGGACGCCACTTTGTCCAATGCCGACAGTGGGTGGGACACCGAAGCATACAGGCCTACTGGCTCGGTCCAGAGATGCAATGACGGCAGCTCAGGCGTATGCGAGGGCGCCAGAAAGATGCCCACATCTACTCGCTGTTGAGCGTAAGCGGTTACAAGCTGCTCATAATTCATCGCCCGAACACTCAGATATGTGTCGGGGTAGTCTGCGGCGTAATTGGCAAGTGGTCGGGCGATGGCCCATGCGAGAAACGGGTGGCTGGCCAACACGATCCGTTGGCGCCCCTTTATCAGACGGTCGCCAAGCGCGCCGCCGGCAAGCCGATCGGCCTTCTCGATCAATTCCTTGGCGAGTTCGAACGTAATGCCGCCGTCGCTAGTGAGGTTGCCTGTGGAGCCGCGCCTGCGGGTAAATAGCGGCTTGCCCATCTGCTCCTCAAGGGCACGAATCTGCTTGCTAACCGATGCTTGAGAGATACCGAGCCTCTCCGCTGCAGCCTGAAAGCTACCTGCCTCCACAGCCGCGACGAAAACTTCTAGACGACGAAGAGATGTCCGATGCATGATTGTTTCTAACCTCTTGGTGCAGACATGGCCAACATATGTCGTTTCACGGCAAGAGCCGCGTGTCGCGTTTGCTCATCGTCGGCAGCGACGAACGGGCGCCCTGAATTAGGTTCTAAGATCGCCTCGGCATCGCGTTCGTCGTTCTTCTGCGCCTTGATGTAAGGGCGGACATATTTCGGCGACATCAACCGCAGCACATGCCCTTGTCGTGCCAGCGCCCGTCCCGTGTGATGCGCGCCACAACAAGCCTTCATTGCCACGACACAGCTCGCCAAGCTTGCCGCATAGGTCATGTCCGTCTCGTGACGCATCCGCCGTCGCACGACAATCTGCCTTGTCGCATCCCGCCCGACCACGCTGCAGCCGCTCGTACCCGGATCAATCCCGAGTAGCGATATGTCCATGACCCTTGGTCCTTCCGCAAGTGCTGCGGTAAGACAACAACCCCCAATAAAGCGGGATCTTGACCGCCCGATCGGTTGCACAAAGGGTGGCATGAACACTAAGCTTCATAAGGTTCCAATGCGAACGTCTGCTCCTTGAGCTTCTGCCATGGTCGATGCCACCATCGCCGAAGTTGATCGGCACGGCTAAGGCGTGAAAAGGGGACTTTGAGCCAAGCCATCGGCCGTTCCAAGGGCGGCATGACGACTGAAATCCTGGCCCCGACCGGTGCCTTGAGCGACCTCGTGCGCTTCCATCTGATGCCCGGTCATCGCTTCGGCACTGTCGGTATCGCCCCGTTGATCGACGGTGTCGGGTTCGGCGCCTTAATCGCCGACAAGGCATTCGACAGCAAGGACATCATCGCCGAACTCAACGGGCGTGCCGCCAAGATCCTTATCTCGCAGCACCCGCGCCGCGCGGCTCCCATCTCGCTCGACACCGACATTTATAAATGATGGCACCTGATCGAAGAATTATTCTGTAATCTTAAATAGTTCAAACTTATTGCCGTGCACGCTTGCCAAACTGACTATATCTTAAAGGCCATGATCTACCTTGCAACTGCTACCATCAACTTAGGTTAGATTTCTACAATTCTTAGAACATAGTTTGTAACCGAGGCAATTGGGCAGACGATCACCCGCGGGACGGTTCGATGTCCCACTTTTGGCGAAATTCCCTAGCCGGGAGCCTGCCAGCCTTCGTAGACAGCCGTCGCCCATGAAGGGAGATGATGTCGGCTTCCAACGAAACCTGTCGTTCGACGAGCAGCCTAACGAAAGGCAGTATTGTCCCAGGTTCAGTCAATCAAGCTTGCGCGCGAGACGCGCCCACGGCTCCTGCTTCGGCTGCAAGATTACGATTATAGGCAAGCGGCATACGCGGCGACTTCCAGCGTAGAGCATCCATGATGCCTGCGACACCCTCCCCCCTGGCAGAAAGGTCCTGACTGAGGCCGACCCGAGTGGAGTGCGCACTAACCCCCTTCAGCAGTTACGCGAGATCCTCGGCGGTCAGATCACTCAGGGACCCGTTTCTGAACGCACGCCGTATGATAGCCCTATAGATCGGCCGACCGACCCTGGGTGCAGCGCCCCTGCCCGATGTCGTAATCGATAAAGGCAGGCTGCGCGGGCTTCACAACAGGCCTGCGCATAGTCACGCCGCCGCCCCACCCGCCGGGTATACCCTGACCGCAGGACGCGCCTTGAACCGGCGCACATTCACACGGCGGAACAACGGATCCGATGCGATGCCCGTGGCCTGCTGCGAGGCCAGGATCGCGCGCGCACTGCGCGGACTGAGGAACGCGGTCGCGCCCTCGCCTTCCCGGTCTCCCTTGCTTCGTGGGATCTGCAGCAGCCGTTAGCGTCCGCGCTCGTGGTGTAATTTCCGGTGTAGATTGAGGCGATCGGTAAGGTGGAGTTACCACACTTCACACGCCACCGAGGAGTTGATCCCGATGACCGACGATGATTACCGCTTGCCGAGCGGATGGCGAAGACCGGAGATGAAGATTTCCTGCGCACGATCGCCGAGAACGTATTACAGATCATCATG
>Ga0182212_1000008_pt1 | contig 42594 bp, 70 predicted proteins | sample G5R1MG_21_FD_129666 | JGI IMG/M metagenome (GOLD analysis project Ga0182212, IMG submission 129666) | Switchgrass phyllosphere microbial communities from Michigan, USA - G5R3_MAIN_03OCT2016_LD1 MG | ecosystem: Host-associated > Plants > Phyllosphere > Phylloplane/Leaf | place: USA: Michigan... | reverse complement strand
GCAAGACCGCGGAAGTGTCGCCGGGGCCTGCGCCGAAGGTGGCGAAGAAGACACCCGCGGTGTTTGACGATGACGATGACATGGGTGTGCCGTTTTAGGTCCACTCCTGACCGGACGCCGCTCCCATGTGGGGCGGCGCGAGGATGAGAAGTGGAGAGTGAAGATGGAAAAGAACAAGTGGATTACATGGAACGGGGATTGCCCAGAGCCATATTCAGGGCCACTGCCACCTGAGACGATGATAGAAGCTAAGTGGAGCGATGGATATCATACACAATGCGCTAGAGCAGGCTCTTTACGCTGGTGGTATGATAAACATTCTACAAAAGATGGATACAGGCTTCCAAATCTTATTGCTTATCAGGTGATCGGATGACCGCCCCCCAACGCACCCCCGAATGGTACGAGGCCCGCAAGGGCCGCGTCACAGCCTCCAGCGTCGGCGGCATCCTCGGTTTGTCGCCCTACAGCACCCGGCAATCCGTAATGCGCGCCATGGTCCGCGAAGCCTGCGGCGCGCCCAGCGAATTTCCCGACCCTGCGCCCCCGCCAGTGGCATGGGGACAGGCCATGGAGCCGCAGGCGTTGCTGGACTTTGAGTTTGCGTCGTCAGAACGCGTCACCCCGGCTCCATTCGTGCCGCATGAGGATTGGCTAGGCGCATCCCCTGACGGCTACGTCAGCGACGGGCGGCTGTTGGAGATCAAGTGTCCCTATTCGCTCAGGAACGACCCCAACGCTATCTTCAAGCACGCCAACGAGCAGCCGCACTACCTCGCGCAGATGCAGGTGCAGATGTTTGTGACGGGCTACACCTCGTGCTGGTTCTACCAGTGGACGCCTCACGGCTCGCAGCAGACGCTGATCCACCGTGACGACGACTGGCTGGCCACCAACATTCCCGCCCTTCGCCAGTTCTACGCCGAATTCCTGTACGAGATGCAGGAAAACCGCGACGAGCATCTGGCCGCGCTGCGCCGGGAGGTTGACACCCCCCAAGCCCACAAGATGGTGACGGAATGGGATGAGCTTTCGGAAGCGATCGAGCGCGCCACCGAGCGCAAGGCTGATCTGCTGAAGGAGATGGTGACGCTCGTCGGGAATACCGACGCCCTGTTCGCCGGCCGCAAGCTGACGAAGGTAGAGAAAGAAGGTTCGGTGTCCTACGCCAAAGCGCTGAAGGCGTTGTGCCCTGGCGTCGATGTGGAGCCGTATCGTGGCAAGCCTTCTAGCCATTGGCGGCTGTCTTGATGTTTGCGCCACGCCCCTACCAACAGGAAGCCATCGACGCGGCCAAAGCCGAGCTCCGCGCTGGCGTCGACCCCATCCTGATCGAAGCCGCGACAGGTGCCGGCAAGTCGCTGCTGATCGCGTACATCGCCGAATGGCTGCATGAGATCAGCAGCGGCAAGAAGGTGTTGTGCTTGGCTCCGCAGCGCGAGCTGGTGTTGCAGAATGCGGCTAAGTACAAAGCCTTGGGCGCGCCGTGCAGTATCTTCAGCGCCAGCGCCGGGGCAAAGTCGACGCGGCATCCAGTGGTGTTCGGCACCCCCGGCACTGTCGCGCGGTCGATTTCTCGTTTCCTTGATGATTATTGCGCCGTCGTCATTGACGAGGCGCACGGTATTACGCCGACGATCCGCGGCATCATCGAGGCAATGCGCGCCAAGAATCCACGCCTGCGCGTCATCGGCACTACTGCCACCCCTTTCCGTCTGGGCTCTGGCTACATCTACCGCATCGGCCCCAACGGCAAGGCCAACAGCGATGATACATGCCGAGATCCGTATTTCCTAAAATGCGTATATCGCATCGAAGCGCCAGATCTCATCAAGCAGGGCTATCTTACTCAGCCCGTTATCGCCGCTACCGGCACCGATGCTTATGACACGTCTGGCCTTCAACTACAGCGGAATGGCCATTTTGCCGCCAGCGCGGTCGATCAGGCATTTGTTGGGCACGGCCGCAAGACAGCCAGCATCGTGGCTGATGTGGTGTCTCGTTCCAGAGAAGCGATGGGCGTCGTGTTCTTTGCTGCCACGGTGCAGCATGGCGAGGAGATACTAGCTTCGCTGCCGCCGACGATGTCGGCGCTGATAACCGGGGGCACGGCCAACCGCGAGACGATACTAAAACGCTTTGAATCCCGACAGTTGAAATACCTCGTCAACGTCGGCGTGCTTACCACCGGCTGGGACTGCGCGCACGTCGACACAATCGCCATTCTTCGCAAAACGGAAAGCGTCGGGCTGCTGCAACAGATCATCGGCAGAGGTCTTAGGAAACATCCTGAGAAGCAGGAAGTCCGAATCATGGACTACGCTGGCAACATTGAAGAACATTGTCCAGACGGCGACCTTTTTGCGCCGATTGTGAAGGCGAAAGGTGCCAAGGAGGGCGGCGGCGAGGTAAAAGCAGAGTGTCCCGCTTGTGGCTATGAGAATGATTTCACGCGCCACAAAGATGCCGAGGGCTATGAGGTAGACAAGCATGGCTATTGCGTTGATGTTTGGGGCGGGCGTGTAGAAACCGAATACGGCCCTATGCCCGCTCACTACGGTCGGCGGTGTTTTGGTATGATTAGGACCGGGGAAGTTGGACGGCATGAGCGGTGTAACTATCGGTGGAGCTTTAAGCCGTGCGAGGCTTGTGGCGCAGAGAACGATATTGCGGCCCGGTATTGCTCGACCTGCAAAGCGGAATTGGTAGACCCCGGTGAGAAGCTGCGGATCGAGTTTCAGCGAATGAAGTCTGACCCGCACTCCCCTCAGACCGATCGCGTGCTATCCGCATCCTTTAAAGAAAGCGTATCGCAAAAGGGTAACGCTGTTATTCGTGCGGATTGGGTGACGCCATACAAGCAGTTCAGCACTTGGCACCAGAAAGAGGCGAAACATCCACGCGCCATTGCCGATTGGAAGCGGTTTGATGAAGCCACAAGGCACGGAGCGCCAGAAACGATAAGCTACGTCAAAGAACACGGCAGCAATTTCTTTAGGGTACTCTGTTTCAATGAGCCTGAAGATCAGCTAGAAGCTGCATAGGGCTAGGCCGGCCAGCCGAACGCACGCACTCCACGTGTTGCCCGATTTACATGGAGCCGCGCGGAGGGCGGGATGGATAAAAATTATTACGTATATACGCATCATCGCGCGAGCGATGGTTCAATTTTCTATGTCGGAAAAGGTAAGGGTCCTAGGGCTAGAGTTGTATTCGGAAGAAGCCGGCATTGGGAAAGAGTCGTTGCCAAGCACGGTATAGAAATACAGATTGTAGCATCTGGCCTTACTTCGCAATGCGCCTGTTCGTTTGAGCGGGCGCTTATTGCATCTCTAGACCGGGCCAGATTGGTAAATCTGACTGGCGGTGGAGAAGGGGCATTTGATTTGTCGCCTGAAGCTCGCGAAAAAATGCGTATGGCTAAGCTGGGAAAAAAGCAATCTCCGGAACACGCTGCCAAAAGCAGAGCCAGTAAGATTGGCAAGAAACAGCCGGCCCGAGCTATCGAGAGCTTGAGAAAAAGGAAGAGCATTGCTGTTAAAAACAGCAATGGGGAAGTTTTCCCTAGCGCCACCGAAGCTGCGCGGCAAATGGCCGCTCGCACCGGGCTATCCGTCAGTCAAGGAAACCTAAGCATGGCGGTTTGCGGACGGCGCAAAACTGCTTACGGGCTTAGCTGGAGCTACGCATGAAATTCCCCTCGTGGCTGATGGTCTATGGCGACCAGAATTATCGAGGCGCCTGCCCCAAGGAGGATGTTGAGCAGGTGTCGCTGTTCAACCGCGTCCGCAAGGAATACCCTGATGGCTGGGGGCGGCTGGCCCTGCACCCGAGGAACGAAGGCCTACGCGAGAAAGGTCAATTTTCCACCGTCATGAAGCACGCCGCCGAAGGCATGACGCCCGGCGCAAGCGATGTTATTATTCCTGGCGCGCCTTCGTTCGTGTGCGAGATCAAGCGCCGCGACCACACGCTGTCATCGTGGCAGCCGGGGCAACTGGCGTATCTGGAAGCCGCACATAACGCGGGCGCGTTTGCCTGCGTGGCATTGGGAGCGATCGGCGCATGGGAAGCCTTCACGAAATGGGCCGAGACGCAGAAGGTATCGTAAGGCCCGTTTCGTGGTGGCTTACAGAGCTGCTGGAAGGGCGCAGGGGGATGGACGAGGTGCCAGCTTCAGTGCGAAGCTGGTCCTCGTTTTTTGTGCATCGTGCGGCGCTGGGGATTGTGCTGCTGGGTAGCCGGAAGGAGCGGGCGGCACGGTTGGATCAGGCGCCGCCGCGGATGCGCCCTTACGTTGAGGAAGAGATTGCGCGGCTATGGCCTCTCAGGAGACAGCTACGAGAGGCAAAAGAAAACCCCGACCGTTAGGCCGGGGTGAGGTTGTCACATAATGGAGATGCGCGTCCCTTTTAACGCAAAGGAAACGTGCTGTCTATGCCGCCATGCGTTCCAGCTTGTCGGCGTAGGCGCGCACGCCGCCCCATTCGTCGGGCAGGCCGACGAACAGAGGTTGTCGGTAGCGATGGTGGTTCTGCGCGAGGCTGGTGCTGTCACAGCTCACGAAGGGATAGTCGCCGCCCACCAGGACGCCGCGCAGCATGTGCGTGACCGGCCAGCGGTTGCCGAACAGCCCCGCCACCTCGTCCATGCGGCGACGGTACGCGTCGCAGCCGACCGGCTCCTTCTTCGGATCACCGATCCAGCCGAGGCACACGCGGTCGAAGCGGTCGCAGAGCTTGCCAAGCCGATCGAGCGGACCATCCATGTGCCAAACCGGTGCGCCACGCGAGCGACCGAACGGCCACTCGTTCAGCAGGCCATCGTTCATCTGTGACGGCGCGGCGGGCTTGTCGGGGATGACAGCCCAGCGGCCCGGCACGAACAGCCGATCCTCCAGCCACTCGTAATAGCTCGACCAATCCGTCCGCCCGGCGTCCATCGGGTCGGCCCCAGCGCGCACCGCCTGCATCCAGTAGGAGAAGGCTCCGTTATCGTACATGACGAACGGGCTGATCGCCTCGACATCCTCCACGCTGTCGGCGCGGAAGAAGCTGACGCAGAACGCGCGCCCGGCGACCGCCATCAGCGCAGCGCGCGGGGTCAGTGGCGTTCCGTGATAGACAAGCGCCATTACGCCCCGCGTTCCCAGCGAGCATATAGCCGCTCAAGCGGGCGCGACACGTCGACCGCCACACAAGCGCTGTCATCGAACTTCGCCGCGACCCACTCCGCAATGTCCTCGCCCCACGCGAGCTGATCCGGCAACTCGGTGTGGTCGATCTCGCTCAGGATGCTGTCGAGCCGGCACTGACGGATCACCGCATCGGTGCCGCGGCAAAACCATGCAGTGACCTCCCATGTGTGGCCGTGCAGCTTCCCGGTACCGGTGTCGCGATGCGCCGCCGACACGATACCGCCCACACCGATAACGCAATGTCCTATCATCATCGCCTCCACAACCAAGACGCCAGCATCGCCCCTGAGCGCCAAGAGAAACCGCGCAGAAACGTCCGCCACATATTACCGAGCATCCTTCTCTCCCTTCAACAACGCCCAAATCTCCCGCGCCTCGGCATGGTGGCTGGTATCGCACCAGCTTGTGGTTGCCATGCGCTCGATCAGGGCTTCTATGCGCTGGAAGAGGGTCATGCGCTGAGCCTCTGTCTACGCGCCTTCATCTCCTCCACCCGCGCCAGCATCTCGCTTTCCAGCATAACCCGCGACCCCACCTGCCACTCATCCCGACCACGCCGGTAGACGTTCGCATAGCCCTGCTGGCGCAGGTAGCGCGCGGCGTCGGCGAGCGGACCGGTTTCGGTGGGTGCGGTGATAGCCACCGGAGTATAGGTGACACCGAACTTGCGCTTGGCTTGGCTGGGGCGAATGCGCGGCTTCTTCTCGCGCTTCGGGCGCTTCAGGCCATAATGCCGCACCCAGCGGGCAACCAGCTTTTTGCCGACGTTGTAATGCTCGGCGGTTGCCACATTATTGGAAGCCAGCCAGATTGCCTCAAACTCTTCCCGCGGCGGTGGCGGGAGATTTGGCTTGCTGACGATCATCCGCTGCCGATGGAGCAGATCGTAGAGGGAAGTGGTCGAAGCGCCCACAATTTCGGCGATTTGAATGCCGGTCTTCCCCTCTCCTATCAGCGCGCGCACCTGATTGATGCGCTCCTCATTCCAGAACCGCGACTTGACGACGCCTTGCTGAATGAGCTGGTTGCGGACGCGCTGGCATTCGTTGCGGCCGATATCATAGCCTTCACGACGCAGGATCTGATAGCCGACTTCCGCGGCGTACTGCGTCATGGTTTCGGTGAGGTATTCAGGGGTGGGGCGGTTAGTCATGATCCCCTCCCAGCGGTTCAACATAGAAAAAACCTCTGTCCTCGTCCTGATCGCCGTAAGGCGCATAGCGGCACAGCGTTGCCACCAGCGCCACCAGGATCAGTGTCGCCACCATGGCGTAGACGATGCATTCCTGTTGGAAGTCGGTCATGCCATTGCCTCCTTAGCGATGCGTGCGATTTCGTCGCGCTCGTATTGACCGGCGGCGCTGCGGCGGCGATTGGCTTCCGATGATGCCGAAATCATCTTCTCTACGGCGCGCTCCAGCTTTTCGCGGTCAGCGCCGTAAGCGAGGACTTGTGACTTGTCGCCGCGACGCTCGCGATATGCGCCTTCTTTGAAACGCACCTGCTTTTCGGTAACCGCGGTGATGGTCACCACCACTGGTCGGTAGCTACCGTGCCAAATGGCGTAATCGTCTACCTTGATTGTCATGCGCTCTCTCCTTGGTTTAGCTCTGGAACCTGCACGCCGCGGATCATCGCGAGCATACGCAGGGAATTGGCGTGGATGTTCGGGACGCCCCGAACGGTCCATTTTGCGACCGCGTGTTTCTTGATGTTAAAATGTGCCATGATGGCGGCTCGCCCAATCCGCTCGATTGCAGGGGCATGGGGGTGCTTGTTGTCCATGCGCCATACCTAAAAAGGTAGACAGGCCCCGTCAAGGGGGTTGACGTAAGTCTTTTTCTGCCGCACATACACCCTCACACCCAGCGGCAAGCTGGAAGGAGATGTGAGATGTTAGAGCGCGAATATGCCAAGGGTTATTATTACAAGCTGCCCCCGCGGTTTATCGAAGATTGCATCGAATGCGATGTTGATATCGGGTTTTACGATCGCGAGCCCCAGCTTCTGATCAATCCCACCCACGAGCAACTTGCAAACCTTCGGGATCGCGCGGAATATTATGTTTCTAAAGATGGACCCGATCAATGCCCGCCCGGCTTGAAGGCTGCTGCGCGCGCGTTGTTGAAGCGTATGGATGCGACGGGGCTGGGCAAATGACCCACGCCGACATCCTCACCGCCATCACCGAGCGCGAAACCCGCCTCGCCGCGATCGTGCGGAAGTATGATTTGGCGCCCGTCAACGTGCCGCCGTTCTTCGCCTGTACGGCGAAGGATTTGGCGGCGGTGCTGGATAAGATGGAAAGGAAGATGGCATGAGCCGCGCGGTCAGGGCCACGATCGCATGGCTCCTAGCCATCGCCACATTCTTGGCATTGGACTGGGCACATGCCCGCTATCCAGATCAATTCTGGGAAGCGTGCAGGTATGTGGCTTGGATCATATTCCTGGCTTGGACGTGGTGGGCAGTTTATCTTCTTTTTGGAAAGAAAGAGGCATGACCGACAACTTCGATATCATCGAAAGCTACTGGCGCAATCCGAAGCCCTTCGAAGAAGAACGCGCCCGCCGCCTCGCCATCTTCAACGCCGCGATGGCGCCGCATGATGCGCGGGTGCGGGAAGAGCAGGAGCGGCGGTGGGCAAAGGAGAAACGGGCATGAACCGCGATTATTTCACTAAGCCGATCCAGCACAGCCGCAGCACCCACGACTACGGCAACAGCGGTCCGATCCTACCCTGCGATGAGGATGCGTATCCGGTGTCGTGGACCGAGCGTGTCATCGTCAGCTGCATCGTGATTGCGCTGACGATCGCGCTTGTCGCCTACTGGCCGTCGTGATAAACCCACAAACAGATAGGGCTGGCCCGCTTCCAACGAACCAGCCCCGACACAGCGATGGAGGTCGCAATGCCTGACAGCAGCAATAACGTAAATGCGCGCGATGGCGCAAGCATCGTCTGGGGCCCGGAAATTTGTGTGAGTGGAAAGCGGCCTGAGTGGCTAGCACCAGGAACGCCCGGCATGTTTGAAAATAGGCCGGGTCAATGGCTGGACATGACCAATGATGTGACGGCTTGGTCGTGGTCGGAAACTGCTAATGATGGCAAGGGTTGCCCTGTTCACATCCGCCTCCCCGCCGATCACCCGCACTATCGCCAGCCCATCACCCTCGAACGCGACCCTGCACTATGGGATCGGATGGAAGCGCTGGTGCGGCGGATGGCGAAGGGTTTCTATCTTCACGCTGTAAACGAAGAGGGCATCGGAACCACTGATGCGGTCGTGCAGGCGCAAGGCATTGTGCGCGATCTTCCGACGCCGGTTGATCCTGACGAAGAAGCCGCGCGGGATGTAGCTGCGCGGGTGGCTGAGGACGCATCCTCCTTCGATCTTCACGATCTCGAAATGGCAGCGCTGGAGGGCATCAAGCGCGGCCGCGAACTAGCCCAAGGAGAGCGAGCATGACCGACGCAACCCCGCTCGCGTCTGAGCAGATTACGCAGGAAGATCGTGAGGCTGCCCATGATTTGTGGGCTGCGATGCTCGCGCGCGGCCCGCTGGTTGACGAGCAAAGCGGCAAGGAGCGGGCCCGAGAAATGCAGGAAGCCTTCGCCCGCCATCGTATCGCAGCCCTATCCGCCACCCCCGCACCTAGCGATCAGGACGCATCGCAGGCGCAGGGGGAGGGGTTCGTCTGCCCCGAATGCAAATATGCCGCGCCGTATCATTACACGACTTGCGCGACCAAGCCCGACACAACCCGCTTAGCCTTCGAACAGCGCGTCCCCGCCCCCGGTGCGACGGCGCAGGATGGGGTGGGCCGCATCACGAAGGACTGGTGCCTTCGCATGGCTGAACACGAAGCGGAAACGGGCGGCGAGATCGGCGCGGGTATGCCTGACCATCCTCTCCGCGCACCCGAACACACCCCGACGCCGACTATCCCGGCGGGCATGGTGGCGGTGCCGGTGAAACCGACCGAGGCGATGATAGAGGCGTGGGCCGATGCCGAGGAACCAGAGGACCACCCGACCGAGGCGCACCTCAACCCGCGACGGTATGCCGCCATGCTCGCCGCCGCACCCAAGCAAGCAGAGCAGCAGGGGGTGGTAATCGAAGCGCTCGACTACGCAATCAAGGCAGTCGGTAAAGAAGCCGATCACGCCATGCACGTCACCCGCGCGAGCCGTTGGGTTGTTGAAGAAATCGAGGCGAAGGAAGCACGGTTCAAGCGAGCCCTCGCTGCCCTGAACGCCCCCACAGGTGCGGTCGAGAAGGGAGAGGCGAAGTGAGCGGGGAATTGAAGCCGTGCCCGTTCTGCGGGGGACAAGGCGAGCTGACCGGCTTCGCAGCCCCCGAGTTCTGGGTCCACTGCTCGGCGATCGGCTGCAAAGCGGGGACCGAAGCGTTCGGATCAAAGGAGCGCGCTATTGCCGCATGGAACCGGCGCGCCACCCCCTCGCAGGGGCTGGACGCGGCTACAGTCGAGCGGTGCGCGCAGGTGGCGGAAGCCTTTGAGGGAAGCGCCGCACTAGAGCGATGCGACGATCCTACGTCGGCGACCGGGAGCGAAATTGCTGATCGCATCCGCGCCCTCGCTACCGATCCGCACCAGCACGGCGCGGGCAACGGGGAGAAGCATGGTGGATAAGCTGCAAACGCGAGAGCAGATGCTTCTGGAGCAACTTCACGCCGAGAACGGTGGACGACTGGAGCGAGTGACGCCGGCGCTGCATGAAGGCGGTCGCTTCCTTGCATGGGCGAGCGTCGACCTCGCGGCGCAGTGCCTCTCGCAAGCCCGCGAGCAACTCGACCCTGAGTTTTCGCAGTTCATGACTGCCGTAGCCGCGCGCCTTGCGGCCACCCCCACACAAGATGCGCGGGAGCGGGTTAAGGTGCTGGAGGAGGCGCTGGCAGAAGCAAGGCGTATGTCGTTCGCCGTCGCCAGCATACCCGAAGGCTACATCGACGGCTGGGCTGATTGTGTCGAGCACATCCGCAACGCCACCGCCCTCGGCAATAAGGAGACGGATCGTCATGGGTGAGTGGAGGCCGATCAAAACTGCCACGCATGACGTATGGACACGGTCGCAACACGTTCTGTGCTGCCACGCAGAGAAGCGCTGGATCCGCTTTGGTCGCTACTACGGCGAAATGAAGCGCTGGTATTATTCCGGCACGAACGAGCGGTCGCAGTGGGTTGAAACAGCCGGTGACGCGCCGACGCACTGGCAGCCCATGCCTGACCTACCGGCCCACCTCATCTCGCAAGGAGCAGACCATGACCGCTGAGACGGAGCACTGCGCGGCGCTGAGCAATAGCAACGCTTGGGACTTCCGGTACGAGAAGCAGCCGAAGTGCCCTCATTGCGGGCACGTCTGCAACGTGGCCGATAACGACTGGTATCACCTTTACGAAGAAGGGGAACACGAAGTCGAGTGCTCGCTATGCGAAGTCGAGTTTACGATCTCGACCCACGTCGAGCACAGTTTCTCCACCGATGAGCAGGAGGCCACCGACCATGCCCGCTGACGCTGCGGAGATCGTGCGCTTGGGCGATCTGTCCGACGCAATTGCGCTGGCCACACAGGCGCACCGAGGGCAGGTCGATAAGGGCGGGCAGCCGTACATCCTGCATCCGCTCCGGGTCATGTTGGCGTGCCAGACGGAGGAGCAGCGCATTGCCGCCGTTCTACATGATGTGGTCGAGGACAGTGGCTTTGTCATGAGCGACATTGCCAGTAAGTTTGGCCCAACAATCGCTTATGCTGTCGACGCGCTTAGCCGGCGAGAAGACGAGGACTACGACGCTTTTATCGCCCGCTGCGCAGCCAACCCGATCTCGCGCGTCGTGAAGCTGGCCGACATCACGGACAATATGGACGTGCGTCGCCTTGGCCGTGAACCAACAGCGGCGGATGCCAAGCGGATCGAGAAGTACGAACGCGCGCGTGCGGCGTTGTGGACCGTCCCCGCATGACCCCCTCTCTTACCCCTCCCGCCTATGTGGCGGGGCGGGTGGGGGCCGGGATGATGCGAGGCAGCTTGCTCTTGTTCGGCTGCTGAAGCAGGTACTCGCCGTCGCCGAATGACCCGAAGGAGCAATCAAGGATCTGGTTGATGCAAACGTCATGGATGCGCTGCAAAGCCCAAGGGCTCCACGCTTCGCGGTAGTCAGCGTGAAGGCAGACGCCGCCGGCAACCGACTTGTCACCCATTACGTCGCATGACAGCCGCAGCGGACCATCGCCCTTCAGGATCTCGAACGTAACCTGCTCGGTCAGTGCGGGAATGACATAATCATAACCAGCCGGGCACTTCTCATAGCCCCATGAGCCGTAGCTCGACCGAGCCAGATGGCTGCGGTGATCCTGGCTATCTAGCTTGCCGTTCCAACAATCGCCAAACGCGACGGAGCCAATGACTTCGACCTTGCCGTACTTGTCGACCTTGCAATCAGCGACAGCCGCGTCGATCGTGTCGCGATATTCGCTGATTTGATCGTTGCCGAGGTTGGCGTTGCAGCGCCATGCGTGGTTGTCATTCTCTGGCTGCTTCTGGCCCAAGCGCGCTGGATCGTAACCGCTGATTGCGCGGAAACCATTGGACAGGTCAACGCAGCCGTTCCTTGCCTTACGCAAGCAGTCGGGATCGGACTTGGCCCACCGCTTATAGTAAAGCGTCATCAGCTTTGATCGAACGATCTCGCCCTTGGCATTCTGCATCCACGGCATCCAATAGTGGCTGCGGTTGATCTTGTTGTGGCAGGTGCTCTCGCCGGTGGTGCGCAGGCTCAGGTAATTCGACTTGCCGTTCCCGAGCGTGTTGCCGAAATTCTCATGCCCGTGCATTGAGCCGCCGATTTTGCCGGGTGCAATAATTGAGTCGTCGTAATTGTAATCGTCGGTCGGCCAGCACGTAAATCGGAATGCGCCCTGCTTGTAGCCTTTTTGCGCAACGCCGCCCTTGTACAGCAGCCCCTCTGCCTGCGGATCGAAGTTTTCTGCAATCGGGGTGATCTGTTTCGGGTCGATCGGGTCAAGGATGATCGGGTCGATGACGACAGGCGGCTTGAACTTTGGCAATCCAAGAATCTGATCCCACAGGTTTGGGATGGACGTGGCGGGCGCTTTGCCGCTGGCGTCGGAGATCGGACCTTTGAGGTTGGTCAAAGTGAGCGCAGGCGTTGGCTTGGCCCCACCTTGCGCCATCACCGGAGCAGAGATCAGCGCGGCGCTGGTTAACGCCGAGACTAGGGCCTTGCTCATAGGAAGTACTTCCTCAAAACAGCCGCCACCGCTGGATTGCGGCCATCGGTGACACGGCAATCGGTGACCTGAAAATCATTCCACCATTGCATGAACGCCCAACCCGTCTTGCAGGACTGTCCATCTGTCAGTGCCATGTCGAGGTCAGCGGCCATGCTGTCATCATCGACGCCGATCTCGCCAAAGCCGAACGGCATGTTCTTGCTCTCGGCAAAGGTGCGCATCCGGAGCAGCGGTTCACGGAACCAGCCGTTCACGTAGACGCCCGGCGTGTGGCCGAAGTTGAGGCACATGTAGAGGTCGGGCGTGATCGCATCCACGCAGGTGCCGCCGGGATAAGCGGCTTCCCAATCGACCACGACGTTGCGCTCAATGCTGGGCGAGAAGGCAACCTTCAGCCTGCGGCCGGTGAAGGCAATTGCGTTGCGCATCAGCCCGGCGATCCGGCGAAAACAGCGCTTGTAGAGGTCAGCGGATGGCTTGCCCGCGGCATCCAGCGCCCGGTTTTCCGTGTTGTCCCAGAGGTTGAACTCGTGGAATAGGCGCATCCAGATATCGCCCTTCCAGCGACCGGCATCGGCGGCTGCCTTCATCTGATACGCGATGCCGATGTAAAGGTCGTCGAAGTCGCCGCGGTTCACCGCCTCCATCTGCTTCGCGCCGGGGAAGGGCACCGTCCACAGAACGTCGCGGCCCTTGGCGTAGATGTCCCGCCCGATCTGCGCCGCCCACGCCAGCGTGTTAACCGGCGCGCCCTGCCACGGGATGATGCAGTCACGTAGCTGTGCCGGACTGCGCTGGTCGAGGTTGATACCAACCATGCCGGTCGACGGGAAAGCCGCCGCGAAGTTATCCGCGGGGCTCTCCTGCCAGTTGGGGAGGACGGCGAGGGTGCGCATCTGTTGTCCTCCCTTATCAGTAGTTGTTAACGGTGCCGTTGGTCAGCTTCTGGTTCGGAAGCGTCGCATTGCGCAGATTGGTGACCGTGCTGGCGTCGGTGGCAAGCGAGATGGTCGAGCCTGCTGCGCGGATGTCATGGAACCAACCCTTCGCGTTGCCGCCGAGGTTGAAATCGCACGGATCGAGTGGCCCACCGAAGATCTTGTCGCCGCGATCGTCGTGAGCGTAGGTGCCCAGTGCCCAGACCTGCGTGTCGCCGATGTTGCGCAGGTTGCCCCCCGAATTGCGGAAATACTCACCGTTGAGGTCAATACCGATCATGCTGATGTGCTGGGTCAAGCCGTTGTTCGACGTAGAGCCGGCCATGCCACAGTCGCGACCCTTGCAGTCGACGGTGAGGATCGAGAAGGTGCCGGTCGTGGAGATAGCATCCTGCGCCGACCGCACGCCTTCGCAGCGCCACAGTCCGACAAAGCCGGTGATGGTCGAGAAAGCAAAAGCGTTACCACCAACGCCCTGCTTGCCAGAATACTTGGACGAAACGTCGACCAGAACCATGTTGCGAGTGCCGCCGGTGTTGGCATTGAAGCCGCCGGTGATGCCGCCACGCAGCTCCATGTTTTCGACATAGATGTCGACGTTGTTGCCGCCGATGTTCATGGCGTCGGTAAGCAGGATGACTTGGGTATTCGCGTCAGTGACAGCCGCGCCATCAGGCCGCTTGATACGCAAGCGGTTCGGATTGGTATCGGTCCCGGAAGTCACGAAGAAGCCGTTGGACGAAACCACCGTCGCTTCATCCGCGCGCTCAACGATGTCGAGGAAATCGCCGGCCGCATTCGTGTTGAGAAGATCCAGCACACGGGCGACATTGTTGCGCGAGGCGGTATACGAGCCATCGCCTTGCGAGGTATAGGTAAGCGCCAGACGCACAGGGCCTGTAACCGGGCGAGCAGAACCGTAGCCAATAAATCCGGTGTGCTTGGTGGGCCGGATGCCCGCAAGCCCATTGGCAGCGCCGCTATCGCTTACGCCGTTCATCAGGTCGTACAGGTTGTTGCCAACCCCGCCCTTGATGCGGATGCGCCCGCCCGTGGCGCTGGCGTTGGTGTTCAGCTTGTTCAGAGCAACCGCGATCGAGCCGACCGCAGTCGCTTCCGTCAGGCCGTCGCCAGTGTTGGCATTGCCAAGAACCACGTAATATTCCGGCCCGCTGAAAATGGCGGAATTGACCTTCGACTTGGGATCGAGCGCGGTCGTGAAGGTGCCGCTGGTCTGCTTCGTCACCGTCAGAGGGTTGGCGGTGAAGTCCCAACCGAAGCCGCTTGGCGGCGTGATGTCGACCGGACCAACCGGACCATTCCCATTCCGCTGCCGCCCCCCACGCGAAAACATGATGTTGTCCAGCGCAGTCTTGTCCGAAGCCGATGCCGCCTGATAGGCGCCCATCGCACTCAGCGTGTCGGTAATATCGCTCATTCGGTTTCCCCCTTGCTTGCCAGCACCGTCACCAGAACGGGCGCAACCTTCTTCACCACCTTCGGCGCGATAACCCCGGCGACGCCCAGCGCCAGCTCAGGGTTATCCTTGACGATCTTGACTGCTCCGCGCAGTAGCTTGCCGAGATTCATTCTTCAGGCTCCTTGATCGGCGGGCTGTTGTCAGCCTGCTTCTTCACAATATCCGCATTGCGTTCAGCAAGTTCACCGCCGCCTTTGGTAGCCGCGTAAGCCCAGGATACCACATCCTTAATGAATGCGCCAACGACTAGTGTTCCGAGCGTCTTGAAATACTCGTTGTCACGCAGCGCCGGAATGGCGGCTGTCATTACGAAAACCATGACGGTCAGCAGGAATACACCGATTCCGATCCAACCGCGCGCATCAGGCCAATCCCAAGGTTTCATGACCAACCCCCTTCAACAAGTGCTGACTGGAATATGATGGCGAACCCCGCCACCTCGTCAGCCTTGTCGGTGCCGTTGATGATACGGCGCGCCTCGCGGAACTCTGGTCGCGTTGCCAACCCTGCCGATGGCAGGTAGTCGGACAGCGACTTGCCGGTAAACCACCCTTCGGCCATGCCTAACACCATCGTGTCAGCGCTAATTTTCGGCTCAAGCATCCGGTCAGGATTGGCGATCAGCGATCCTCCAAGGCCAAGTTCGGCATCGGCGCGGCGGTAATTCTGCTCCCAAGTCGTCTGCACGTCGCCACGTCCGTACCACGGGTAATAGCGCAAGGTTTTGCGGTGCCGCTCACCCGCTGGCTCGCCGAGGTAGCCGCTTTCGCGCACTGGCTGCATGGCTCGCGCGGTTTCCCAGTACGATGTCGCCAATCCGTAAGCGGCGTAAGCGATCGGCCAGCTAGCAGCACCCATGGCATCCAGCTTCATGTTGATGCCGTTTACCTGCGGCTGGTTGATCTCGCCCTGAAACAATTTGGCCCGCACGATGTCAAAAAACCGCGAAGGGTTCGTCAACTTGGTGGCAGGCGTTGGTCCCAGCGCCTTCCAAATCGCGGCAGCGGTGTTTGGCCCCCACTTACCATCTGCGGTTACGCCGACACGGCGCTGGATGTCGGCGAGAGTTGTCATAGCTTACCCCTAGCCTCCAGATACCGACGCGCTGTCTGCACGGCATCATGGTTAGCGCGATCGTGACGCAGTTTGCGCCACCCAAAACCGCAAAAAAACATCAGCGCGCCGTATGTCAGTAGCGTAACAGCCCATCCGTCAAATGGACTGTTCTGGCGCTCCCAAATTACTGCGATCGTGAGGAAGCTTCCCGCGCCGACCAATCCCAGCCCCAGCCGTTCGGCGAAATTGAGCATGTGCCTGAGATGCGTCACAAGAAAGATAGACGAGCAAGTCAGCGCCAAACGCCCCACGGAGTTGGCGATTTCAATAATCATGCTGCCTCCTCCGGTCCGAACAGGCGATCAAGCAGCTTGTTGATGCCCTTGGTTGAGCGTCGAATGATGATCGGCACGAAAGCGTTGGCACCAGTGGCGCCTAGATAGGTGAAAAAGCAGATTGCGCGCATTTTGCTGATGTCGACGCCAATCCATGTTTCGACCGCATAGGGAACCACAAAGAAAGCGAAACTGCACCCCACAATGATCGTCATGATGATCTCGCGCCACGTCATCGTGCGCCATGCCATCAGTGATAGCGCAGTGATCGACCCGGCAAGCGCGGCCATAGCTACATATAGCGCTGTCGACTGGTCGCGCTCAATCACGACGCCTCGCGTCCTTTGCGGGCCAACAGGCCCACGCTACGAATACGACTCCAACCAGCAAGCAAGCGATCTGCACAACCCGGACCCCCAACCATAAAGATGACGGCCAGCTGCACTGCAACGCCCGCATCTAGAACCGCAGCATAATCCAAATATTCCAATCCGTTGGCCCATGCCACCGCGTGCATGGATAGCATGACAAGGTAGATCGACCAAATCACCGGCGCCCACCAAACACGCCAGCAAACGACAATCACCGCCATCATGGAAAAGAGGTCAAATAACGCCCAACCATCTTCCTGTCGGGCGGGCACGCCAACCAGAAAAGCATAGGACGCCGGAGCGTAGAACCATGGCAGCGAAAACAGCAGCCAGTTGACCGACAAGATTCCCGCCACCTTTACCGCGCACGGCCTATCATGCCGCGAGCAAGCTGCTACGGCAATCGCAAGTACGTGCAGAACGGCAAAGGTGGCGAGTTTCATCACTTCGGATTCGGCTTGTCGCCCGGCTGCGGCGGATTGGTCGTGCCACCGCCCCCCGACTGCGTGGACACGCCACCCGGCTTCTTCACCGGCTCACTCGGCTTGCACGCCATCTGCTCCACCTCGGTCGCATCAATCGAGCATTCGACAGGAACGTCCTGCATTTCTTTCCCCCTACCATGGCCGGATAGCGCCGGCCGTCGCATCAGTGCATCGCCACGCGCCGCACGCCAGTAGGCGTAGGCTCGGGCCCGGTGCGATCGTCGGTGTCTATCACATTCGTTACCGTCGTATCAGCCAAATTGCTCTCGAAATAAGCGGTGGTATTGGCCGCGCGCTCGATAAACGGATTAGCCGTGCTGGCTGCACCGTCATTATACCAGTCATTAGACTGAATGATTGATGCAAATGTTACGGTGCCGAAGCCAAGGCGCAATACGGGGCCGGATGCGTTGATGGGCTTTGAGAAGCTATTTCCACGCACGTTGACCGCTGGCTTCTTGCCCGAGGCATTGCACAGCAGAAACACCTTGCTGTCGTCGGTGTACGTCACCTCGTTGTCGCAGAAGGTGTGACGCGCTGCCTGTGCCGTGATCGCGCCCAAGATCGTGTTGTCGGCGATCTCGATACGGCGGGAATCGCCGTACTGGATCATCAGCGACCGCACGACATTGTTGCGAATGTCGACCCTGCCACCAGCAGACCCGCCACGACGCACGTTCAGGTCGCAGCCCGAGATTGTCACGTCATGCGCCAGCTCGCCGAACCAGCGAACGTAAACCGACTTGTCATCAACGTGGCGCAGGTTGTCGACCACCAGCCGCAGCGGCGACGCAGGCAGTGAGCCGGGCGCACCGTAGCTGCCAACGTCTGACGTTGCCGCCACATCGCCATTGTCCGTCAGGTTGGACAGCGTCTCAGCAAAGCGCGAAATGGTGCAATTGACCACTGCGAAGTTAGGCCGCGTCGCAAGCGTCCCGACGACTTCGGTAGCAAAGCCGCGCCCGGTGCCGTTGCTGGCATCGTAATCTGCGTGGCATTCACTCCAGGTGTAACTGTCGTTGGCGTGTGCCGCGTCTGCCTCGAACGCCACGCGCGCGCCCTTAGCGGTGCAGCCTTTCGCCGACATCACAACAGGCAGCGTGCCGAGCGAGTAAACGTAGATACCCCACGAACCGCCGACCGTCTGGCAGTTGCTTAGCGTCACCATCGCGTGCGTACCGGGAAAGCCGTTCGTTTTGGACCCGGTGCAGATGTTGATGCCGCGGTGCGTGTTGGATGAAGCGAAAATGCCACTAGCCTCTACATCGCCGGTATGCTCGCACCAGACGCCCGCATTGAACTCGCCACCGCCGTACATGATCGAAGCGTCGTGGCCGTTAGTTGCAAGCAGGCTGGTCAGCGAAATCTTGTGGTTGGTCAGCAGCGTGTCGCCGAAGCTGTCCACCACAAAGCCGATACGGGTGTAATCATCGGCCCAGCACTGTGCAATCGACAGGCCGATATTGGATACCAGATAGAAGCCGTCACCAAACGCGCCGCGGGACCGCTGCGTGGTGCAACCCTGCACGACCGGTCCAGTGCAACCCGCCACCCGCAGACCGTGCTGGCGGGTATTGACGAAGCGGCACCGAATGACGCGCGGACGCTTGCAGCCCTCCACCGACAGGCCGGACGCGCCGGTGAAGCTGTCGTAGTTGGCGTTGGTCCATGCGCCGGGGTCAGCCGAGACGTTGCCGTCAAAGGTGATGCCGTCGAACGTGATGCCATCCACACCAGACGAATACACTAAGCGCGTGAACGAAGGCGCCGCACCGCGATACTTAATGACCGTGCCAGCTTCGCCGCGCCAGTTGGTCGTCGCGCGCGTTTCCGCGTCAATCATGTACGTGCCGGCGGGCAGAAACAGGTCTTTGCCGAACAGCTTAGCGGTGGCGTCGGCCGCAACAATCGCTGCGGTGTCGTTGGCCGTGCCGTCACCCTTCGCGCCCTTGTCCAGCACAGACACGCTCTCACGCATCTTGTTCAGCGCGTCTCGGGTGATAGAGCCGGTGCCCGCCGCTACGAAGCCGACCAGCCCCGATCCCGTAGGGGCTTTGACTGCATCCAGCCCCTCCCCCTGAGGTCCTGGCGGGCCTTCCGGTCCCTCCGGGCCTTGAGACGAAGACATCGCCACGTTCGGCACTCGGAAAAGAAAACTGGTGGCGTCAGGACCGAATATTTCCAGGTTGTACGTGCCAGCCTCAACGTACAATGACACGTTGCCGAAATCGTCGGTCTTCGCCATGTTGGCGACACCGGACACAACCGAGATCGGCGTGCCATTATTGTCAGATGCCAGCGTGACAACGGCCTGCGTTGCGGGATTAATGACGCGCGCGAAATATCCGATCAGGCTCTGCCCGGCGGTGTTCGTGATAGCCTCGAAATAATGGTGCATTACCCCAGACTTTCATTACTGAGCGTGATCGAAATAGTCGCCTGCGCAGTCGACCCTAGCGCATCCGTGACCGTAACTCTAGCAGTGCCTTGCACCACGTCGGACGGGTTGACGGTCGCGAAAAACAACGTGCTGGCGTTTGTGGGGGCCGATACCTGAGCTGAGCCGGATAGGATCGTCCAGACGTACGAATACGGCCCCAAGCCGCCAGACGGCATCGCCGTGACGGTCTGTGAGTTGACCCGCTGTGCGCGATTGGAAAAAACCGTGCCTACAGCGTTGTTGGAAGACACCGACAGCGGCCCAACGAATGAAGCAATGGCGCGCCATTGCCCGCCGATATAAGCCTCACCTCGGATCAGGCGACGCCATGCGCCATTGATGTACGCTTCACCCCGCTTGGGCGTGCGCCACATGCCAGAGATGAAGGCTTGGATGCCCATCAGTAGTAAAACACCACAACGCCCTCAGCAGGCGTGGGGCGTGCCGTACCATCGGGCAGGAAGAAGATCTGGCCATCAGTCTGTGCGGCGTTCGCGTGATGAATGAAAGCGCCGCGACCTTGCCGAGTGACGTTGCCGGTAAACGATCCGCCTGCCAGCGGCATAAACGAGCCAACCGCGGGGATCTTATCCAGCGTGTCGCGTGCGACAGCGGCAAGGTAACGAATTACATTGTTGATACCGGCCGGCGAGCAACCCTCGGCAACATTCGTCCCGCCAATGGTCGTATTGGCGTCAGGCGTTGTCGAAAACTCTGCTGCACTAGGCATGGTGTTGGCTCCTTGTTTCGTCTATAGTGCAGTTATGCTCGGCGTGATACTTGGTATTTTCCTGAAAGGCCTGATTGTCGTCGGCTTTTCGGAGTGGCGCGAACACCGCTTATTGCGCCACAATGCCGGTTGCGATCGGAGCGACGAGCGGAGCACCGAAGATGCCGCCGTACTTCGATCCCCGAATGACCTTGTTGCCGAACTGCACAAGGGCGTCTGGACGGTCCGCTAGCGCCTTTACCAGTGCTTTTTGCCCCGTCTTGGTCCCGCCAGCCGCAAGTAGCGCAGCAAGCGCCAAGCCCGTCCCAGCGCCAGTGCCAGTGTCGCCCGCTGCATAGCCTGCGCCTCCGCCCAAACCGGCAAGTCCCAGCCCGCCGGCAACCACAGCCCGGCCAGCCGTCCCGCTGTCAGGAACCGAATTAGGCAGTACCGACTGCGCGGCACGCGTCAGGTCAAAGAACGGCTGACGCGTAGTGCCTTGACTGTTGCCGAACTTCTTGGCGTTCGCCGCTGCTGCATCGGCAAGCTGCGAAGGGGCAAAGATGCCGGTTTCGCCAGTGCGCGTGCCATTGCGGGCGCGGTTCACGGCGTCACGCAACACCTGCACCTGACGATACGCCTGATCGGCCTTGGCAAGCGCCGGGATTGTTCCTGGCGACTGGCGCTGGACGAGCCCGCGCATGGCATCTTCTGCTCCCGACACCGAGCGCCCAACAAGGCTGCCCATCGCGTCATTACCGAAATCAGCGCCGCGCGTCTGCTGCAAGAAGTCCTGAATCTGCGCGCCGCCAATTTGCGGGCTGGCAACAAGCGGGTCCAGGTTCGCCTGCGCCCATGCCTCAAATTCAGGGCCGACGCGCGGTACCTGCGTTCCTTGCGCGACCGCAGCATTGTATTCGCCAGTAAACTGCGGTTCGCGCGTGACGCTCACATTGTCGAGCGCTTGGCGATACCCACCCTTAGTCGCGTCAAGGGCGGCGTCGACACCTTGCTCACCAATCGCGCCGCCAGTGTTGGCGTTAATCGGTGCCAGCCCCTCGTTAAATGCAGTGCGGTTGAACGCCTGCATTCCTTCCAGCCGACGTGCATTCACCATGTCGCCAACCAGCGGAAGGCCGGCTAGACGATCCTCAACGCCCTTGGCAGTACCCCCCAGCGTCTGCCCCACAGTCGTCGGAATGCCAGCCTGACGAAGCGCGGCCACGTCAGCGTTCTGCACGCCGCGCGCAACACGCCCCACACCCGAAGCCACGCCACGCCCTGCAATGCCGCCCACAGCGCCGCCAGTAGCGCCCGCCAAGGCCCCAAGCAGCCGGTTGCCTCCATCGGCCGAACCAGCACCGTAAGCCCCGCCATAGAGCGCGTCACCAGCCAGCGCAGCCCGGCCAGCCGACAGCCCGGCGCGCGCCAGCCCCAGCTCTGCCCCACCAGCGGCAAGCGCGCCACCCGTCACCGTGCCTAGTAGCGATGCGGTTGGGTTATTCTTTTCCAGATACTGCTGCGCCAGCTTGGTCTGCCCGCCGCCCAGCGTGTCAAGGTTGCCAGCGGTCAGAGCGTCAGCCGCAGCGACGCCATATGCCCCAACGCTAGTGTTGAGGTTGTCACCGATCGCGCGTCCCAGCCCCGAACGCGAATCATCCACCTGTGGCGGCGCGAAGTTAAGCGGGCCACGCTTCTGGATCGCCGCAATGCTCTGCGGATCGGTGAACTCCTGATAGCCATTCTCGCGCAGGATCTTGTTCAGCGCCGACACGTCCGCCCCAGCGGTGTACGCCTTGGACAGCCGCTGCGCCATCTCCAGCCCGGCCGCATTCGAGAAACCACCACCACCGGGGCGGGGTGCGCCTACGCCGCCGGCAATGCCGCCCACGTCATAGCCACGCGGCCCCTGCGGGTTGCCACCAGAGGGCGGGCCGGCGTTGCCGATCGTGGCCATGCGCGGGTCGTTCTGGCGGTGCTGATCGGCGGGGGAGGCACTTGCTGCGCCCTCCCACCGGAAAGGAGCGGCACCAAGAGCCTTAAACTCTTCGTCAACGCGCGCCCGAAGCCCGCGCAACTGCTCTTCAACCCGCACGTCACGCGCGCCCGAAGAAGGCAAGTTAGCCTTCTCAAACATGATAGCGTCGCGGTTTGAAACTTCGCCGGTTCCTGGCACGCGAAAAGCGCCAAGGCCCTGCTCAGACAGAGAAGCCCCCGCCGTATCAAGCCGTTCGTTTGCATCCGTAGGCAAATAATCAGCCAGCCCAGCCAACCCCTTGGTCTTGCCGGGGCCAGCGCTGTAAAGCTCTTGGACGCGGTTGATCTGCTTGGCCAGCGAAATCAAGCGCGTCATGCGCCCCTTTTGGTCGGCCTGATCCTTGCTCATGGCGGGCGCGGTTGCCAGCTCGCGCTCTGCCTTGGCGGCGTCAGCGGTGGCTTTACGGGCTTCGGCCGCTGCAACCTGATCGCTGTAAGGAACCTTGGCCGCTTCCAGCGCAATTTGCTGCGCAGTCCGCGCACCCTGAATGCGATCGTTACTCAGATCCTGCTGTGCGGCCTGAACTTTCAATTGATTAGGAGCAACAGCAGTAGGTGCGCCGGCCGCAGCCGAAACAAACACCGGCGTCGGACCAGACACGTCCCAAACGTTGCCAGCTTCGTCAGTCGCGTACTGCTGTGCCATCATACCCCCAGCCGGCGCAGAACATCCGCCGCATAAGCATTGGTTTTCCTACCCCACAAACGCCGGTTAGGTCCACCATGATAATATTTCAGCGCGTCTTCGACAGTGCCTGTCTTGTTCAGCGCCTCTTCTAGATAGCCCTGCCCAATCGCCTGCTGGTATTGCGCCGCCTCTTTGGATGTGCCCGACATAAGATCAGGACGCCATGGCACGCCCAACTTCTTTGCCACACCCGCCGCGGTCGCTGGCAATACCTGTGTCATGCCCTGCGCCGTGCCATACTGCGTCTGCGGACCCGAAACGCCCACCCGGCCACCGCTCTCCTGCTGAATGAGCGCGGGCAGAATCTCATCGGATCGGAAAGCTACGCGACCCGCCGGGGGTCGCACCTCCCTGCATAGGAGTTAGTTTGCCGACGGGCGCTTGCGGCGGTGTTGCGCCACCGGGCGCGCGCGGGTCGATAAAGCGCCCACCGCCGAACCCGTCCGGCACCCACTGCGGCGTAGGATTAGCAAGCGTCTCTGCCCGCTGGCGATATAACTGCATGGCCTGCGGGCTGGTCGGCTCGATACCCGCTGCCTGCAAGGTGCGCGTGAACACATCGTCAGCCTGCGCCTTGGGGTGCGCCACCTCGTAGTCATGGCGCTGCGTGAAGTCGGTAAATTCCGCAGCACGCTTCGCCTGCGCCTGACGAGCCTGCATCAAGCCTTGTGTCTGCAACTGACGCTGCATCGCCAAGCCGGGCACGAACGTCGCCTGACCACCGCCAACAGTCGATAGCGTGTCGCCGATCACACCCGCAATCGTCTGGAACGTGCTGGGCTTGGCGAACTGCGGCACGCCTTCAGCGTCAACGCTGTCGGCGATCGGCGCTCCGAATAGACCTCGTTTGCGCTGCATCCCCATCACGACTTGCTACCCCCGCCAAACAGACCCGCGCCGTATGCAGAAAGCCCCATGCCGCCTAGCTGAGCGATCAAGCTGCCAAGGCTCTGCGACGACTTCTGCGTCGTCGTGCCGTACTGCCCCAGCAGCCCGCCAACCGCGCTACCTGCCCCCGCCGCAGCCTGAATCGGCATCTGCTGCGCCTGCGCGATCTCTAGCAGCGACTGGATGGGAAGCTGCGCGGAGGCAGAAAGCCCCGGCGCCAACGCCGCAGCCTGCCCCATGCGAGCGCGCTCGTTGTTGTAATCGGTGTAGCGCAGCCCCGACTCATTCTCAGCCAGCCCGCGCGTGATGATGTCCGCGAACGCCGAACCGCCGGTCAGGCCGCGCGTACCAAGCGATGCCGCCAGCCCGTTGCGCGTATTGGCGTTGGTTGTCGCCACCTGCTGCTCTAGGTACGGGTTGCCGGCATCTAGGTATTTCCCACCAAGCACATCGGTATTGTACGCGGTGGCGGCGCGGGTGTTGGCATCGCCGCCATTCTGATACTGCGACACCAGATTAGGCACCAGCGTTGCAAGCTGATCCGTCACACCCGAAATCTTGCCCGCCTGCGCAGCATAGGCGTTGTTGACGTTGTTCGCCGCGCCTTCGATCTGGGAGCTGTACACGGGTTTGGTCGTGCTGGTCTGCTTGCTGCCACTAAGCCCCATGGCTTAACCCCTTCTCAATCATCACCTGCGTCTCGGCATAACCCTCAGACGACAACGCACGAACCCAACCCCGCCGGCTGGAAATGGTGGCAATAGATGCGCCGTTCTGCATACCCCATTCCTCAGCCTGAACAATCAACGTCTTTATAGCAGACAAGTCGCCACAAGCACATAGCCCATGTACTTCGATCGCGCCGCCGGGATATTGGCGCAGCGAGGCAATAATGCAGGCATCATCGGCGCAGAAAGCCACCGCCGTGCCCAGCGCGATCTGCTCGTCAAGCCACTTGATCGGCCACTTTGCCGGATCAAGCATCGCCTCGAACTCGGGCCGGAAGTCCTGATAGGTTTTCACCACAGGTTCCGCCATACAGCGCCGTCCCACGTACGCGCGCGGTTCGTGGCGGTATTATAATATGTTCTGCCCGGCTCGGGATCGTCGGGGTCTGAGTCTAGCGGCTCGAAAGGATACGCACCACGATTGCGCACCAGATCGATAAGCCCGTTGATGGCGTTCGCCGCACGACGCGGCCAATCGCTGATCTTGGCATCAACGGGGACGGGAAGGAGGCTCACCGCAACCCTCCGCTATCGAAATCGAGGTCAAACCCCGTCGAGAACGACCAGGCAGACCCAGCCGCGTGCGTAACGGAAATCGCCAGATATTTACCGCGATTACGGATCGGCACACGACCGCTGGCCTGCATATCATTCTCTGTCCGTACGCCCAGCGGCCCGCCCATCTGCTGGCGCGCATCGATCAGCACGGTAATCCCCGCGGTCGCATCGGATACCGGCCACAGCGCCTGAATACGCGCCACGTTCGGCTCCGCTGGTGCCCACCACCCTTGCGTCAGCGTCGCTTGCAGGTTTGGACCCGAAAACGCCCCCACGCGGTTGTCAGGCGTCACAATGTACAGCCGCGGGTCGCCGCCCTGAAACCGCGGGTCGTCCAGCGAATAGGGCATGGCGTCGAGATCGGGATATGTCGCCGCCACCTGCTCCAGCGTTTGGCTGGCTTCATAGCCCGTGAACAAGCCAGAGAAAGGCACCTCGATAGTGGATGCGCGGTCCAACACCCAATTGTAGACCCAGATACGCCCTGACGAGCCGGGGATGCCCCACATGACAATAGAACGTTTGGGATCGACCGCCGACCAGATGCGCTCGTAATCGTCCTGCGATACCGTGTCGCGGAAGGTCTGGTCGAACTTCTCATTGCCGATCGGCCGCAGCGACTGCCCGTCTTCCAGCGCCATAAAGCCGCGGTCGGACAGAAAGAACACCGTGCGGCCGGCCTGCGCGATTGAGCCAGAGGAAGCGCACCCGAAATTAGGCGTGATCTCGGCAAAGTTGAACGGCGCTTTCGGGTCGCCCGTCCGCTCCATGCGCACCAGCCGGAAGCGCTGGAGGATGACGCCATATTCGCCGCCGGCAATGCCCTTCAGCTCGCCGCCAGTAAGCATCGGCTGGAAACCGGCCTGATCGACACCGGGCGTCCACTTGGTGTGGTCGTTGAACGCCGAATAGGACACCAGCAGCCGGTTACCGCCCGACTGCGTGATGACAACAAAATCGCCCACCACCGCCACGCCATTGCCAGAAGGCGCATCCGTCAGATCAGACGCAGTGCCGGAATTAAGGTCGACCTGTTTCGTATCCGTACCATTCACGGCAATCACAAAGTCACCGAACTGCGTGAACCGCCAGCGATCCGTCACCGACATGGCGGTCAGCAGCGTCGACCATGTGCCGGCGGTGTAGCGCTCTAGCCCGTTAGCGGTGCCCGCGATCAAGAACGCCGTGCCGCCCGTTGAAATGAAAGCCGCGCCACCCTTGAACGTCGCCGACAGCGGGTCGCTGATCGCCGCTACCGAGCGCACGGGGCGATAGCCGTTGGCTGCGGGCAGCACATTGACCGCCGCCGTCAACACGTTTTCGCGCGGAAGCTGGTCGGGGAGGTATGGGGGGTAGGTAACGCGGGCCTTCGCCACAGTTAAATCCTCACCCGGGACGATACCTGACGAATCCCCGTCGCGATCAGCGGAGCCGCGCCCCATCGGTTGTCCTGAGCGGCGCGGTTGATGTTTTCGGTCAGCGTGGCGACTTCCTGCGCCGCTTGCGCCATGCCGGCCTGATCTCGCTCACGGCGTGCCAGATGATACATCACACCCGACACATACAGGTCCGGATGCGTTTGCAGCAGCCAGTTGGACACCAATGCATCAGACAGGGGCGGGATCTTCTGGTAATAGACCATTTCGACGGCAGCATTGCCCACCGGCCCAATGCGAATGCCGCCAGCCTCGATTGCATATGCTTCTGGAATGCCCGCACGGCCCGCGTAGGTCGCCAGCATCGCTGCGGGCGACATGCTCTTTAGCGGGGCATCAGGGAGGCCCTCGGAAAAGATGTAGCGCAGTTGCAGGAAGTCATCGGGAGCTTGTGTGATCTCCTGCGTGATGGTCAGCACGGCGCGGGATTCCATCTCTGGCGTACGCAGCGTGCGGTTGAACTCAGCCTCCGCCTTTCGCAGCGCCCTGTCGATCGCAACCTGCGAGTAATCCGCATCATCCATCATGTCGCGAATCTCGGCAACCAAGTCCGAGTAGCTGTTGATGGAGCCGGGGGCGTAGGTTGGGATCGCGATGGACATTATACGACCTTGTATACGGCAATTGGCACCGAAATAGTAGCAGCAATGCCGAGCGTTGGCACTAGTGCGCCGACACTGAGCGTATTTGCTGCGCTGACGTACACGTCTTGTAGCGACCCGTTTTGCGGGATGCCGTTAAGCACAGCAAACACGCGATCGGTTGTTGCGAGACCAGAAATTGTCAGAGAATAGCGCCGCACAGCTAGTGCGAGTGTTACAAGTCCAGCTTCGCCGACCGAATAGGTGCCAACTAGCACATTACGCCCTGATGGCAGCGCATGAACGTGATCCTCCCGCGCCGCAGCCGATGACGACCCAATGAGCGCAGTTGCTCCCAACGGCTGCGGCGCGTTCGACGCCAGTGGCGTGGCTGTGGCGTTGGAGCCTGCCACACCGGGCGCTCCTTGCGGACCCTGCGGGCCGGTTGCTCCGGTGGCGCCTGTAGGACCGGCCGGCCCAGTGGTGCCTGTAGCCCCCGTTGCGCCGGTAAAGCCAATATCGCCTTTGGGGCCGGTTGCACCCGTAGCGCCGACAGGACCGGACGCTCCAGTGGCCCCGGTATCACCCTTTACGCCTTGCGGGCCTTGCGCACCTGTCGCGCCAGTGTCTCCCTTGACCCCCTGAATACCTTGCGCGCCGGTGTCGCCTTTGACCCCGGTCGCCCCAGCAGCCCCCTGAGCCCCGGTGTCTCCTTTATCGCCCTTGGCACCCTGCGGACCCGCTGGCCCCGTAGCCCCAGTGTCGCCCTTCGGGCCTTGCAAACCCATAGGGCCAGCCGGCCCCTGTGCGCCTGCATCGCCCATGCTGCCCTTCAGCGGGTATCCGGGGACCTTGATCGCCATCTACGCGCCCGATCCATAAATCAGCACGAATCGCGTGCGCTTGCCATCGTACATCCACTTGCCGTCAGCGGTATAGATCGGAAATCCAGGCTCGTCGTCAGCGACGGCTGCAACCCACTGCGGCATCTGCGTGCGGCCTAGATAAGCCTCGCCGGGATGCAGGTAATGCCCGTTTTCCTTGATGTTTGGCATGTCGGTCGACGCCCCACGCCAGCCCGCAAACCAGATATGGAATGGGTTGGGATTGCGAACGATGAAGCTGGTAACGCCCTGCCCGGTCATCGGTGGCACCGCGACGGGCTGCGGCGTAAGGCCGATCGAGCCGATGACCGGCTTGACGTTGAGATTACGCCGGAACGGCTGGATCAGACTGTCGGCCATTACTGCTTCACCCATCCGCTATCGGACGCTACTTCGCCGTTTGTATACGTCAGCGTCCGCACCCACGTTCCGCCGTTCTTCACGGTCTGCGTGACAAGGTTGCCGCTGGCATCATAGGTGTTGGCAACGCCGCGATAGGTCGGAACGATGCCGCCGTCAGTATCGAGGTCAACCGACGTGGTATACAGCACGCTTTCATCGCCGCTGCTGACGATCAAACGTCCGCGCTGGTCGACTTGGGGATTTACCTGCTGACCATCCACAAGCGTGGGAAGCAGCTTGGTAAAGATGCCGTACCCGATTGCCATCACACGCCTCTTAAATGATGAAGTTGCGCACGCGAAGGTAGCGGTATTCGTCGGAGTTGAGTAGCCGCTTTACGCCTTCCTTGTGGTTTTTATCCCAGAAATTGACGCCGTGCTTCACGCTCCACTCCATTAGAACCACATTGGGGATGCTTGCGGCGTGCCACATCTCAGCCTTACGATCCCAATCATCGTTTTGCGCCCGCTTGTTTGCATCCAACAACGGGGACACGTCTTGCTCATACCTGATGCGCCACGTATCCCCGTCATCGTCTGACGAGAACCATTCCTTCATCCCCGTTGCCGGGTCGTAACTCAGAAGCTTCTCGTCAGCCATTTTCAGCGCACCTGCCCGTTGTCGCGCAGGATCTTGGCCGTGTCCTTGTCGACCTTCATAGTCTGTCCACGGCCCAGCGTACGCCCGTCGCCGATGTGGACATCGGTGCGCAGATCGTCGGAGCCGGTGACTTCGACCATCTTGTCTTCGTCGCGAGCCACGCGCGTTGCACGGCCCTTGTCGTCAGTCTCGACAACCAGATCCGCATCCGGGTTCGAGCGCTGCCCGTGCGGATTGGGATTGGCGTCGGTGGGCGAGAGCGGATGCTCCACGACGGTTTCGCCGGCAACGTAGTCATCGACACCCGCCGTCTCCTCCGTCTCGATCCCCAGCGCGGCCGCACGCTTGCCGGCCTCCGAAATGTCCGCATACTCCTCAACCGGCTTCACCGGCTCACCGAGCGGGTTGGCAGGCGGGAGGTCACGAACGCCCGGCGCTTCGTCGCCCGACTGCTTCGTCTCGGGCAGATCCTTGCCCTGCGTGTTGGTTTCGAGGGCTTCCGCCTCGTCCTGGTGCTTCTTCGGTCGTGCCATTTCACACACTCCTAAAGTGGCCCGCCCTTATAACGCGGGGCGGGCCGTATTGGTTTAGGTAAGATCAGCGATGATCGACGAGCCCGCCGGGTTGCGGCAAACCAGCGTCTCTTCGACGTACATCGCGTCGCGATCGGCAAGGCCCGTCACAGCCAGCTTACGCTTCTGCATCGGGTCCAGCGTGGCCACCGCCCACATCGACGGGTCGACGATAAGCACCGAACGGTTGTCGATGAAGCGATCCGGCACGAACTGGATCTCGCCCACGTCCGACACGTACACGTCAGCGCCAGCAACGATCGTCAGCCGCTTGTCACCCGTGTCGCGGCGCTGCTGCGCCAGACCCGAGAACGTAGCCGCGATCTGCTTCTGACCCAGCGACATGATCGCCATCGTCGGATCGCCACCAGCGTTCCACGCCTGCGCCACCGCCGACTTCAGCAGCGCCTCGGTGAACGCACGCTGCGTCCCGTTGGTCGCCGCCGTCTGCGGATAACCCTGCGTGGTACCCGACAGCACCGGATTAGTGCCGCCGGCGCCGCGGCTGGTGTTGACGTTCATGAACGCCTGCGCGCCGGCCGATTCACCCGCCACAGTCGCGCCCGGCGGCACGGCTGCCAGATTGGCGAGGTAACGCGCCTCACGGTCGCGCTTGATCTCCTTGCCAGCCTTTGCGAGCTGGTAGGAATGCTCGTTCGAGCGGCCAGCCGCCTTGACGGCCTGCTGCGTGGTCGAGGTGCCGACAACCTTGGTGAAGATCTGGGTGTAGTTACCCAGACGCGAGGTAGCCGGGCGGTTCTCGTTGCTCAGGTCATCGCCCATCACCGCCTTGTTCTGCGGGTTGGCCGAAACCAGCGCGTCGGTCTGCCACTCGTGGTAAACCGCCGAAGCATTCTCACGACCAATCGCCGTCAGGAACGGGGTTTCGGTCGGGCTGATGTTGCTGATGATGTCGCTCAGATCCTCGCGATTGCCCACTCGGGTCATCGTCTGGATGGTATTGCTCGGTACTGCCATGTCTCGTTTCCACTACAAAGGGTTAGAACCCAGCGGCCCTTAGCGCCCTTGCCGCGTCATCGACGCTGCCCGTTTGCCGTGCCCGCTGCTTGGCATCCTTGACACCTCGCCCCTCGCTGCTGCTAGGCTGGGCAGCATTGGGCTTCGCCGTGGTCGCCTTCTTGCCTTCGCGTACACGCTGCATCTGTCGGGATAGGGCGGCATCGTACTTTTCCGCTTTTTCCTTCCAGCTTGCCACGTCAGCGAGCGCTTTCCACTCCTGTCCCGTGGCCGCATTCAGTCCGTTGAGATCCAGCCCGAGGGTCTTTGCCGCGCCGATCGCTTTCTCGAAGAAAGCATTGCGGGTTTCCTCGTTCTGCACCTCGGGGAGCGACATCAGGAACCGATCGCGTTCGGCCGTTTCAGCCTCCGTCATCGCGGTCCCTGCTTCCTGCTCCATCGCCGATACGTGCTGCACGAACTCGTCATGCTGGGCGCGGGCGGCGTCGTACTGAGCTTGCAAGGCAATGTATGAGGCTGGATCGGTCTGGGCCAGCATGGGATCAGGACGCTGCGGAGCAAGATGATCCGCGAAAGCCTTCAACTGCTGGGCGTAAACCGCCTTAGCCTGTGCGTCGGCGCGAGCTGCGCTTGCTTCCGCGTTGCGCTGGGCCTCGGCTGCCTTCGTAGTGGCCGTTTGGACCTGGGTTGCCCGGCGGGCTTCCAGATCGGCAACATACCGCTGGGACTTTGGGTCCAAAGCGGCAAATGCTGCCTTTTCCTCGGCAGTAAGACTAGCCGGAGCGTCGATGGCCGGGGTTTCCGGTTCGTCGTCCTGCTCGTCTTCACCAGTTACATCAAGATCGTCGTCATCCGACTGGCTTTCTGCTTCCGGTTGTTCGTTGTTATCGTCGCTTTGCTCGCGATCGTCAATATCTTCCGCTTCGTCATAGAAACGAGAAATCGCCGCCGCTGCGCTGTCCATATCATCGACAGGGCTGTCGGCGGCTTCCTGAAGGTCAGAATGGGCCGTCATGACTGCTCCTTAACTGGCGCGGGATTGCGCCTTAAACTCTACCAACCCGAGCAACCCGCTCCGCATGATCCCTCTCAGCGGCGCGCATCTTGCCCGTCTCGATCACCGTCTGCACCTCGCGCTCGACCTCGCGTACGATCTTATCAGCCAGCCCCAGCACCAGCAGCGTCTGCGTGTCGCCGGGCTTGGTATTGCCGACTTTCTCGAAATAGGCGCGGCGCAGGTTGGCCAGCATATCCGCCAAGCCCTCTTCCTCGGCATAGAACGCCTGCCACCGCTGCCCGCGTGCGATCGCATCAACGCCGTTACTGACGCGCTCGTATTCGCGGGGCGCGTCGGCGCGGACGTAGCCGAAGTATGCTAGGATGCGGTCAAGCAGGGTCATGCGTCACCATATCCTTCCCGGTAGCAGGGTCTCGAACCGCTAAGCCCCAACGCCACCCCTCCTGCTTTTCAAGGCACTTTTCCCCCGCATTGTTGTAAACGCATTCCAGGCAATAGCCTTCTTTGCCGTGTGGGCAGGTGTGGTCAGTCGCGCTCATAGAGCCCACTCCTTCGCCCACGCATCATGCTCACGCATGAACTGTTCGCGCGAAACGCCCCCGATCATTCGAGCTTCGGTAAGAGCAATGTGCTCATCCCGCGTTTTACACGTGAACCACGAAGGCTCGCCGCGCTCGTAGATTTCAATTTCGGCCTCGTAATAAGGCCGGTTCTTTTCCACAAACGCATAAGCGGCGCCCGGCTTCATACCGTGCCCCTCGGTAAGCTGCGCGCACTTCAATTCACCGCCACGCGGGTCGCAGATGTAGCCCGTTACCAAGTCGCCCTTGCGCTCTACGCGCCAGCCATAATCACGCATCCAACCGCCCTCCATCTCGGTTCCGCCCAATATCCCCATCATCTCGCTTGCCCGCGACATCAGCCGCATATCGCTTCACCTCCGCTTCCTTGTCGGTGCGGTAGATGGCAAGAGCCGCTTCATCATCGGCGCGCTCACGGGCAATCTGCGCGTCGATGGCAGCCTGCTCGCGCTTCTGCTCCATTTCCAGCGCATGGCGTTCGCGTAGCACCTCCAGATTGGCTGCGGCCTTCTGGCGCTCCAATTCGATCTGCGCCGCCGCCCGCTGCTGCTCAAACTCCAGCTTCTGTTGCTCGCGCTGCTGCTCGGCTTGCATGGCAAGCATCTCAGGATCAGGCTGTTCGGGCTGTTCCTGCGTGGGATCAACCTTCTTGGGATCGACCCAATAGTCATCGCCCTGCCCCAGCCCCAAATCACGCACCAAGCCGTCGACAGCCTTGAACAGATGTTCCGGCTTCACCTGCCCGTTTGCAAAGCCCTCAGCCATGATCGGCGCCAGCGCCATTCGCGCCTGAATGCGCTTGTCCTTCGACCCCGTACCCAGCCCGACACGGATCGTCACGTTGATATCCTCAGGCCACGAAGCCGGATCGATCATCTGGTACGTGCCATCGACCTTGGCCTTGAACGGCTCACCCTCACGCCGCCACAGTCGGTACTTCTTCGCCATCAGCCGGGCGAACGCCTCGGCCAGATTGCGCGCAATGAACTCTTCCTGCTGCTGGCCCTGCGCCTGCATCATGGCCGTGCCGGTCGCGGTTTTGTTCAACGCGTCAGCGTCGAGACCTTGATTGAGCCGGGTGATGCCCGTCCGCGACTCACGCTCGCCGGTGATCCACTCCAGCACCGTCAGGGACTTGCCAACGTCGAAGGCCGTCGTAAACGGCGCCACCGCATTAACATCGCGCACCCGAATCGGCGCACCCGCAATCGGCGACAGCAGATCGTCAATCGTATTTTCCGACGCCCCCGTCTCCGACACGATCGGCCGCGGCATGTTTGCCGAGTACATGCCATCAAACAACTGACGCGCGATCGTGCTGCGCGCCAACTGGATGTCCATCACCTTGTCCGCCAAGGAATAGCCCACCAGCCGATGCGGACGCGGAAACGGGCAAAACACCGAAAACGGCTGCTCGTCCACCGTCTCGATAGCTGGTTCACCATTCGCCCAGCGCAGGATCTCACCTTCAACGCGAAACACCCGCACGCGCTCGGCAATGCCATCACCGTCGATGTCGATGCGCGCATATTCCTCGCAAAGCTGCACCTCGACCAGCGCGGGCGTGCTTTCGGGATTTTCCCAGCTATTATCGTCATCCTCGGCACGATCGCCGGGCAGACGCGTATAGGCCGGCAGACCATAAACCTGATCGCGATCGAACCCCATGTCGACCAGATCGGAGCGTGTCTTGACCGGGCAGTGCGCGAGATAGTCCGAATCATCCTCATGCCGCGCATTGGGGCTGAAACGGAATTCGCTGGCGGGCACCGCTACGTCGATGAAGCGCTTTTCGCGGATCTGCTGCTTGATGCTGATGGCATAGCCACCATCGACCTCTTCAACATCCTCGATTTCAACATCCCGAAGCGCCTCCAGCTCAACAGGATCGGACACAAGCACGCGCTCACGCCGCACCCGCTCTTCCGTCACCATCATCGTCTTGGCGACGCCGTAGCGCTGCATCAGCCCCGACACACACCAATCATGCAGGATGCGAAACCCGTCCTGCTGGCGCATGAAGTTGAAACCGATCGCCGCGGTGGCCTGATCCGCGCCAGCTTCGTCCTCTTCGTCGGTCGCCTCGAACTCGACAACACGGTCGCCACTGACAAACGTCCGCAACACCGACGTTGCCATGTAGTCGATCGTCTCCTGCACATCAGGCAGGACGATCTGACTGCGGCCCGTGACCTCGTTGCCAAACGGCTTGGCCTCATAGAAGTCCTGCGCCAGCCGGTGGAAGTCACTAAGGCGCTCCCACTCGCTTTCGGCTGCGTCGTATTCGCGACGAAGGGCTGCAATCAGCTCCTGCTCGTTGAGGCCGGGCTCTGGTTGCGGCTCGTCGATCCAGGCGTTGACCTCGGCGTCGGCGATGATGGGGAGGGTGGCCATGGTTACACAATACCCCTTGTCAGCCGGCCCATATCCAACTTCACGGCCTTGCGCGGTTCTTCGTAAGCCACACAACCAGTCCCGAAAGCATCGGCCGAGTGAGACGACCAGTCGTGGTTTGGTCCTAACCCAATTCCACGCTCCGTGTCACGCTTTTCATGATACCAGCCGATAGCTTTCAGCCCCGCAGCGCATTTATTCTCGTCAAACCGCATCCGCGGGAATAGTTGCCGAGCCTTTTCGACACGCTGCATTGCGGCACCCTTGCCCTGGTTCGGCACGATCTCAACGTTGTAGCCCGCCGCCTCCAAAGCCTTGCGGTAAGACGTGTCAAACACCTTGTCCTGCGTGTCGCCGTCGTGAGGCAACCAGATTTTGCAGCGATCTGGCGTATAGCCTTGCGACCGCATCCAGTTGAGGTGCGCCGAAACAGGCTGCCCCTGCTGCTCGTAATGGTTCGTCCAGCGGATTTCAGTGCCAACAAACTGCGCCGCCCAGAACACGAAGTTATCGGCCTTGGCGCCGGTGCCGCCTATGTCGGCGAACAAGCGCACGATCAGGTTAGGATCTTCGCTGACGAAGCCGATGCGGCCTTCCTCGCGTGCTTTAGTGAGATTAGGCGCAAAGTAAGCGCCCTCCACCACGCGGATGAAGTCGCCTTCCCAGATGTGATCGTAGAGGTGCGGGCGTTCTTCTTTGTCGCGCAGGCGAACGCGGTCGAGGATGTCAGGAAACCAGGGATTGTCCTTGTGATTTAGCTCTGCAATCTTCACACGATCCGACGTATTCTTGTAAAAGCGCTTGTTTGTTGCGCTATCTTCGCGCTCAGGATTCCAAGTTATCCACAACTCGGAGTCTTCCTCACGCAACGTCGGAATTAGCTTTGTCCACGCCTCGTCACTTACGCCCTCGGCTTCGTCCACCCAGCACAACAGGATGCGCGCTTTGGACTTTACACTGTCAATGTTGCGATCAAGGCCGGTGAAACTATAGCTGATCCGCCCGTCAATTGTGCGGATGTATTTCTCGCCAATATCGAAATGCGGCAACAGCCAGTCAGTTTCACGAATTGCGGCCTTGATTTCCTCTAGCGAGGAATCCGCCAGCGAATTCATGAAAACGCGACCGCACAGAATGATCCCTTCGCGCCCGGCCTTTGCCCACATCAACGCGCGAACTGCTGTCATCTTCGCGAAAGTGCGCGTCTTGCCGCTGCCACGTCCGCCCCAAGATCCGCGCACGTCCGCTTCGCCTGAGAACACCGGCACTAGTTTTGCCGGCATGTCCAGACTTACTGTGGTCACTTAGGCTCCACGCCGCGCAACTCGATCGTCGCGATTTTCTGCGTTACCTCGCCGCTGTGTTCTGTCTCAACCTTATCGCGCCAATCGCCTTGGCCGGCGTTCTTCAGCGCGAAGATTGAGCTGGTGACGACCGGCCCTTCAGTGGCCGCGATTAGGCGGCGCTCAAGAAACGCCTGTCGCTTGGACCGCGCCAGCTTTACAGTGTCCGCAAATTCAGGGTGACGCGCTTCCCACTCGTACACACGCTGACGGTGAACATCGCACTCAGCAGCCGCAGCAGCGAGCGAAAGACCCTCAGCCATCAGGTCAAGGATCTTGTCACCGATCTCTGGCGTAAACTCTGTGGGGCGTCCTGCGGGCATGCCTGCAATCTACTCCTTACCCGCCTCATCCGCAAGATCGCGCTGTGCGGGGCTGTGAGGGGCTCTATCAGCCATGACGAATATCAAGGAAGCACGAATGAATCGCGATACGCCTCGCACCCTTCGGCTGCACCACAATTTCCCACCGATCCCTTTCGGCCCGGATACCCTCAGGAATGTCATCCTCAGCGCCAACTACGCACAGCTTCTTGCCAAAAACGAGATGCCTGCCAAAAATCACTATACCCTGTGAAGGCTGGTAAACATCTTCGTCAAATAGCACCACGTTATTTTGAGCAGCAGCCACAAAACCCGGCAGATCGTCATCCACGCCATTGGCGAAAATGACCGGAATGAACTTGGACCGCAAATCGGTTTTCGGCTTTTCGATTACGTCGAGCATCACCCCTCTCCCTGCCCATCGCGATAGATGCTCACATGCTGCAAATACCTTTGCAGGCACAGCACCGCATCCTCTTCCAGCCCAGCCAATACCCTCTCAGGGCCGCTCAGAGCCTCACCAGACGCCATCCGAAGCGAGAAGCTAGGGATACCTACCCAAGCGGCCAAATCAGCGTGTAGCGGGTCGTGACGGGCATCCATCGCCACAATCCCCGCCAACCCCGGCGGATACCCCATCCACGCGGCTGTGGCGGCTTTGTCTGCTCCTGAGGGGAGAGGGGTCATGATAGCAGCGTGAAGCGACCGTCGAGAAATTCCTCAACTGGCCGAACCCAAACCGTGGCGGAAAGGTCTGTATACACCACCACCTCTGCATTATCCATTTCAGGATTTTCGGATTGCAGCGTACCGAGGCTTTCAATGCGGTACACCGAACCTCGACGCTTGTGCTGCCACATCTGGCCAGCTTGAATTCTCATTCCCCCTCTCCCTCAACGATCGGCCGGAGCATGGCTTGGTAGCGGCGAATGTTGAGATGTGCTTCAGTAGGATGGTCCTCTGGCTCCTCTGCGTCAGACCAAGCCTCCACCATCCCCTCATCCGGCTCCATCAGCGCCTGGACTGCGGCGCGGGCTACCAGCGTGAAGTCGAATGTCCCGCCATCAATGATGGTATGCGCGGGGTCGCCATCAACGCAATTCACATAAACATGTTCTTTGCGGATTGCGTCAAGCATGGCGTCTGCCATAGCAAAAAGCATCGGGTGGATTGGCTGGGTCATCGCTCGATATGCTCCAGAACCTTGAGGCGGTGGCGCTCAATCACATCATGGCGATACTGGTCACGATCCTTGCGTTCGCCATTCTCATCCGAAAGAATCCAGAAGCCGGGCTGGCAAGCCTCGCGCTTCATCGACCACCCATTAGTAAACTTATAGCTTTCGCTCACCCCACATCTCCCAGCGCTTTGCGGGCTTCAACGTTAGCGATAGCTGCCCGAAGACCGCGCCATCCTGCCAATGTCACGCCGCCAGCATCGTGCTCTAACAGAGCTCTGCACGCCTGCTCATAAACCCCCTCCAGCACCGCCAGCCTTTCGAGCTTGGCTTTGCGGCGGGCGGCGAAGCGTGCCTGCTTTTGTGCGTTAGTGAGGGGCATTAGGATTCTTTCTCATATGCAACGATGCACCGACTGGCATCCTCAACCCACCGATCTTTCTGTTTTTGTGGTAAATCAGGCCAGCACTCCACGCTAAGGCCAGAGCAACTGACAAACAGGGCTTTGGCGGCTCGAAGAATGGCGTGCTCCTTCACGCCATCACCTGCGCGTCAGCAACCGGGCAGAACACCGTGTTGTAACCATCAACGATCTTGTAGACCTCGCCGCTGGTGGCCGATACGTGGCCTTGAAAGATCACCTTACCCTGGTAAGTCCGGCCGTTGCGAGTAAACTTGATGGTCATCGTGCATCTCCGTTTCGTTGCACCCCTTGTATCCGGGGTTATGTAACCTGTCAACGGGGTTAGGTGATTATTTTATGCGCTCATCCGCCAATCGCATAATTCCGGGCATACCCCGAACCAGCCCACAGACCCGCGATGCGGACAGGGTTGTCAATGAAGTGGATATGCGTTTCCGCCCACGCGATGGGGTTAGCGTGGTCGAGGGGCATCCCCGCATCAACGCAAGCATCCAGCAGCGCCTGCTCTGCGCGGATATGCTCGCGAGGGAACTCGCAGGTGAGGAAGTCACCTAGGCCGCGAACGGTGGAAAGGGCGGTGCGGAGAGTGGTGTTGGTCATTGTGAGGCTCCTTGGCCTGGGTGGGTTGATAGCCCCTTATGCTGCTAGTTATATAACCTGTCAACAGGGTTATCTAATTTATTTTCACCCCCGATCCGGGTGTGGGTCAGGTGCGCTACTGCCACCTCAAATTCGCTTCGGAAAACCGAACCCGATCATCAATCTCTCCCTCAATTATACGCCCCCCCCTTTAGGGGGGCGTTAATTGAGGAATTGAGGATCGTCGGTTTTCCGCCATTTTTGAAATCAATTCCTCAATCAATCTCAATTCTCATTTTGTAATTGAGGAAAGCCCCAAAGCGGGTGCCAGACGCTCCATATTGGACCGCAGTCCCTTGGCGTTCCGGCCCTGGATGCTGTGCCGAAATTCGTATTCCTCAATGCCACCACACTCGATCAGGGTAGCGATCAGCTTGCGGGCCTCGTCCTCTTCCAGCCCCATCATGTCGCCGATCAGATGCCCGACCCACCGTTTGGAACTGCCGGAATTTACCCGCCCGAACGGCGTGTCAGTGCAGACGCCATGCTCGTCCACCACGCCATCATCAATAGCCCGTACCAAGCGCAGAATCGTCTCAGGATCGTAAGCCAGCAGCCCTTGCGGGTACCACGGCATAAGGGCGCCAACCTCGTCCCCGCCCTCGCTATCGCCAGCAGGCCCGTTCTGGAGGCGAACAGTAATTTTCTCGAACCACTTGCGCCCGCCGATCAGGCTGTTGTTCGATTTGGCATCGTCATAGCGGACGTAGCGGAAGCGCTCGTCGTCCTTTACCGACAGGGCTGACGCCTCGGTCTTGGACATCACAAATAGCGTCGCTGCCAGTCGCGCCGAATTAACGATCGCGCCACCACCACGGATCACGTCAGCCGAGCCTGCTTTATCCTCTGACCCCTTGGTGGTGTGGTGCACGAGATAAACCGCGCATCCTGTCGGGCGGGCGATCTCGTCGCGCCAGATCTTCATCGCCCACTTGGTATCACCATTGCTGTTCTCGTCGCCGTCAAACGTCTCGGCGAATGGGTCCACGATTACCACATCGATTTGATGATGGCGAATCACGTCAACGAGCTGCTTGACCAGCGGCGTGGACACCTGCGCCCGCTTTTTCTCGTCAGTGGTGGCCATGACGATGCTGTCAGGATTGTCGGCGATAATGATCTGCCCGCGCAGCTTGTCCGTGCTGAGCCCCATCGCTGTCCGAGCGCCGGAAATTCTGCGCCGCTGCTCGTTGATGTCATCCTCTGCGTTGATGATAAGCACCCGGCACTTCCGCTTCGGCTGCCACTTGGCCCAAGGCTCGCCCGTCGCCAACATCAGCGCCATCTGAAGCGTGAACACAGATTTACCCGTGCCGCCTGGGGCGGCAAGGATATGCGTCGACCCTGCCAGCAAGGCACCTGGCACGAGCCACGGACGAACGGGAATGGCGCCTTCGGCAAAGTCCATCGCATCCACAAACGCAATGGCGCACTCAGGCGGCGCAGGCGGTGCCTCTGGCTTGTTGGCGTAGTCAATCAACCCTTGCCGAATGGCGCCAGCCACCGCCTCCACGCCCTGCTCTACGTGCAGGTCATTGAAGTCGTCGCCCTTCACCAGCACAGGTGGAGCGATTACCGGCACGTCCAGCTCTGCCCCCAGCCGCATCATGGCGTCCAACGCCTTGCGATCGGCAGCGATCACCACGTCACGACCGGCCTTCACCATCTCGCGCGCGATATTGGCCATCTGCCCCTGACTGAAGGCGACGCAGATGTGGTCGACGGTGGCTTCATGGATTGAAGAGCCGGTGGCGAAGCCCTCGCAGACGATCGTGCGGCTGGAAAACGGCACGCCGATATAGAAACGCGCGCCGACCGTGGGACAGCCAGTGTGGAATAGCTTCCCTCCATCCCCGGCAATCGCCTGCACGTTGATGAGATCGCCTTCCTGGTCCCACATCGGCACCAGCAGCGATCCGCCTTCGACACGGCAAGCGTGCGGCGCAACCTGCTTGCGCTCCAGATAGGCGTTGGTGCCGTCGATCGGCGTCGCACGATCCCAACGACGGCGGGCCAATTCGATTGCCGCAGCGCGACGCGCCTCTTCCTTTTTCTCTTCTTCCGCCAGCCACGCATCCCGCTTGGCGCGATCCTGCTCAGTAAATTCGATCGCATTGCCGCCGGTCAGGCGTGCGATGGCCTCGGGCTTTGATACATGTTCGTACTCTGCAACGAAGTCGATGACATCGCCGTGCTTGCCGCATCCGAAACAATGCCAATGCTCATCTGCCTCTCGGAATTTAAGGCTGGGGCTTTTCTCGTCATGGAAGGGGCACAGCGCCTCATACCAGCCGTGCGCCTTACGGATCTTGAGTGCCCGCCCGATTACGTCGCGCAAGGGGTATGTGGCGCGGATGGCGTCCCAATCGTAGCCGCGGGTCATGCCACAGCTTCCTTCAGGTAATCGGACAACGCCTTGACCGTCTTATAAGTCGGATTAGCACCCGGCTTTAGCGCGTCATAAATCACCTGATGGTGCAGACCGGTAGCGTCGGCCACAGCCCTTACCTTCCTGTCGGCCATCCGCGCCTGTATCTCTGCCAGCGTAAACATTTCGCCTCCGTCCGAAAATATGTCGTTGACACCCTACGCATAACCGCATTAGGTTGCAAGACAGAAGCAGCAGAGAGAAGAAAGGAACACCCCCTATCATGGGTTTGCTCGAACACGTCACCAAGCCGAAGAGGGAGCCGATCGTGGCCACCATCGTCGGCACAGCAGGGTCAGGTAAGACCTCCCTCGCTACCACCTTTCCCGCACCGCTGGTTGTTCGCACGCAGGGCGAAAGCATTCCGCGCGATATCCCGCGTGACCAGATGCCGGACGTTCTACCCGAAGAGCTGATGCAGGCCGATAACCTGTGGGCGGTTCTGAAGGCGCTGCGCGAGGATGACCATCAGTATAAAACGCTGGTGATCGATAGTTGCACAGGGCTGGAGCAGCTTTTTGTGTCCGACGTGCTGTCGCAGGACACAAAGGCCCGCGGAATCAATCAGGCGCTGGGCGGCTATGGGGCCGGCCCTGCGGCGGTGATGGCGATGCACATGCGCGTCCGCCGTGCCGTCGAGGCGCTGCGCAAGGAGCGCGGGATGCACACGCTGTTTCTGGCGCACGCCGATATCGGCCGTATCGATCCGCCAGACAGCGACGGCTACAGCCAATACACGCTGCGCCTGCCGGGCAAGTCGATGGCGCCCTATGTCGATAATGTCGATCTGGTGGGGTTCCTGCGCCAAGCCGTCATCCTGAAGGGCGACGACGGGCAGAAAAAGGCCATCACTTCCGGCGACCGCGTGCTGGTGACGTACATGACACCCGCCACCGTCGCGAAGAACCGTTTCGGCATCGAAGATGACTTGCCCGTGGAGAAGGGTGTCAACCCGCTGGCGTTCCTGTTGGGACGCCGCACCGCCAAGGTGGCAGAACCAGTTCAAGAGGAGAATGCAGCATGAGTTTTTGGCAACTTTCGACGGGCGAAAGCGCCGTCAGCGATAGCAAGGAATACAGCGCGGGCGGCGGTGACTTCGACGTCATCCCCAAGGGTACGTCGGTCCTCGTCATGGTCGAGGAAGCCGCGTGGAAGCCCGGCTATCAGGTCGAGGAGGAGTTCGTGAACCTGAAGGTTCGCGTCCTGAAGCCCGAGGGCTATGCCAACCGCGTGCTGTTCTTCAAGCTTTGGATTGGGGATCTGGACCCGAGTGTCAAGGAGCCTGCCAAGGCCCTCACCAAGCGTGACAAGCATCGCATGATGATTATCGCGATCGACAACAACGCCAAGGGCAAGCTGTCCAAGCTGACCGCCAGCCCGACTAACGAGCAGTTGGCCTTGGCGTTGACCGGCGCGCAGTTCGTGGCGACGTTGGGCGTGTGGGACAAAGACGACGGCAACGGCAAGAAGATCCCAGGCGGCAACTGGCTGATGTCGGCGGCAAGCAAGACCGCGGAAGTGTCGCCGGGGCCTGCGCCGAAGGTGGCGAAGAAGACACCCGCGGTGTTTGACGATGACGATGACATGGGTGTGCCGTTTTAGGTCCACTCCTGACCGGACGCCGCTC
>Ga0182212_1000007_pt1 | contig 42842 bp, 48 predicted proteins | sample G5R1MG_21_FD_129666 | JGI IMG/M metagenome (GOLD analysis project Ga0182212, IMG submission 129666) | Switchgrass phyllosphere microbial communities from Michigan, USA - G5R3_MAIN_03OCT2016_LD1 MG | ecosystem: Host-associated > Plants > Phyllosphere > Phylloplane/Leaf | place: USA: Michigan... | reverse complement strand
CTGTTTGAGGTAAAAATCAACAGCGAGCAGTACAAAAGCGAGCAAAAGCTGATACGCGACAGCCTGGGGCAGGTAGCGCTCGACATCGAAAAGACCCGCGCGGCGCAGAAGAAGCTCAACGACGAGCGTAAGGCCAGCAAGGTGGGCGATGCGCAGTATGCCGAGCAGTCGGTGAAGCTGCGCGAGCAGCTTAAGGGCCAGCTGGCCGACCAGCGCGATTTAGAAAAGGGCCTGGCCACCAGCCAAAAGGCCTACAACGCGGCGGCCGGCTCAGCCGAGCGGCTGCGCGCCCAGCTTTTTGAGCTGAAAACGGCCTACTACGCCATGAGCGAGGCCGAGCGGCAGTCGGCCGAGGGCAAGGGGCTGCAACAGCAGGCGCTGGGCATATCCGATGCGCTCTCGGCCATCGAGAAAAGCGTGGGCACGGCCAGCCGCGACGTGGGCAAGTACGGCGACGCTTTTAAAATGGGCCTGGCCCCGGTGGTGGCGGAGCTGGTGAAGATTGAGGCCGAGCTAAAAGGCGTCGATGCCGCCAGCGAGCAGGCTGCCATGCTCAACCAAAAGCGCATTGGTTTCATGACGGCCGCCCAGCGGGCCGCGGCGCAAGCTGGCATCACCGATTTTGCCCAGGCCAAGGCTACCATCGACCAGTATGCGCAGGCCTTCACGCCGGCCGTGGAGAACCTGCGCCAAGTGCAGCAGGAGCAGCAGCAGGCCGGCCAGACGGTGGGCCAGAACTCCGAGCAGTACCAGGCGCTGGGCTTCCGGGTAGCCGGCGCGCAGAAAGCGCTCGACGATTTGGTTGCCGCCCAGCAAAAAGGCGAGCAGGCCGCCCAGGGCGGGGCCGCCGCGGCCCAGAGCCAGGCGGCGGCGACTACTGTAGCGGCAAACTCGCTGGCTGGCCTGCGGGCGCAGCTCGTGCAGCTGGAGCAAACCCGCGAAACGCTCGACCCCACCACCCAGGAGGCGCAGGAGCTGAATACCACCATCCTGACGCTGCGCACCAGCATTCAGCAGGCCGAGGGTAAGATTGACGAGTTTGGCGAGCGGGTGCAGAAGAACATCAAGCGCGAAAATTTCGACACGGTGACCGACGCCGTGGGCGGCCTCACCGCCGCGCTGGCCGTGGGCAACATCGTTTTCGGAGATAACACCGATGCGGCGGCAGCCCAGGCGAAGGCCTTGCAGCTGATGGCCATCGCGCAGAATGCGCGCGCCATCGCCATCGGCCTCGACTCGGCCAAGGATGCCGCGCAGATTGTGCTGCTGAAGGCTAAGAGCATTTTTATCAAAGAAGAGGCGACGCTGACGGCCGCCGCCGCCGTGAGCACCGAGGCGCACGCCGCGGTAGCGGCTGCCGACGCCACGGCCATCGAGGCGCAGGCCGGCGCGGCCGCGCTCAACGCCGAGGGCCAGGCGGCCAGCGCCGCCGGCACCGCGGCCAGCACCGTGGCCACCGAGGCGCAGGTAGTTGCTACCGAGGGCGCGACGCTGGCGCAGCGGGCGCTCAACCTGGCCATGAAGCTCAATCCCATCGGGCTGGTAATCATTGCCGTCACTGCCCTCGTGGGGTTGTTCCTGGCCTACCGCAACAGTAGTGAGGCCACCCAGCAGAAGGTAAAGAACTTCGCCGAAACGCTGCTGCGCTTCACGACGCCCGTGGGGCTGGTGTACACCGGCATCGAAAAGCTGTACAACAAGTTCGCGGCGGTGCGCGCCGTGCTCGACCCCGTGATTGCGGGGTTTGAAAAGGTAGCTGGCAAGTCGCTGGAGGTGGCGCGCAGCTTTGGTGAGTCCATCGGCCTGCTCGACACGGCCAACGAGAAGGCCATCAAGGCCGCGCAGCAGCGGCTCGAACAAATTGACGCGCTGAAAACCGCTTATGCACAGGAAGCCAAAGCAATGGAGCTAGCCAGCTTTAGCATGGACAAAGTGCGCGAGCGGGGCCGCAAGGGCTTGGCCGATGAACTGTTCGAGCGCACTGAGTTGAATAAGAAGCTTGACGCTCAGGACCGTGAGAAATACGCAAAGGAGTTGGCTAACATTGACCGCAAGCGGGCGGCAAACGAGCAACTGAGCGACCAAGAAAAGAAGCTATCGGATGAGCGATTGAAGCGCGACAACGAGGCGCTGGCAGCACAAAACGCACTCAATGCCTATGACTACGAGACAATCGAAATTCGCCGGGCGGCCCGCCAGCAGGAGGCGCAGGACGTGCAAACCAACACGGCCCGCGCTGCGCAGAACCTTGCCCGGCGCATCGAGCAGCAGGACGCCGCTGAGAACGCAGCACTGCAACGCAACATTTCCCGCATTGCCTTGCGCCTGAGCGCAGTACAGAAAGGCACACTAGAAGAGTTGCGCCTGCAACAGCAACAGGTGCAAGCGCAGGCCACACTCGACATAAAGCAGGCCAACGATACGCTGCGCGAAAAGCAGCGTGTGCGCGCCCTGGGCTACGCCGACGAGCGCGCCGCGCTGGATAAGCAGCGCGACGAAGCGCTGAAAGTATTCGGCCTCACCGAAGAGCGCCGCAGCCAGATTGCCGCCGACTATGCCCAGCAGCGGGTTGAACTGGAAGAGAAGTATAGTCTCAAGGCGGCGCAAGATGCGGTCAAAAACATTCCTGTAGTGCGCGCCCAAGCCAACCAGGCCAGCCTCGCGCTTGACGAAGAGTTTCAGCGTAAGTCCAGCGTGGTGGCCTTGCAGGCGCTGGCTGAACGCAATGCCCAGCAGTTGAGCATGGCCCAGGTGGGCACAACACAGCGGCGCGACCTGGAATTAAAAGCTATCGAGCTGGAGCAAGAGTTAGCGATAGCTGACCTTGATAAGCGGCTGCTGAGCAACCTCGACTATCAGACGAAGCTTTCAGCTATCCAGCGCGATGCGATTGAAAAGCGACGGGCCCTGAGTGAGCAGGATACACAGCGCGTGCTTAATCAGCTATCAGCAGAGCAGCGCGGTGCCGAACTCAATCAGCAGAAGCTGCTGGCCGGGCAGGATGAGGGCCAGCAGCTACGCATTCGCGCCAGCAAGCAGTACTACAACGAGGTGCTACGGGCTGAGATTGACAACTACACCGCCGGCGTAGTGGCCACAAAGGCGGGCACTACTGAGCGTGAGAATGTTGAGAAGCAGCACGCTATCAACCTGCTAAACATCGAGCGTGACAGCAATCGGGCGCAGATAGACCTCATCACCGAAAAGTATCAGCGCATTAGCGCGCTGGCTTCACAGTCGATTGGCGCGCTCTCGACCATTGAAGACGCCGCCAGCCAGCAGCGCCTCAACCGCATTGATGCTGAGATAAATGCCAGCACTACCAGCGTGGCGCGCAAGGCAGTACTTGAAAAGCAAAAGACGCGCATTGAAGCGCAGGCCGCCGAGCAGCGTCGCAAGATTGCCAAGGCCGAGGCCGTAGTGAACCTGGGCGCGGCTGTGCTGCAAATCCTCAAATCACCCGCCGCGCCCTTCGTAGAGCCGGCGGCCAGCATCGTGCGTGGCCTCGAAATCGCAGCAGCTACGGCCACGGCCTACTCGCAATTCCGGGCAATGGATGCGCAACGCTTCAGTGTGGGCGGCTTGGTACACGGGCCGGGTGGCCCGAAAGATGACCGGGTGCCCGCGTTGCTGAGCGCGGGCGAAGGTGTAATGACAGCGCAGGCCGTCAAGCTATTCGGCCCAGTGCTTTCTATGCTCAATGTGCTCGGCGGCGGCCGGGCCTTCTACACTGACCCGACACCGGCCAGCACCTGGGCGCGCTACGCCGAGGGCGGCGTGGTGAGCAGCAGCGCCGCCTACCTGCCTACCATTCGCACGGGCGGGGTTATGATGGCCGATGCACCCGCGATTGATTATGAATTGCTGACGGACATGATGGCCACGAAGATGGGCGCGGCCTTCGTCAGCGGTGCCAAGGCCTTGCCAGCACCCGAAACCAACCTCACTGAGCTGCGGCAGCAGATGCAGCAGCTTGATAAACGCGACGCCGAAACCAACATCTGATATGCAGCTAATTGACCTTCTTAATCAACTAGACCAAGCTGGCATCCTGACGCAGCTCTACCAAGCGGGCGTGGTGAATCTGAAGGCTTACTCGCACCGCGAGATTTTGCTGACCTACCGGGCCATGCTGGCCAACCCCACTTATACTGACCAGCCCAGCCAAGCCGCACGTGCGACCGCAACTGGGCTGGGCATTGGGTTGCGCACGGTGTATCGCGCCATTGGCGAAATGGAGCAGGTGGTTGCTACAACACCAAACTTAAAACCAGAGTAGCTGACCCGTGAGCAGGTACACTACTAGCCGAAATACGGCTAGCACCAGGCCCGAAAACACGAGCAGCCAGGCGATGGGGATGGCGTTGCTGAAGAGGTGGTACCACCAGGGACGCGGGCGGGGCTTTCGCACGGTGCCAAGCTACGAAGACAGGCGTAGTTTAGCTGAATGAAAACACGACTGCTACTACTCTCGCTCCTGTTAGTGTCCGGCCTTTCATTCGCGCAAGGCGGCGCCAAAATGCCTGCCCCTGTGCAGACATCTACCAAATTAGCTACTGCCGCCCCGCAATCAGTAGCTCGGCCCGCTGATACTCGAATGAGTGAGAAGGACTACTATAAAATGATGTATGAGCAGGCGAAAGAATCAGCATCTTCTGCTAATGACCTCACGCGATGGACGCTAGAAAGCGTAGGCTTGGTAATAGCTTTAGTATTGGGAGCTCAAGTATTATTCAATTACCGATTAGGTAAGCAAGAGCTAGCAGCTATCCGGGCAGATATACAGGCACAAGTTGTTACAGATATAGAAAATAGAGCAAAGGATATTGAAGCAAGATTAACTGCTGGTAATAATCGGGAATTGGATAATACAAAAGAAGCGCTCAAGCAAGCTATTAGTTTAGTATCTCGTGAATTACAAGATGAGATGGCATTGCTAGCGAAGGAGGTTGATACTTTCCCAATGTATGTATCTGCAAACGAATATCTTGCTAGGAAAGATTATCCCTCTGCCTTGAGCGCATTTCTGCCGTTTGCTGAAGCTCGTATAGCTGCAAACCCAAGTGATACCTACTTGCCCTATTCAGGCATATCATACTTTGCAAACATTGATGAGATTCAAGAAGCAGATTATAATAGGTTAGTTGCCATTGGTAAAATCATAGAGGTTAAAAACAATTCTGCTTATACCGGATTTTGGAAATGGCATTTAGATAGGCGTCCTGTGTATCGCATGATACACGACGAGCGAGGAGCGCATGTTAAACAGTATATTCAAAATGCTCCGATAGCGCCTAAATAACTATTTACAGCAGCCGAATCAATTCCACCGCCGTGCTGGGCTGGCTATCCTCCCAAGCGTCCACCTTATTAACAAAAAACCACGCCTGCTCATCGTCGAGCCACACCGGTACGAGCTGGTCGAAGGCCACCACGTCGGCCGCACTCAGGTGCACGTAGGGCCGCAGCACCAGCGGCCGTACCAGCGCCGCCGCCAGGTGCGGATAGTAGCGCGGCAGCAGCGAGCGCGTGAAGTCGAGGTCTTCGGGCTGGTTCACATCCACGAAGTAGCTCAGGCGCATGGCCACCTGCTGGGTAGCGCCTACGTCATCCACCAGCTGCACCAGCCGCAGGTCGGCACGCTGGTACACCAGGCGCGGCTCAGGCTCCTGCGTCTCGAAGTCATCGGCCAGGGCCTTGGCGCGCGCCGCGTCGGCCTCGGCCTGGTTATAGGTGCCATCGTCGAGCGCATCCTGAATCACCTGCAAATCGGCCAGGTAGTCGGTGCCCTTCTTCGGCTTCCAATAGGGCAGCAGTAGCAGCCCGCCGGCCCCGGCCAGCGTGGCCGCGAAGGGTAGCGTGAGCACGTCCTTGGTGGTGTCGAGGCTGGTATCGCCCGCGCCGTTGTCGAGGTAGCCGGCGGCGAAGGCCAGGGCTGCCGCCCGCGCCGCGTCGGCATTCCAGGGCTGCCCGATGTGCGTCTGCTCAAACTGCGCCTGCTGATAGGCCGTGTTGCTGTCGTCGGCTTTCCACCGAAACCAGTTGCGCTGGGCAAAGTCGCCGAGCTTCCAGGAGCGTTTGGCTGGCTGCGAGCCATCGCGCAACTCGCTCCAGTCGGCCCCGCCGCCGGGCAGCTTATCCAGCACGTCGGCCGTGCGCCGGAACGTCACGGCCCCGGTGTAGGGGTCGGTGGTTTGCGTCAGGCCGTAGAGTTGAATGATGCCCTTCACGTATTCCTTTTGGGTCATGTCAGGCAGCCAGTCGGCCAGGTGCACGCGCCCCCGCGGCGGGAAGTCGGCCAGCAGCTGCACGGTGAGCCGGCCATTGGGCAACAGCGTCCAACTCTCATCGAAGGGGCCGCCGCCGGTGCCCTTCCACTTATCGAACTTGTAGTGGCCCGCAATCGTGTCGCCGGGGAACAGCAGTTGCCGCTCAGCCAGGGCCGTGAGGGTGGTGTCGAGATTGCCCGCGCCCCGGATGCTATCGTCGTTGCCACGCAGCTGCCCGTTCACGCGCACCTCCAGCGTGGCGCTCACCTCGCCGGGCAGCACCGTGTTGCAGTAGATGGCCACGTCCTGCTCAGCCTTCAGGTCGTAGAAGCCCAGCAGGTTGACGGTGTAGGTATTGGTGGCGGGGTCGAAGCTGACGGCCGCGCCTTGGTGCAGGTCCTGGTAGTTCACGGCCGGCGCGGGCGGGTTTAGGGATGCCTGACGCTGGTAGGGCTGCACCCACGTCACGGCTAGCCGGGCGTCCTGCTCGTCGTAGAAGCGCTGGCGCTGGAAGCTGGGCGCGTAGCCCGCCACGAGCTCATGGTCGGCCCGTACCTGCTCGCTGTAGCCGTAGGGTTGCGCGGCCGGCAGCAGGGCCGTGTCGAAGATGGCCGGCAAATCACCCAGCCGCTTGACGCCCGCGCCCAGGAAGATGGCTTCGAGCACCGCGCGGGCATAGGCCGTGGGCCAGTAGCCCGCGGCGTACAGCTTGCTGCTGCCCGCCGCGGGCGAAGGCGGCGCGCCCAGGCCCCGGTCGTAGAGGTCGTACACGTAGCCCTGCTGCCAGCTGGTGTGCCCTGCGCCAGCCACCACGGCGGCCAAGCTCCAATCGTGGTCGAAGGCCGACAGGTCGAGGTCGCGCAGCATCTTGTCCCCATTGGGCCCGACGAGCAGGTCATAGAAACTTTTGTTGCCGGCCAGCAGCTTGCCTGTGTACCCCGTGCGGGGCAGGTAGTCGTCGAGGCGCAGCTGCGCGCCGGGCAGCACCTCTACGCCCGAGGCCTCCAGCGCCACGGCCGCGCCCTGGTAGGGCGCGCTGCTCAAGCTCGTGCCGAGCTGCGGCTGGGCCAGGTGCTTGTGCGTGGCCACGTCGGCGGGCAGGGCCACCGTGGTCGAGAAGCTCGCCTGCACCGTGTCGGGCTTCGTGATGTCGTTGTCCTGCTTGGTGATGGCCACGCGCCCGGTCAGTACCTGCACCTCGCCCGTGGCGTATTTGAGTTGGTAGGCCATGCTAGTGGGTGAGGGCGTTACGGGCGGGTAGTCTCACGTCGAGCTCCAGTTGGTAGCGGCCATCGCTGCTGGTGCGGGCTGCGCTGGCATTGGCCGCCACGAGCACGGGCACGCGGCGGCCATCGACGAACTGGCGGTAGACCTGGGGCGAGTCGAGGATGGTGCTGAGCGCCTGGTGCTGGGCTTCGCTCAGGTCGCCGGTGCGCACGGTGAGCGTGTCGATGCCGGCGCGGCGCACGGCCACCTGAGTGCGGGCGTCGGCGGTGGCGATGTCGGAGGCTTCGGCGATGTCGGTTTTTGTGTCGAAATCGCCCTGAAATAGCCAGCCCTCCCATGTGCCGAGCAGGGAGAGCCAGCGCAGGTAAATGCCAGTGCAGGCGGGCAATAATTGCAGGGTGAGCGGCTGGGCGAGGTAAGTGGCCATATTTAGGAAAGCTGACTAAGAGTAACTTACAGTTCGCTCACCAGGCTACTGCCCGAAAGTGTTGCGCCGCTAAACTGGCTGGCTTGCAGGGCGATGGGGTTGCCATTTATATCCTGTGCTTGGTCGCCTGCCAGGTTGAGCAGGTAGGCGACCAGATAAAGTGGTGTGCTCAGGTCGAGCGCGTGGCTGCCGTAGGGCGTTGAAACCCCATCGCGGTAGTAGGCCGCGGTGTACGCCCCGCTACCATTGGCAGTGAAAGCCACTGAGAGCGCGGGGGTGGCGCCGTTGCGGTCTACTTTGTCTGTTACCGTAGAGCCCTGAAACGAGCCGATTGTGAGCGCATCAGCATATATTGCCTGCTTCAATTTGCTGATAGGGCCAAAGGCCTTATCCACTTGAAAACCAAGCAAGACGCTACCGGCATCGCTGCCCCCATAAGTAGCAGGTAAATTGAGGCGCGCAAACTCGCCGCTGAAGCCGGCCGCCGGTGCCGTAAGCTTGAGGCCTGAGTAGTTGTAGCCATTCCACCCAGCTGCGCCCGCCGTGCGGCTGAGCACGCCTGCCGCCAGCGTGTTGTTGCCGTTGCTGGCTGAAGTCCAATCGGCCGAATAGGTGCCAGCCGCCAGTGGCGTGCCCGTTGCGCCGCCGGCAGCCTGGCTCAGCAGCACGGCCCCTACCAGCTCGCTGGCCGTGATGTTGACGCCCCCATCGTTGCCAGCTAGCTGGTAAGGATAGTAGACAATGGAGTACGGATAAACCGGATTGAGCAAGGTATAGATAACAGAACCAGCGCGTTTAAACTCTACCTTGTCGCTGCTGAAATCAATATCCAAATCGCCCGCGTTACCGTTGTGCTGAGTAGCGCCAGCCACGAAAGTATTTCGGCTAAACACATTGGTTTCAGTGCGCGACCAATACCAGGCCAGCGGAATATTGGCTAGCGCAAGGTGTGCATCACTACCTTGAATAGCTAATAGCCCTGAGCCGCCCGTGGCCGAGGCTGGGTTGCTGGTGTGCACCGTCAGCTTCGCGCCAGCCGCTGGCTGCGGCACAGCGAAGGGCGCGTGCAGGCTGGCGTCCCAGGCTGCTTGGCCGCCGCTCGACTTATAAGCCCGCGGAGCTAGGTAGTCACCATTCTGGTTATTTACCCACGCAATAGCCTGACTGCTTGGCCCAGCGGGCGCGTCGGCAATGGTAACAGTGGCCGGGCTCAGGGCATAGCCCAGCGCCTGCGCTGATGCTTGAGCCCACGCCTCCGCCGCGTAGCGCACGCCATAGGTTTGCGTCCAGTGCACGCCGCCCGGCTCACCAAAGCTGGTACCGGCGTAAGGTCCTTGACCAGCCGCGTTGTAGTAGCGCGTATCAAGCGCCTGCGCCATCGGGTAAATGGCTTGGTAGATAGAGAGCTTGCCCACAGCGAACAGCTCCTGCCCCACGCGAGTGTCGAGGTAGGCATTCCAGGCCAGACGCGCCGTATCGAAGCCTTGGCGGCGAGCCGTCGTGTCGCTGCCGCCGATGATAGAGCCATCGGAAGCGCGGGCGTAGGCAAACGGACTCTGGCAGGCCGCCACCTGGCTCCAGACAATGTTTTTGTAGCCCATTGCTAAAACCTGGGCACAGAAGGTTGCAAACGCCGTCTTTATCGTATCGATATGACTTGCGTTGAGGTCATTCGTAACTAGCTCTACCAGTAGCGTGCAATCGTAAGCTGGGTCGTAGGCCGCCTGGATTTCGGCCATGCGGTTATCGAGATAGTTCTGAATGGTTTCGCCGGGGTGACCAATCTGCGCCGTAGCCAGGTTCGGCTGATTGATGCGCGCCACGGCCAGCTGGAACGGCGAGCGGCCGGTGGTACTGATGAGTGGCGACATCAGCGAGTTGCCTACGCCTACTAGCTTCTTTGGCTTGCCGCTAGCAGCCTGCACTGTCACTAGCACATAATCCTCAACCGACTGCCCACCGCGTGCATCGGTCGCTGTGTAGCCAAACTGGTAGGTGCCAGCCACGAGGCTGCTGGCTACCACGTTTTGCGTGCTGGCTGGCATACCTGTAGCGGTGCTCGGTCCTGTTATCTGCCGCCAGGCGTGGGCAGTGATGGCATCGCCATCGGGGTCGGTAGCCCGGCCCATGAGCGCCATACTGCTGGTAGGCAGTTGAATAGTCGCGTCGCTGCCGGCGTCGGCCACCGGGATGCGGTTGGCGGCGGCCACCACCTGCACATAGCGCGTGGCCGTTTGGGCGGCTTTGACGGGGTTGCTGCTGTCAGTCACGGTAGCGTCGATGGCGTAGGAGCCGACGGCGGTTGGCGTCCAACTGCCCGTTTGCGCGCTGCCGAGCGTGAACTGCTGCCCGGTAGCGTTATCGGTGGCCACTACCTGGTAGGCATAGGGCGCGCTGCCGCCGGCCGGCGTTATGGTGAACGCGACCGACGAGCCCAGCGTCACGTTGGCCAGCGAGAGCGCCAGTGCCGCCGTTAGGCTCGGCGAGGGAGGCGTCACCACGGCCCCCGTGAACGGGTCGGCGTTGGTGAGCACGGCCCCATCGGGTACGTTGCCCGAGCCGGCCAGGTACACCGCCAGCCCACCTTTGGCGACGGCCCCCACCACTTTAATGTAGATGCGGCCGCCCTGCACGTAGCTGTTGGTGCTGTCGAGCACCACCGCGCCCGTAACGCCCGGTAGGCCGTTCACCTTGTACTGGGCAAACGACGGGTAGGCCGGGTTGGGCACGAAGCTGAAGGTATCGGCTGCGTCATCGACCTGGCCGGCCGTAGGCGCGGCGGGCTGGGTGGTGACGGGCGGCGTGGTAGTAATGACCGTCTTGCCCGTGCCCAGCGCCCCGATGATTTTGATGAGCAGCGGCCGCAGGGCCAGGCCAGCGTAATCGGCCTTGCCGGCGGCTAGCTCTGAGGCGAGCAGGGCCGTGAAGCTGCTGTTGTCTACTACCTCTTGCCAGGCTACCAGCACGGTGTCGGTCGCAGGCGCGCCGCTGTAGGCCGGCACGGCAAACGCGCCAGCAGTGCCCGCGGGCACGATGGTAGCCACGTAGGCAGCGCTGGCGGCGGTCGCCGTCGTGGGCGTCGGACTGGAGTTGATGACCGTAGCCAGGTTGCCAGGCAGCACGGTGGCCGGGTCAAGCCGGTCGAGCGTCAGGTCGGCGGCACCTACGCCGAAGTAGCGCGAGTCGGTGTAGCGCACGAACTTGGGCCCGCCCACGATGGCGTTGCTCGTGGCCAGGCCCGCGTTGACGGCATCGACGAGCTCATCGACCTTATCAACAACTTCGTTCATATCCGGCGCCACCGGAATGGGCTGCCCGAAGTAGCGCTGGGGAATTTTTAATGGAGTGATTGCCATGTAACTAATTGCAGAATAGAGAGCTTAGTAGGTGCCGTAAAGCGGGTCGGAGTACAGGCCACTGGTAGAGGCGGGCGGCGCGGGCACGACGTGGCCGCAGGTGCCGACGTAGGCGCGGTTGTCATCACGCACGCTCACCTCGACAAAGGCGGCGCACAGGGGCGGGTCGTCAGGCAGTGGAATGCGCAGCACGCCGGCGGGCAGGGTGCTGGCCAGGGCGTAGGAGCGGATTTCGACCGGCTGCCGGTAGGCATCGAGGTAGCGTAGCTCAGCCCAGCGCGCGGCCCCGGCGTCGGGGGGCAGCAGCACGGTGGCCTCAAGCGGCATACCCACGAACTGCACCCCCTCAAAATCGGGGAACACACTGGCCACCTTGCCCACCGTGTCGGCCACGTAGGGCGCCATCGTGTCAGCAGGGCCAGGCAGGGCCGCCAGCACGCCGTAGCGCTCGCCGGCGCGGGTAAGCCACTGCTCAGGCCCGGCCTTATCCACCACCCGGTAGCGGTAGGTAAAGCGCAGCGAAGCATCTTGGTCAATGAGCGGGCTGCCAGCCGTGGCAGTGTAGCGGTGCAGCGCCACCAGCTGCGCCCGCAGATAGGGCGCGGCATCGACGTACTGCACCGCCTCGCGCACCGTGGCCCGGAAGCTGACAAAGGCCGCGGCGGCGGCTGGGTGCCACAGCTCTACTTCGACATGCAGGCCAGGCCGGGGCGCGCCCTGGGCGTCGGTGAGGCTGGCTTCTACTTTCAGCGGCACCGGATTGGGCAGCACCCCGCCCACGGGCTCCCACCGGGCCGGGTCGTTCAGGCTGGGGTCAACGGCCGCCGGCGCGTGGAGGATGATGAAGTCGCCGCCCACCTGGCAGGTAGGGTCATCCTGCCGGCTAATGGTATAGAAGTAGCCACCGGCGGGTAGCAGCTGCGCGTAGAGCACGCCCGTGTTTCGAACTACGCCATACGGCTGGTTGACAGCCCCCGTGATGGAGAAATTAACGTACTGGTCGCTCGTGGTGAAGTAAATCTCCACGTAGCCGAAGCCGCCCGGTGAGGTGGGCGCGTGCGAGATGACGCTGGTAACGATGAGGTCGCAGGCCATGAGCTACAGGCGGCTGGTAGTGAAGGTGACGAGGTCAGAGCGCAGGCCCGTGCGGGCGGCTTCGGCCAGGGCCACGCGCAGGCGCGGCAGCGCGGCGGCGATGGGCGCGGCAAACGTGTCGGTAGGCTTGCGGAAGCGTGGGTCGGTGCCAGCGAACAGGCGCGTGCCCCGCTTGGCGATGTTGGCGGCCACGGCGTAGGGATTGAGGTCGAGCCGCTTGGCCGCCAGCCATTCGATGATGGCCGCGATGGGCGGGCGCTGGCCGGGCCGCCGGCCGTCGCGCAGCGCCTTCAGGTGGCCAGGGCCGAGCAGGGCGGCGTACTCGGGGCCGCTGGTGTCCCGGATGGCGGCTGCCGTTTTACCGGTAGCGCGCTGGTCGTTGGCCGTCAGGCTGTCCACCACGTCTTCACGCAGCTGGGCAATCTCGCGGGCTAGGATGGAAGCAAAATCACTCATGCCTGCGACTGGCTAAGGGGCAAGCACACGTTGAGCCCACCGCGCGGGGTGAGGTCGAAGTAGATGGCCACACCGTCGGCATTGCGGTCGAACTGGTTGAAGAGCACGTCGGCCGGCCGGCTGAGCTTGACGCTGGCCACGTCGGGGTGCGTGCTCAAGGCCTGCACCAAGCGTGCGGCGGCATCTACCATCTCGGCCACGCGGGGCTCACGCACCTCGCTAGTGTCGGCCAGCTGCGAGGGTACCAGCAGCATGAGCAGGCACGAGTAGGCCGTGCCCGTGATGTTGCCGTACTTGGTGGTGACGAAGCGGAAGGGCATCTTGTCATCGAGGTACACGATGCGGTCGGCGTCGGTGGTTTCGTCGAGCTTGACGTTGGCTAGCTCGGCCTCGCCGTGGTAGTAGAAGCAGCCGGGCAGCACGGTGTCGGCGGCGGCTTTGATGAGGGCGTGGGGTAGTTTCATTTCTCGAAGCGAGTGGTAGCGATGCGGTAGTGCTGAGGGGCATCGCCAGGTAGGAGTTGGCTGGTGGTGTGCCAGGCCTGGCAGGTCGGGCAGTAGTAGGCGCGGCGGTAGCAGGAGCTAGCCAGTGCCAGCGCATTGGCTTTGCGCTGGGTGTGGCACATTTTGCCGCAGGAGGCGAGCTTTTGCATGGGAACTACTTGCGCTCCTGACGCTTATGGAGCTGATAGCGGTAGTGGGCCTGGTGATTCTCGAACTCAATCAGCGTGTTGACTTCGCCCCAACTGAGGCGCCAGAAGTAGCGCCACTTCGTTTTGTCGCCAGCGGCCAGCGCGTTGACCACAGCCAGCGCATCCCATTCTTCCACCAGGGCTTCGAGGCCGGCGGCGCGCTCGTCGGCGCTGACGGGGATGCGCTTGAGCTGGCTGGCGTGCCCGCGGCGGATGCGGTCGTACTGCTCAAAAAAAAATCAGTGATGGGCAGCGCGTCTTCGAGGATGGCGCGGCTGCACACCTTTTCGGCGAAGTCGGTAATGGCGTCGCTGTCGTAGTCGCCCCCGACGTAGGCCGGGTAGAAGACGATGGCCAGGGCCCGCAGGCGCTTCTCCATCCGCGGCATCTCAGCATCTTGCAGCAGCGCACCCAGGTCGGTGGCCTGACCGAAGGTGATGATGTCGAGCGACGGGGCCACCGGCAGCTGGCGCTCCCCAAACTCGAAAGGCAGCAGGATACTCGGCGGCAGCTGGAAGCTTTCGAAATCGGGCACCGTGCTGGCGGCGAAGTCAAGCACCGGCAGGACTTGCTCGTTGACGAAGATGCGCGGCAGGTTCATGACCTCCAGCGGGCTCAGGTTTAGAAAGACGCTGAGGAAGTTGAACACGTCGCTGCCTTCAGGTAGCTCGGTGAGGCGGGCGAACTGGCCCAGCGTCACCTCGCCCCAGCGCGTGGGTAGGTCGGTGGCGCGCTCGGCGCCTGGTAGGGTCACGCACTGCATCAGGCGGCCTCCTTTTGAAGTTGCGTAGCTTCCCAGGCCGCCCGCACCTCGGGGCGCACGTGCGGGGCGTCGGGCCCAAAGGCCCGTGGCATCACTTCCTCGAAATGCGCCAGCGATAGCACCTGCTTGAGGCCGTACACCTGGCCGTAGGGGCTGGCCAGGAAGTCGGCCAGGGTGGCGTACTCCTTCTCGCCGGCGGCGCTGGGGTCGAACACCTGCACCAGTAGCTCGCTCTCGCTGGCCGCGCGCAGCGCGATGGCCACGGTGTGCATGACGTGGCGGGCCCGTGGGCTGCGCACGTCGATGAGGAAGGGGCCGACGTGGCCTTGCAGCACCTGAACACCGGCGGTGCCGCCAAGCAGCCTTTCCCACACCGAGGCGGGCATGGGCACCGTGAGGCTGCACTCGGTGTAGAGCACCGAGAAGAAATAGCCCAACGCGCGAGCGTGCTCTTCGAAGCGCTGGCCGTTCGATTCGGTCACGTCATCGAGCAGGCGCGCATCGCCCACCAGTGAGTAGAGGCTGTAGTACTGGCATCCCCAGGGGAAGGGCTGCGGAGTGTGTTGGAGAAATAGCTGCATTACTGAGGCTTGAAGGATTGGTAGGTTGTGATAGGCTTCGGGGGCGGCGGCTGTAGCTCCAGCCGCATGCGCATGGCCATCATGTCGGAGTAGTCGGGCGAGCGCTTACCAGGTAGCAGTTCCTTCATATCGTCTTTGCTGAGAATGCGCAGCTTGCCATCCTTGTCCATGTCGCGCTGTTTCACCGCGCCGAGTTCCTCCATAATGGCTTCGCGCTGCTCGGCCGTGGTGGCCTTCTCTGCGATGTACATGCCGGCGTCGTTGATGCAGCCAGCGAGCAGGAAGTAGCACTGTGCCTTGAGGTGCTCGTAGTTCTCGGGCTGCGGATTGCGGCCTTCGCGGCGGGCCTTCTCAATCTCTTCGAGTGAGGGCATGGCCTTGGCCTGGTTGATAAAGCCGATGCAGCCAGGCAGCGCGTCGACCACGCCGCCGCCCACGCCATCCTCGTCGATGACGATGCGCGACATGGGCACCTTGTGCGTGGTGGCCAGCCCCCGGATGACCGCCACCAGTTCGGGAATGCTGCTTTTGTCCATAGTGATGACGTTGACCAGCCGGAAGCCTGACCACAGGCCAATCACGGCCTTATCCGCCCCGAAGCGGGCCACGTCGGCCGTAATAGCCGGCTGGCCGGCCGCCACGAACTCATTGGTAAACAGGTCGCAAATCCGGTCGTAGCCGATGAGCGTAGCCGGGTCGCCATCGTACTCCCAGTTGCCCAGCAGCAGACGCTCCACACTGGCCTTATCGAGCGTGACGAGGTTTTGCCGGTAGGCAACCGGCATGTGCTTGTTATCGCTGAGCAGCGATTGCACGAAGCGCCGGTAGGCCTTCAGCGTCCCGTCCTTGCTGGGCTTGTAGAAATCGGCATACACCCAGTTTTTGGCCGGGTTGCAGCTGCCGAGCACCTTCGTGGTGAGGCCCTTGGTTACCGCGCTGCAGCTGCCGCAGCGCCACTTATTGGGCTGGCCGTTCTCATCGTAGGCCAGCACCTCGTTGCCGGGGTACTCGTTGGCTGGGTCGGCATGATTGAGCCGGCCGCAGCGGTGGCAGTAGTGGTCCAGCCGATAGCGTACCCGTGACTTCACCACGCCCCAGGCCTTGGCCACTATCTGGTTGCACTCGTCGACAAAGGCCCCCGTTATCTCCATCGAGCCGAGGCTGTCGAAGTTCTTGTCGCTGGGGTACTGAAAGAGGTCTTTCAGAAAAATGATGCTCCCGTTGTAGAACGTGAAGGTGCCGGCAGTCTCGTTATACTTGTAGTGGTGCGCAGTAACGCCTTGACGCTGCATAACTTCCAGCAGGGTTAGCAGCGTGGTGGCCTTGAGGCTCTTGAGCTTCGCCCGGCCGATGAGCCAGCGCGAGCCAGCGTACTTGAGGCAGTTCTTCAGCACCCAGTAGGTACCCAACGCCGATTTGCCACCACCAGCCCCGCCCCCGTAGAGCAGTTCGGTCGTGGTGGTGTCTTCGAGAATGTCGAGGGCCCACGTTTGCTTGATGGTCAGGTTCATGCCGCTGCGGCCTCCCCGCCCTCGTAGGTTTTGGTTTCCTGCCACACGATGCCCATCGAGCCGCTGTGCTCCACCTTATCGACGAACATGCCCTGCCACTTGGCCAGGCGCTCGAGCGCGGCAAGGCGGTCGGGTAGTTCGATGGAAGTGCCGAAGGCCGTGGGCTTGATGGCCTTGGCCAGGTCGAGCACGCCCAACTCGGCAGCCTTCACGAGGTCGAGCTCCATGCGGTGCTTCTTGACGGCCGGGCCCTCCGCGGCATAGGTGGCCGCTGGGTTCATCTCCAACTCTACTTCCAGGCGCACGATGGTATTGCGCCGGTCCTGCTGCCGCAGCTGATGCTTGCCTGCCTCTTTCTCACTCAGTAGCTGGCGGCTCGCAACGCGCTCTTCGAAGTCAATCTGATACTCAAGCTCAGCAATGCGCTCAATAAGTGGGCGTTGCACTTTGGTGGCTTCCTCATACTCTACCTTGGTGAAGAAGTCCGACAGGTTGACGCGCCCCACCGCCGACCAGTGCGAGGCTATCTCCTCGGTGCCCATCGCTGCCTTGGCCAAGGCCCGCTCAATGGCGTCGCGCACCTTAACATTTCTTAACAGGCGGCTGGCCTGCTGGGCGGCAGTTTTGGCGCTGTAGCCGGCGTCGATGGCGGCCCTGGTGGCGTTGAGCGACGGGTCCGCACAGAACGATTTCACGAAGCGACTATGCTTCGCGTCGAGCTTGGGGGTAGCGGATTTTCCGGTAGTCGAGGACATACCCCGAAGTTCCTGACCAGTTTAAGCGGCCACAAACGCGAGGTGCCAAAAGCGTAACGGACTTGCCAAAAGCGTAACGGGATTTCATTTGGCGGCCTGGCGCAGCAGGTAACGCAGCTGCACGGTACTTATATTCAGGTTCCGCGCCACCTGCGCGCGCACCCGGCAGCTGGGCCAGGACGGGTGCTTCTGGGTGAGCTGGGCCACCTGGGCAGCGGCGGCCGTCACCTCGCTGGCCAGAAAGGTGCGGGGCTGAATAGGTAGCGGTTGGGCGGTGCAGGTAGCGGGGATAATGTACATTGGGCAGAAGGCAGGGCGGGGTTGCAGAAAATCAGGGGCGGCCCTGACAGTGTGGGCAGGCCGGGCGCGCGGTGAGGATGGCCAGGGCTTCATCGAACGTGTGCACCACATGGTATTCGGAGCCGCGCCACTCATCCCGGAACTTGGCCTCGCCGGCGGTGAGCTTCCGGGCGCTGGGCGGCTGGGCCGGGTCTTTTATCTCGAAGAGGAACGTCTGCTTGCGGTAGCCGACGAGCAGGTCGAAGCAGTTCTTGAGCTGGTGCACGTGGAGCACTGAAGCACCAATAGCCCGCAACCGTTCGACGATTGCGGGCTGGTTGGCATCGACTCGGGAGGCGGTGCGCAGCATTAAGAATTCGGAAATAAGTGCTTATAGTTAACGTCCGTTTCCAGGCAAAGCACCCATTTCAACACCTCTGAGGCGTCTTTACTGGCTTGATAATCATGCGCAGCGGCGAGCGCCTCTTCGCGGTCCTCGTGGCGACCGTGGCTGTAGTGTTCTTCACGTTTGCTGGCGGCAGCCATGTTCTTTTCGTGGCTGGCAAGCAGCGCAGCAACTTCTTTTTCAGTTCTCATGAGATGGGGCTTTTGGGGAATACAGGTACTCGGCTATTTCGCCAGCCGACACGGCAGGGTCTTCGTAGGGGCTCATTTGGGCTTGCCTTTGGCCGGGGCTGCCTGGGTGGGCTGGCCCCGGCCGGCGAGGTGAGCGCGGTATTCGGCTGGGGTCACTGGCCTAGCCGACAGTTTGCCAGTTGAGCACCGACCAGCTGCCCGCATTGAGCACGAAGTCCAGCACCTTCAACTGCGTATTTCGCAGATTCAAAAGTGTCGTGAGCCGCAGCAGCTCGGCATCTTGCTCTGCGGTATAGGGCTGCGTGCGGCGCATCACAAATGCTTTCATGAGGGGCTCGCGTTGCGTATTAAGGTTGTCGATTTCGGCTTGAACCTTGGCGCGCTCAGCCTGTATTTCTGATTCGGTTTTCATTTGCTTGGGGTGGCCGTAGCCGTTTGGGGTGAAGAGATACACGAGCAGATGCCGCACTGCCCGTTGCAGTAGGGCGCCTCGTCGGGCCCCTCTGAGCAGGCGGGGCACAGCCACTCGTTTTGGTTGGGGTCGAGCCGGGTGCCGCAGGCCTGGCAGGTGTTGGTGATGGTGGGCATGGTACTAGCGGCGTTTGCGGGTGGTGAAATAGCCCCAGCGGTGCAGTTTCAGGGGCTTTTTGAGGTGCGGCTTGTTGCGCTCCAGTAGGCGAATGAGCAGGCTGGCGTAGCGGTGGGCGGGCGTGGCGAGTCCGGCTAGCAGGCCGGGCGTGAGCAGTTCACCCTGCCAATCCGCACGGGCCAGGTCGCCACCACTGTGGGCGTGAGCGCGGCCCTGGTCGTCATCGACAAGCACCCAGCCGGTGGGCAGATGCTCGCGCAGCAGCACTTGCAGCTGCGCCGCCGTGAAGCACTGGCTAGGCGGCTCGGGCGGCACTTCGAGCAGAGCGGCGATGCGGGCGGCCTGGGCCGGGGAGCACGTTTCGCGCGGGGCATCCTGGGCCGGGTCCATCGGCGGGTAGTCATGCTGCCAGCAGTGGCCGTAGACGCTCAGCGGCTCGGCGCAGGCCTGGCAATGGGTGGCGGGGTTGGGGGTGGTTGGCATCGTTTATGTAACCAGATGGCTTATGATGAACACGTTACTAGTTTTAGGCGATATCCTCTTATCCTCAGCCGATATCCATTCTATTCTCGGTCGCCTTGCCCTTCTAGTTTTAGTTGGCCTGGTAGTCGGGTGGGTAGGCGTAACGTTGATAAAGCGTGATAAATGGATTGGCTTCGCGGTAGTACTAGCAGCAGTTGCAATACCCGTATTCGGATGGCGCCTGCTGTAAGCCTCGCTGTTCAACTAGTGGCCGAAGTGAAAGCGGTAGTAGCACATTAGAAAGGCAGATTCTCTTTATCGAAATCACTGCCCACCGTAATGCGTCGGGGTTGGTACTCTTCGGCCGCAGCCACCTCGGCATAGGTGCCGGGCTCGCTGCCCAAGTCGTAGAGTAACCCGCGGTCGAGGTTGCAGCCCACAATCACCTCACCCAGCTTGCCGTTGCGGTTTTTCTTGATGTCGAGCAGCATCGTGCCGGCAGTGGGCTCGCCATCCTCGTACTCGGTGATTTTGTAGTACTCGGCCCGCCACAGGAACATGATGAGGTCGGCATCCTGCTCGATGGCACCCGACTCACGCAGGTCGCTGAGCTGCGGGCGCTTGTCGGCCCGCTTCTCCACCTCACGGCTGAGCTGGCTCAGCGCGATGACGGGCACGTTCAACTCCTTGGCCAGCTTCTTGAGCCCGCGGCTGATTTGGGCAATCTCCTGCTCCCGGTTAGCTCCCTTCGATTTTTGCGGGCCCTCCATGAGCTGGATATAATCCACCATCACCAGGCCCAGCGGGTGCTGCTGGTGCAGGCGCAGACACTTGGAGCGCAGCTGCTGAATCGTGAGCGTGCTGCCGTCCTCAATCATCACCCGGTGACCGTAGGCCTTCAGGCGCAGGGCCTTCTCCCGGATGCTGGCCACCTCATCCACGCCGCCAGCGATGTCGCCCCGGCGCAGCTTCGAGACGGAATAGCCCTCGGCCTCGGCCGCCACCAGGCGCTGCATGAGCTGCACGGCGGGCATTTCCAGCGAGAAGATGGCCGCGTACTTATCGTGGTCGAGACAGGCGGCGCGCATGGCGTGCAGCATCTTGGCCGTCTTGCCCATCGAGGGACGAGCCGCGATGATGATAAGGTCGCCGCCCTGCCAGCCGCCGGTAGCGTCGTTGAGCTCCAGCAGGCCCGTGGGCACGCCCGTCAGGCCAGGGTGTAGCACGTCGTGGCGCATCTTCTCGAATACAGCCTCGAAGTAGTCGGCCACCGTACCGCCACTGTGCTGCTCATAGCCGGTGAGCACCTTCGTAATCTCGGCCACGGCATCGTCGACCAGTTCCAGCGGGTCGAGGCTCTTGTCGTAAAACCGCTGGGCCAGGCTCGTGACGGTGGCCAGGCCCACGCGCCGGATATGCTCCTGACGCACGATGGTGCAATGGTGCACGATATGAGCGGCCGAGCTAATGTGCATGGTCAGGCCGGCCACGTAGGCCATGCCGCCGGCGCGTTCGAGCACGGCCTGCTCTTGCAGCCGGCGTACGACGGTGAGCTGGTCGACGGCACGGCCCTGGCCAGCCAGGTCGCGGATGGCGGCGAAAATCAGCTGGTGTTCGCGCTGGTAGAACGACTGCTCGGTGAGTTGCTCCAGCACGTGGGTGGTGGCATAGGCTTCAAGCAGGGCCGCGCCCAGCACGGTTTTCTCAAACTCGATGGCCTGGGGTGGCAGGTGGGTGGGTAGTTCAGGAGCGTTTTTCACGGGAAGTTGCAAGGGATGAGCCTACCAGCTTTTGGCCTGGCGGGCTTTGGTGGGGGAAGAGGTGGTACCGACCGTGGCCTCGGGCAGCACCGGGCCGTAGCCTTGGCGGACCTGCGCCTTGGCGGCCACGCTGGGCCAGTCGCAGCCGCACCATTCGCCGCCGGCGTAGTCGTCGGCAGCACTACCCAGCCACTTGTCGAGCTGGTGGGGCCGAACGCCGGGACGCAGGTGACCGGCACGGTAGCCGGCGAGTTGCTGCTTCACTTCGGGCAGGCGGCCGAGGCGGGCCATGCAGCGCGTGAAGCCGTGGATGCGTGCCCACTTGGGCTGGTGTTTGATTTCGGATAGGTCCCAGATGGGGGCTATCTCGTTGGCCAGGGCTTTGGCCTCCGCAGCCAGTGCCGGCTCGAGCTCGGCAGCCGCCACGGGGCCGGGCTGGCCAGCGTGGGGGGGCTCCGCAACGGGGGGCACTAACTGAAGATTTTTTGCTGGCAGTGGGGCGGTAGTTATTTCCTCCGCAGCCACACCCGCTTTTTTTTTGTTTTCTTCTTCTTCTACGTTTTCTTCTTCTTCCTTATAGGGTCCGGAATTTTTCCGGTCGTCGCGGGAAGTTCGCGGCTGAACCTCCCTTTTATTACCGGAATTTTTCCGGTCGTCGCGGGAAGTTCGCGGCGATTGTTGACCGGAATTATTCCGGTCGTCAGCCAGGGCCCAGCTAGCCGATTGCGAGCGGGTACCCGCTTCGTAAGCGAGCAAGCCGCGGGCGTGCAAGCCGGCCACGGCCTTGGTGGCGGTCTTCTCATCAAGGGTGAGGTCGGCCGCCACCTGGCGCACGAAGCGTCGCAGCACGGCAGGCCAGCGCGCCGCATTGAAGCGGTTCAGGAAGTAGAAGTAGAGCTTCGTTTCCGTTGGGGAAAACGGCTGCTCTAATTCCAATTGCCAGAAGCGGTCTTGTAGCGCGAAAAAATCCATGGGTAGTTAGGCAGCGAAAAGGGTGGGGGCCGCCTTGCGGGCTTTGGGGTCGAGCGATGTGATGGGGTCTTCCTGATGGTAATGGCGCAGTACTTGGAAGCACATTTCCACGTCACGCAGTGCTTGGTGCGCGCCGTGGCGTGAGAAGCCGAAGCGCTGGCAGAGGTCACCCAGGCCGCACGGTGTGCCTTTGGTCTCACGCGCGCGGGCCAGAGCCATCGTGCAGAACCACTTATTGGGCAGGGGTTCGGGGTAGCGCTGGCGCAGGCGGGCCGCCTCGAACTTGCTGCGGTCGGCGCCGACGTTGTGAGCCACGAGCAGCGATGTGCCGGCAAAGGCCAGGAAGTCGGCCAGCACCTTGCCCTCGGTGGGGGCGCGGGCCACGTCGTGCGCCATGATACCCGTCAGCTCGGTAGTCTTAGGCCAAAGCCAGTCGGTGAAGCGCACGTAGCTTTTGAAGGGCTGGCCTACTGGCTGCCAGTTCTTGTAGCGGATGGCCGCCACCTCGAGCAGAAAGGCGCCCTGGTATTCGGTATCGACGACAACGAAGTCGTCGAAGAGGCCAGCAGCTGGTACCGTGTCGGCGACCATGGCCACGGGGGCCGGGGCCGATATCGGCAGCGGCTTGGTCGGAAAGTCCATACCCCGGATGCCATTGAGCTTCTTATCAGCCTCCTTGCGCAGCTGCTTCTCCAGCTCAGCCAGGCGCTTGCGGTCGGCCGCATCCTTGCGGAAGCGCAGCAGCGCCTGGGTGTATTCGAGCTTGGTGCTACGGCGCACCTGATAGGGCAGCCCGAAGGCTAGGCCAGTAGGGCGGTAGATGGTTTTGTCTTCGTACTCGACTACCTTTTCCAGCTTATCACGCTTGCCGCCGAGCGTGAGCTTCAAGTACTCCCGTCGCCAGGAGTACTTGGAGTTGTTCGTCGTTTCCTGAAGCAGGAAGTAGAAGGACTGCGGGCTGCTCATGCTACTAGCTCCTTTCCAAATAGCTGACCCTGCTCATAGCGGTTCACAGCTTCCCGGCGCAGTTTGGGCAGCTTGCGCAGGCGGGCCGCCAGCAGGCTTGGCGTCATGGCCCGTGCGATTGCTTCGCTGACTTGGGGTACCACGGCATTACCCAGCATCTCCTTTTGCTTGGTGGCCGAGCCAGCGAGGTAGTAATCGGCCGGGAAGCCCATTATTAGCTTCAACTCGCTCACCTTGAGCATTCGCATGTAGATATCGGCAATGCCGTGCTTGCGGCACACGGCCTTGAGCAGGCGCATGGCTACCGAGTCGCTGGGCGTAGCGGCCACGGGCGAGCCGGGCGCAGTCAGCACGATGTAGTTATGTCGCCGACTGGCCACGATAGTCTTAGCCGGCTGGCGCAGCGAGTAGGGTGGGTTACACCCGTGGCTAGCAGTGACGAAGCCAACCAGGGCGGCTTTGTCGTGGGTCGGCACAGTGCAGCAGGGCCGGCAGAGCGTTTGCAAGCGGCCCGTGCCGTAGTACGTCATCAGGTACAGGTTACCGCCGTTGGTATTCAGCGTGGGGGCCTGCCCGTCGAGGGGCATGGTGAGGCGGGCCGCGTCGTCGTTCGGGCGGGTGCCGTTGGCCTGCATCACGCACTGCACCGCGGCGAAACGGTTCTCGGTGGGTACCGTGTTAATGTGCCCGTCTATGCTGAGCACACGGCAGTTGTCCGAGCCACCATTATACTGGGCCAGAAAGACGGGCGTAACCAGCCGGCTATGTGGCTGGCATAGGCTGGCCGGGTGGGGTGCCGTAAGGCTGCTGTGCTGGCCACGCCCACTATAATAGTGGGTGAGATAGGCTGGGCTCACTATGCTCAGCGGTACCTTATCCTGTGAAGCCACTACAGTAGAGCACTCCCGACCAACGGGGCGGGCAGCACCATACCACGCATAAGGGTCGAATAGGAACTGAGGCGTTACTAAGTCGGGCAGGTAGCACGTGGCGATGGTTGGGCTGGCCTGGCCCACGCTGGCCCCGTTGCTGGGCTTGCCGCTCGGGTGGTTGCTGCTGCGCTTATCGAAAAACTGCGGCTCGGCTTTACCAATGACGTGCTTGCGTAGGCCAGCCAGGATACGGCGCAACGTCTTATCTGCGATGGGCTTGCCCCACTCGGTGAAGATGCTGCGGCCCTTATCCTCCAAGTCGAGTACGGTGCGCACGGCAGCCCATTTGGGCAGCCCGTTCTTACCGTGGCGGTCATGGGTAGGCGCGGGCCAGCAGATTGGCACACCGCGGCGGGTGAAGATGCCGAAGTAGCGCAGGCGCGATTGAGGCACTCCAAAGTCAGCCGAATTGAGCAGGCGGTGCTCATAGTTGACGAAGCCCAGCTCAGCGAGCGAGGCCACCCAGGCGCGATAGTACTCACCCTTGCGGGTGCGGTCGGGCAGCATCTTGCCGCCTACTTCGATAACCGGCCCCCAGTCGAGAAACTCCTTCACGTTCTCGACCATGATGCAATTCACGTTCAGGTTGTAGGCGAAGCGGGGCAGTTCCTCGGCCAGTGCCCGCTCTTTGGCATCGCGGCTCTGGCCACCTTTGGCAATACTGTGGTGGGTGCAGTCGGGGCTGGCCCACATTATATCTGCGTGACCAAGGCCCCAGCTACGTTGCACGCGGATATCGCACAGCATATGCTTGGCACCAGGAAAATTGGCCTCGTGCGTGGCGATGGCCACGGGCGAGTGGTTGAGGGCAGCCAGCATGTTGATGCCAGCGCGGTGCAGCCCCAGGCTTGCACCGCCACCACCTGCGAAGAAATCAAAGGCAGTCAGTGCAGAATCATTATACCCGACCAGCCAAGGCAAGTCCGAATCCGTGCCCATCGGCGGCGGCTCGGGTAGTATTGCGGTGATTGACATACTTTTGTGATGAAACTGTTGATTGTGTGGGAGAAAATGAGGGGGCCACCGTGACAGCGGTGGCCCTTTCTCGTGGGGTGAAGTGGGGTCGAACCACTGACCTGCGGAAGGCTTGCACTAGCTCGGTGGGCCAGCGCTTTGCCCTTGCTGCTCTACCGACTGAGCTATCACCCCAGGGCACTAGGCGGGCACGGCCTGCGCCGCCAGCCATTCCTTCGCAGCCAGCAGCTTGGCGCGCACCTGCTGCCAGTGCAGGCTCGTATCGTCCGCGGCCCGGCGCAGGCGCTCGGCGGCGTCGCTGCCCAGCTGCTCGGCGTAGTTCACGATGAAGCGGTGCAGGGCCTGGCGCATCTCCTTGTCCGCATCCCGGCCTTCGCGCAGCGCCATCTCGTTGAGCAGCTTGAAAATCAGCTGACCGGCGCGCACCTCATCGAGCTTGTAGAGCACCTTCAGGGCGTCGGCCTTTTCGCCGGGCGTGATGGTTTGCAGGTTGATGAGGCGCTGCACCTCTTCACGCTGGGCATCGGTGGCGGGCTGGCCCATGCCGAGGTCAGGCTGCTCCACAAACTCCCGCATGAGCTGCTCATCGCGCACGGGCTTCGGGGCGGCTGGTGGCTGCGCGAAGCGGTTCTTGGCCTTCTCCTTATCGACTACTAGCTCAGGCTTGAGATGCTTGGGTACCTCCGACCAGATTTGCACCACGTCCTCCAGCTTCTTGGCGTACATGAGCCGGGTGCGGTGGCCGGCAATCTCGCGCTCGTCGATTTCGGCTTGGGTGGACACGGTACCGGGCACATGCACGCGCGCTGGCTCGGCTGCGGCCGGCTCGACTATGACTGTGGCCCCGGTGCCGGCGTCCTGCTCGGCCTGCATGTCGAGGCCGATTTCCTCCTGCGTCACCAGCCCGCTGATGCTGAAGGCGCGCTTCAGCGCCATCGCCTCGGCCACCTTGATAATCATGGCCGTCGGGTATTTCTTCCAGGTGGGGTTGCTGCCGGCGCAGTACTCCTTAAAGGGCGCGTAGAAGTAGGCGGGGTAGGCGCGGTCCTTGCGGTGCACCAGTGCGTAGGCGCCGATGAGCTCGCCGCGCGGGTTGCCGTAGGTGTGCTGCACACCGCCATCGGGCAGGCGCTCCATCACGTCGCCGGCGCACACGGCGTCCGACACGATGCCGTTCATCTGCGGGTCGCGGCTGGCAATCTTGAGGTAGCCGTCGCGGCTGGTGAAGATGGTGGCGGGGTTCTGGCCGTACTTGATGCACCATACTTCTTTGGCAAACGGGTCGAGGCCGTAGTGCTGGGCTAGGTGCATGAACAGCATGAACTCGTTATCCGAGACACCTTTGGCAACGGTGTCCTTCATGAGCTGGCGCTGCTCGGGCGTGAAGCTGATTTGCTCGGCTAATTCGGCTTTGCCTTTGCCGTGCAGGATGAGGGTGGCGGTCATATATTTGCAGCTGAAAGTGTTGAAGAGTGGAAGCCAGGTCGCTGCGAACGACCTGGTTTTTTTCATTTCTGGGTGTGGGGGATGCGGAAGGCCGCGGCGCGCTGGGCGGGCGTCAGCTCGGGGCGCACCCGCTGGCTGTCCTCGCCGAACATGAAAAACCAGAGCGCACCCAGCGCCAGCACGATGAGGATAGCCACGAGCGCCAGCAGGCGCAGGGCCAGCGTTACTACCTTGGGATTCAAGTGCGTTTGCACGGGCGGGGCCACTGGCAGCGGACGGGGCTGGCGGGCCACGAAGTCGGCCACTTCGCTACGGCGCTGGATGAAGAGCACCGAGCCGTTGTAGGGGTGGGTGAACTTGCTAATCATGCGCCAGACCCTTTCCATTAGCGCCACCGTGGCAGGTCGGGCAGCCCAGGCCGCCGCAGGCGTTGCACTCTTTGCCGGCGACCGGGGCGATGAACTGCCAGCGGGCCACGTCCTGAAAGAGCAGTATCGCGCCGCCGCTCGTCAGCCAGCGAGCAGCCCACGTCAGGCATACTACCGAGTAGTTGCCGTTGGTGAGCTGCGCCAGCACCTGTTTGCCTTTCGGGGGAATGGCGGCCGCATCGAGCACGCTTTTAGGCTCGTGCCATTCACCAGCCCCAATATTTAGCTGGGTGGGTGTGGTGCCCAGGGCCTCAACTAGGGTCTGCACATCGCTGGCTTTGTAATACTGCTCCTGCGTTTTCTCCGCACTACCAGGCACGCAGCAGGTGAGCGCGTAGAGCGGCAGGGCAGCCAGCACGGTGGGCGATTGGGAAATCTTTGTCATTTCTGCGAAAATGTTAAGAGTGAAGAAGTTGGATTAGGGTAGAGCAGCGGATAGGCATTGTGCAGCTTGCCGAGCTCATTGCGATAGCGGGCGATTTCAGTGCAGCCCGCTTGCAGCGCGTCGAGCATCTTAGCCGCATCGCCGCTCTGCATGGCCCGGCGCAGGTAGCTGGCGTAGAAGGTGCGCGGCGTGTTGAGCACCAGTAGCAGGTTGCCGGCCGTGTGCAGCAGCGTGCTGGGGCGGCGGCCGTGGGCACTGGCCCAGGCGCGGCGGGCGTAGTTCTCGGCGCAACTGCGGCGGCCGGCGGGGAGGATGCGGGGCGTGGCCATGGGGCTAGGCGGCGAGGGCGGGCTGCCCGTCTTTATGCTGGCGGTAGTCGATGCACGACGAGCGCAGGTACAGGCACTTGGTGCCTTCCTTTTTGTAGGTGATGCGGCCCGGCTGCGTCATACCGGGCGCATCGGCCCGCACGTAGTCGGCCAGGGTAGAGCGGGCTTTTATGCCGGTGGCGCGCAGGGCGGCGGCTGTGTCGAGCCATTCTTCCTGGCTGCTCACATAGGTTTCGAGCAGCTTTTCCAGGCGCGCAATCCGCAGTAGGGCGGCGGCGTGCTCTTCGGGCGTGACGAAAGCGAGGGTGGCCATATTAAAAAGTATGAAACTTTGTTAAATTTTGTAAAGCAAAGGGCAAAAAAATTACCCCCCGATTACAGGGTTGGTCAAGGCCCATTCGTTGAGAATCATCGCCACAACTTCGGTTATCTGCGGCCTTTGTCCGGTCTCAAGCTCTCGGCGGCTTTGCTCTTGTTTTAGAGCGCGGTGCGTGCCTTCGGCAATTTCTGCTCGCACATTCATCGTGCGCTCTGCCGGCTGGTCTGTGGGCGTTGTGTGTGCCATAAGCGGTTGGGTTAATGTCTGTGACAAAGATAATAAATATTTCTCAAATAACGTGAAGAAGTGTTAAATTGTTTCACAAAGTTTAACTTGATGTAATATTGAGCGTTAATCTTGCATCACTCTACAGAAAACGAGCTTCATGTTTGCCTTTGCGATGACCTCAATCACCGAAAATCAAGCCACTAGGCTAGCCGCACTGCGCCGAAAGAGCGGCCTCAGTCTGCACCAGGCTGCTGAGAAGCTGAACAGCTTATTGGTTGATAAGAAAAGAAGTCACGCAACTATTCAGCGCTATGAAAAGGATGAAACCATCCGGATAAAGCAGCCCATTCTTGTAGCGCTGGCAAAGGTTTACCGCACGACGCCCGAGTATATTGAGAATGGCGTATCAGTATTACTGGCAGACTCTACGGCCGAGATACTAGGCACCAAGGCCGATATGCCCTACGTCACGCTGCCTTTCGTGCGGCCAGCGGCCTACGCTACCTTCTCGGCCAACTGCCAGGACTACAATAAGGATGAGCTCGAAACTATTCAGGTGCTCATTCGCCCCGGCATCGACTACAAAGGCGCGGTAGTGATAGAGGTACGCGGCAACTCCATGTCGCCCCGCTACCCCGACCGCAGCTGCTACGCGGTGCGCCCCGTTTCTGATGGGAATTGGCAGTACGCCACGGGCGTACACGCTATTAGCCTGCGCTCAGCTATGTTCGTGTTTAAGCGCATCACGCGTAACAAGGATGGCATTCTGACTCTCACCAGCGACAACGGCGGCGACGAGATGACCGTGGAGCTAGGTGACATCCTTTGCATGTGGAAAGTGGGGGAGGCTGTTTTTATGCCCGCTGAGGATTAGCCATGCCCGCCACCTTCAAACTCATCCTAGCCCCCGCCGCCGACCGCGAGGGCCTGCACGACGTGCGCCTGCGCATCACGCAGAGCCGGATAGTGCGCTACCTCAACGTGCCCGGCGTGGCCGTGGCGGCCAAGCACTGGAACGAAGCCCGCAGCCTGGCGAAACCGGCCTACTTCAAAACCAGCCACCGCGAGCACGCCGACCTAGAAACGACGGTGGGCACGTTCCTGGCCCGCGCCCAAAAGCTGGGCCGCGACCGCCCACAGCTCAGCGCCGACGAGTTGAAAGGGCTGCTGGCCACCGGGGCCGACCTGCTAGCAGAAAAGACCCCCGCTGAGGCTGATTTCTTAGATTTCGTTTACAAAAGCCACGCCCGCGACGATGTGGGTCAGTTCACCGTAGCCACCTGCGAGAGCCGCCTGAGCCAAATTAATAAGCTGGCCGCGTGGTGGGGGTGGGAGGGAGGCAAAAAGCCGCTGCCCGTGAGCCAGCTCACCGAAGAAACGTTGATGGACTTCGAGGCGCACCTGAAAAGCAAGCTCGGCAACGGCCCTGGCACCCGCCGCAAGGCGCTCGATATTCTGAGCATCTACATCGGCCGGGCTATCAAGCGCAAGGTGCTGGCCCGCCATGCCAACCCGCTCGACTACTACGACCTGCCGCAGCCGGCGCCTAAAAAGGTGTGGCTCACCGAAGGCGAGCTGCAAGCCCTGGCCAGCGTCAAGCTGCCCGCCAAGCAGCAGCTCGCCCGCACCACCTACTTTATTCAATACTACCTGCACGGCTCGCGCATCGGCGTGGTGCTGCGCCTCAAGTGGAAGCAGCGCGCCCACGGCACCGTTCGCTTTACGATGGACAAGGGCGACGGGGAGAAAGTAGTGGAAGAGAGCCCGCAGCTCACGGCCCTGCTCGATTCGTTGCTGCCGGCCGATGGCACGGCCCCCAACCCCGAAGCCTACGTGCTGCCTTGGCTCTACCACCGCTATGAGCAGTTGAGCCCGACCAAGCAGTTGCAGGAAATGAAAAAGGCCACGGCCCTTGTGAACATGAACCTCAAGCGGGTGGCCGCCAAGTGCGGCATTACGGCCGCGCTCAGCAGCCACAGTAGCCGCCGCACCTTGGCCGATGACGCCGACAATACCACGGGTGACCTGGGTATCGTGCAGGTAATGCTAGGCCACCACAGTCGGGCGACTACCGAGAAATACACGCGCGGCCGCCACACGCCCGCCGTGCAGGCCGGGGCGCGCAAGGTTTACGAGGGCCGGCCGATGCCCGAAATGGAAGCCGAGTAAAACACTGGTAAAACAACGGCCGGTTACCCACGGTTAGCCAGTGACCGATTGCCGCTGCCGGCATCGTCGAAGCATCGGTGAGCTACTTACCGACAGGACTAACCGAAACCCGCCTCCCTAACGCGACCACTAGTAATGCCTCTACGCTATCGTAGGGGCATTTTTCTTGGTATCTGGTAAAACATTAGTAAAACAACTGCTAAAATGCCTACCGAAACCCGCACCTTCATCGGCGAAACTGCCGGCGCCGTCGGCGATGGCTACGCCGGCTTCCGCATCGGCCGCGAATACCAACTCAGCTACACCAAGGAGTTTGACGAGGTACGCATCGTGCTCGACCATCACGAGCATGTGAGCCCAGGCGCGGGGCCGCTGGTGCTGACGAGTGCGCAGTTTGAGAAGTGGTTTCGGAAGTAAGGCCCTAGATTATCTAGGCGTTTACTTTGTGCTGTAAAAAGGTCACGCACAAAATACATTTATGGGAATAATTCGACTACTATTAGCTATTGCGGTTTTAATTGACCACGGTGGCCCGTTCTTTGGATTTCGCTTAATTACTGGCGCAATGGCCGTGGAGGCTTTCTTTATGATTTCAGGCTTTTACATGGCGCTGGTCTTAAATGAAAAGTACATCAAGGAAAACAGCTCCTACAGCCTATTCATTAGTAATCGATTGCTGCGGCTTTACCCTATTTACTGGGTTGTCTTGGCGCTCACCTTGCTGGCCAGCGTAACCCTGCTATTCGTCAAGGGCTACCCGCTCAAATTGGAGGCCTACCTGAATCAGCCCAACATGACACTGGGCACTTGCTTGGTGCTCATTTGGACTAACCTGCTATTGGTCGGGCAGGATGCGATTATGTTTCTCGGCATGAAGAAGGCGACAGGCGCGCTCTACTGGACTACCGACTTTCGCACGAGTAGCCCAATGGTCTATAATTTTCTTTTTGTACACCAAGCTTGGAGCCTGAGTATCGAAATACTGTTTTACCTGCTGGCGCCTTTTTTAATGCGGCGCCACACGGCTGTATTAGTGCTGCTCACGGCTGCCAGCATCGGCCTGCGCTTGTACTTGTATCGCCTGGGCCTGCGCGATGACCCTTGGAGCTACCGCTTCTTTCCCTGTGAGCTGGCCTTCTTCTTTATTGGGGGCCTAGCCTACCGCGCCTACGCCCACCTGAAAAGCAGGGTTATCTCGCCTCTCGTGCTGCGCGGCGCCCTGGCTTTGATACTGCTTTTCACGCTGACTTATCAGTTCATGCCAGCCACGCATTTAGTGCAGGGCTTGTATTACCTAAGCTTCGCCATCGCGCTACCTTTCTGCTTTATTCTCACCAAGAAATCAAAGTGGGATTATAAAATTGGTGAATTGTCTTACCCAGTTTATATCTCGCATTTATTGGTATTGCTGATTCTTTATTATCTAACTCCCAAGTTTGGAATTAGCGCAAATCTGCTCACGGGTAGTTTAATAGTAATTACTATTTTGTTTTCTGCCCTATTGGTGCGCTTCGTAGCCGACCCGGTTGAAGTACTCCGCCAGCGCCGGGTAAAGAAAGCGCCTGCCGTGCTAACCGCTCCAGCTGTATGAGCAGGTATTTTCTTTTGGTTGCCGGATTGCTGCTTTTCTCCTGCAACAGGCACCGTAGCATACCAGACCATAATCTGGTTTACCTTCAAATCGGCGACTCTATTACTGCTGGCGAAAAGAATACGCCAGGCCACACGCCGGGCGACTACGCAACGCAGGCGCTTGGCGCAACTACGTTTATCAAGTTGGGCTGGCGTGGGGAAAACATCAAGCAGTTCACTGTAGCGCACCGCCAGCAGCTACTCGACTCCTTAGCTAGCATCCCGGATGGGCACCGCATCGTGTTAGGCATCGCGTATGGAGCCAATGACTTAAACGTAAACACGAAAGAGCAAGCACTGGCCAACATCGTGCGAGTGGCCCGCTGGGCGCATGATACGGCGCACGTGGCGCAGGTGCTAATCGTACCCTGTCTAAATCGTACCGATAAATGGGGGTTTACTCGGGAGGCTGATGGCAGCGAGTCGCATCACTTCAATGAGTCGCGTCTGTGGCTCAACAAACAACTGCACAGCCAAGCCGCCGCTTGGCCCTGGGCGCGGGTGGCAAATGAATCAGATTCGCCGGCCATGTATGCCGATGACTACCCAGCTGATAAAAAGCGGTGCGCCGATGAAGTGCACCCTAATGACTTTGGTGCACAAGAGCTAGGCACGGGCACCATTGCCCACGGCATTGCCAGATTCAAACTCAAATAAAAAAGCCCCGGCCGGTCAGGTCGGGGCTTTTTTATTAAGGCTGCGTCCTAACCCCTAGACGACCGCCCACTTGCGGAAGGGAGTCGAACCCATGTTTCAGCGTGCAGCGTACTGCCAATTGTACTACGCCCAAAGGCGGCCGGACTCGAACCGAGCATTTACTGCTGATACAAATATAGTAGTAGGCCAGCACCCACTAAACTCACCACCCACACCGCCAGCCGCAGGTGCGCGGGCTCCATGCCCAGCTGGCCGGCCAGCCAGCGTAGGACCCGGTCGAGCACGGCCACGGTGCCGACTTTGAACAGCGGCTCAGCAGGCCGGCCCTCGCGGTAGTTGAACCAGGACTGGGCCAGATTCAGGCAGGGGTCGAAGAGCAGGGCGCGGGCAGCCGTGGCCGTAGCCAGTAGCAGCACCCCCTCTTTTAAGGAGAGGGGGGTGAGCAGGTAGGCCAGGTAGCCCACGATGAGCAGGTAGATGAGCACGCCGCCGTAGTGCAGCGCAGCGTGAATCCAATCCTTGCGCTTCTCAGGCACATACTCTCGGAACAGCCAGGTGATGATGCCCTGCTGGGCGGCGCTCAGGATGGTGTAGAGGGCAAAGAGTAGGGCGCTCATGCTAGTGCCCAGCCAAAGCCCACGCCTACCAGGCAGGCCACCGTAATGATAAGTGCGGCAGCCAAGGCCATGCCTGGCCCGAAGTCATAGTCACCGCTCGACTTGCGCGTGAGCGCCCATCCCCACACGGCGGCCAGCAGCAGCCCCAGCAACCACCAACCGGACAGGTTGAAATGTAGCATGAACAGCACCGGCAGGGCGAAACTGTAGGCACTACCCGCCGCGGGCGGCTGGTTCTTTTTGTTGGCCAGCCACACGGCCAGCGCGAACAGGGCCATCGTGGCTAGGGCGTAGGGAATGATGTACTTGGTGCCGTAGTGGCTGAAGGTGAAGTAGGAGCCGAGCACCCACACGGCAAAAATTGCGATTAAGGCTTTCACGTTACTATACGTTAGGTAGCCGGGCCAGCCAGCTATTAAGAAATACTTTAGAGGCGGCATCGGGCCGCAGGTTGAGCGACTTGAGCAGCGCCAGCACGTCGGCCGCAGGCGTGGCCACGCCCGCCCGGTAGCGGTAGAAGGCACGGCGCAGCTCCACGAAGGCGCGCAGCAGCTTCGTTTGGTCGAGCGAGTTGATGGCCGCCAGTGTCTTCGGGCCTAGCTGCCCGTCAACCACTAGCAGCGGCTTGCCCGCCACCTGGTTCGCGGCAAACTGAATCATGCGCGGCGGCCGGGCAGTGCCGGCGCTGGCGGCGTGGTCGGCCAGCTGCTCGGCGAGCGCCTGGCTGCTCACGCTATCGAGGTGCAGCGCATCCCAGTACAGCCTTTCGTAGAAGTTGCTGAGCGTGGCCTTCATGGTCGGCTCGGCGGCCAGCGCCTTGTTGAGCGCCGGGTAGCTGGCGGCGGGCACAGGCGAGTGCAGGCCCAGCTTCTTTTTGGCGGCATCGACCAACGCCCAGCCCGCCCACTGCGGATTGTAGGCGCGGGCTACGCCGCCGTAAGTTTCCGCGCCGGGGTCGGCGGGGTGGTCCACGTAGCCACCTTCGTGGCCCATGAGCTTCGGGAAAAAGAGCTTGAAATCAGCCATTATGCCAGCAGCTTTTTACGCCGCCGGTAGGCAGCAATGAGAAAAATGCAGCCACCCACCACCAGCACGGTGCCGACGCTTGCCACGGCGTAGCCCACGGGCTTGGCCAGCGTGGCCCGCCAGTCAGCTGCCTGCTGGGTAGTAGTAGTTTGCGGTAGCGTGTTGCCGTCGCCCTGCACAGCTGCCAGGTTCCCGCCGCCGGTCAGCGCGTTCAGCGTGGAGCTGTCGCTGGCTACCTGAGCGGGGCCGGCCTTTTTCTCGATGACGCTGGCCGTGGCCCCGTCGCCGGCGGCCACCTGCGCTTTCTTGCCGGCTACGGTCTGGTTGCCGGCCACCACGTTGAAGGTGCAGCCCTTGCACTTGCGGGGTAGAGATGCTTCGACTGTGCTCAGCATGACGGGCTTTGCCGTTGGCTTACTGCGGAACGGATTAAGCTTTTGCCAGAAGGCCACGCTGCGCCCTGGCTGCGGCTGAGCGGGCGGCATGGCCAGCGCCTCGTCGAGTGGGCGCGGGCCGCCGTCGCCTGCCAGCGGGGCGGGCATCTGCCCGCGGCGGTGCTTGGCGTCGAGCTTGGCCTGCGCCACGGGGCTGAGCTTCGGGGTGGTGGCCGCCGTGTCGGGCTGCCAGTAGCCGATGGCTTGGCGCTGCGCTTCCTTTTCGGCCTCACTATACTGAGGCAACGGCTTGGTAGCCGAGCAGCTGGCCAGGGCCAGGCAGGCTGCGGCGAGTAGGTACTTTCTCATGTGCAGAAAAGAGGGTTAAGAAGTGGCAGTAGGGTCGGTGGCCGGGTCGGGGCCGGCGGCCGGCGGCGGGGCGGCGCTGAGCTTTTCGAGCGTCTCGCCGATGATGGCCAGCACGAAGCCGGCGGCTGCGAGCCAGGCGTATTTTTCGGTAAGGGCGGCCGGGGCGCTCATGCCGCCCAACGCCTTGCACACGGCAGCGATGCGCTGTACCACGGCCGGCGCGGGCTTGTAGAAATTTTTGAAAGAGAACATCTTACTTAAAGAATTTTTCGAGTAGCCAATAAGCCGACGCCATTGCCCAGCCCACCACCACTAGCCCGCCAGCCGCTTTCCATTTGAGTTCGGTTACCATATCCGTGACCTTCTCAATGCCTTCGATGCGCTGCATCAGGCCCTTGGTTTGCATGGCGCTATCACCTACCAGGGTCACGAGCACGGCGTCAAGCTTTTTATTCTGGCCAATCACAGACGCTTGGTAGACCGCCAGCTCATCCATTAGGCGCTGCTGGTTCGTCTCTAGCATTTCTACCCGCGTTTGCAAGCGAATTATCTGGCGTTCATGCTCCTGTACCATAGCGGCTTCGGTGTCTGATGGTGGCATTGACTACAGCGCGGCAAGCTGCCGGCGCACCTGCGCCAGCTCGTTTTCAATGGGTGTGAGTTCGCGCTGCAAGGCGGCGATGCGGCTTTTGAGTTGCTTGCGCTGCTGGGGCTTGGTAAGCGTGGGCGTGGTGTGCTGCTCGAGCGCGAGCTTCTCGGCGCGACGCTGACTGGCGGCCACGATGCTGTCGTAGTAGCTAAGCGCGGGCGGGGCGGCAGCTGGCTTCGGGGCGGACGCGGGCGCCAGCGGCGGGCGTGCCTCGTTGAGGGCGTTGGCTTTGTGGAGGTGGCTGTGCATAGAGCAGGCAAGCGAAAGGATGGAACGGTCAGACCTGGGCAGTCCACTCGGCGCGCACGTCCTTATCGGCCGTGCCCCAGCAGACCAGCCGCAGGCGTATTTCTTTAGAGAGAATGGTGGCGCTCAGGCGCGAGCCGTACCACACCCAGGCGGCCGGGAAGCTGAGTGAGAGTGCTACCAGGGCGGTCGTGGTGATGAGTAGCTCTTTGCGGCGACCGGGGGCCAGGCCGGCTGTGGTAAAGGTGCTGGCCAGCCCCACGGTCACGGTTTGCACGTTATCGACCGAGTCACTGAAGTCGATGACAGTGCCAGCCAGGGGCGTCGGCACCAGCGTGCCCTCGTTGTAGAGACGGTTGCCCTGCAAGTCGAGGTCGGTATTGTAGCGCCGCCGTCCCATGCTAGCCTTGCACGACAACCGTGACGTTGCCCAGCGTTTGGTTGCTGGTGATGGTGAGCGTGTTGATGCCGGTCGGCCGCACGTCGAGCTCAATCTGCTGCTGGCCCTGGTAGCACACGCAGTGCATATCCTCCGCATTGGCTAGGTTCAGCCCGTGGGTGATGGGGGTAGCCGTGTTGGCTGCCAGGCTGCTCACCAGCACCCGAAACTTGCGGGCGTAGAGGAAGGCTGCCAGGAAATTGGCCAGCGTACCCGGCGAGATAGCCGTAGTCAGGTCGGCGCCGGCGTTGGCTTCAGCCTGCGTAGCCAGGCGCACAAAGCCAGCCAGGGCCTGGGTAGCGGCCTGCAAGTTGGCTTGCAGCACAAACCAGCCCGACGAGCTGCGTACCAGTTGGTCACCGACTTCGACGGAGAGCCCGCCCACTGTGCCGGCCTGAGTGGTGATGAAGTAGGTATCGCCAACGCTGGGGTTACCAGGCAGCGCGGGGCTGCTGCCAGCGTTGGCAATCTCGCCGCGCATCGTGGTCGAGGCCTGGATGATTTGCGAGAGGTCCACCCACTGCGTGCCGTTCCAGCCGCGGAAGGTGTTGTCGCTCGTATTGAAAACGACCTGGCCGGCGGCCGGCCCGGTGGGGTACACGGCGGCGTTTTCGTAGCGCGCGCCCAGCAGCTGATTTTTATTCAGCTGAATGTCAGTGAAAAAATTACGAGGCATACTAGGTCAGCACGGCCGTGCCGGTAACGGGTTGAGAGAAATTCAGCGTGATGCTGTTGAGGCTGTCGTAAGTCACGTCGGGCTCAATCTGCTGGCCGGCGTGGTCGTAGACCTGCACCGACACGTAGCGGCCCATGTTGTGCTCGATGGTGTAGCTCATCATGCTGGTGAAGCTGTAGCTCGGCGCGGGGCTGGTAAGCGAGCCGCTCGGGCCCGATGGCGCGGGCGCGGGCTTGGGTACGCTCATGGGCGGCGCTACTGGCTGCCCGCAGCCGCTGCCCTGGGGCCGGCTGTAGTCATCCGGGCGTCGAATGCCCTGCACCACAACTGACGGCGTGCGGCTGGGCTGGCCGGCGCCGCAGCACGTGGCCTGTGGGTAGAAGCCCACGAAGCTGGCCGCGTTGGCCGTGAGCCAGGCTGAGAGCGCCACTTCATGGCTGAGGGCGTCGCCGTCGTAGATGTTGGCTTGCCGGGCTAGGTCGCGCGTATCGACGGGCTCGCTGTACTGGCTGGTTTTGCGCACCATGCTGTTGCTCGTAGCCGTGGTTTGGGAGAAGGGCGTATAGCGCGCCATCGATGCGCAGGCCAGTACCGGTACCACTTCTTTCAGTAGTTCCGACCAGGGCGCGACGAGTGACGCCGTGGGGGTGGCCGCGGCCACCAGTCGCACTAGCTCGTCGTAGAGCGCGCCGGTGAGCAGCGGCCGCAGGCGGGTGCGCTGCACGGCCAGGATGTGCGGCCGCAAGCGGTCGAGGTCGAGCGACTCGGGCAGGTCGGCGAAGTCCTTAAAATCAGCCTTGGCTAGTAGCAGCGTTTCCATTCGGGGCGGGGGTAGCGGCGGGCGGGCCATCGACTTGCAGGCCCACTAGCTCCAGTATCTGTTTCTGGCTCATTGCATTGAGCACACCATTAGCCACCAGGGGCGAAAGCGTGCCGAGTGCTTTGAGCGTTTTCTGCGCTGGCGTCTCGGCATCCGTATCGGGTACCGGGGCCAGGCTCAGGTTGTCAATCGAATAATCGCCCGATGGGCAGATAGGCACATTGGGTTGGTCAGGCTGCTGGAAGGTGCTGAACACGTTGAAGAGCGTGCGCTCGATGCTGCGCTGGTTGGTGTTTACCACCATGTTTTGCACGTAGAGCGTGGCATCTTCCATCTCCTGGGTAGTGCCCAGCTTGCCGGCCGTGGCCTCACCGTAGAGCAGGGTAGGTATCTGGAACACGGCCCGGATATCCGCTTTCAGGGCATCGCCATCCGTCTGGTACCGCTTGCTGGCATCGGGGGCCGAAATGGTTTTGATGGTCGGCTCCATTGCTTGCGAGTCGGCGTAGAGCAGCATGATGCGGTCGCCGTCTTCGCCCACGAAGCTGCCGTATTTCACGCCGTTGGCGGCCATGACTTCGGGCGTGGGGTTCGACGTGCCATACTCGACTATAACCGTCTTATCGGAGTAGCCGCTGCGCACGTCGGTGCGCCGGCTGCGCTTGAGGCGCGCTTCGGTTTCCATATCCACTTCGGCCGGCTCGTACACCTGCTCGGGGTAGTAGCCGGCCTCGTCGAGAAACGAGCAGTATACTTCACCCGGATAGGCTTCGGGGCCACCAGGCCAGCTGGCGAGGCGCTTGGCGCGCTGCTCAGCTGGCTCGTTGGGGTCGAACACCAGGTGTAGGGTGGGCTTCTGCGTTTTGCCTTTCGAGCCGGGCACCTTGGGGTGCAGCTGCATCACGTAGTCGATACTGCCGTCGTCGAGCGGAATGCCCAGTCGCACGTTCTCGGTGGCCAGGTAGTACACGCTGTAGGGGTTGCCCAGTAGGTTGAGGTTTACTAGCAGGGCGTGGCCGCTGAGCTTGGATTCGCGGTCGGCCAGTAGCTTCAGCAGCGCGTCCATCGTCTGGCCGCGCGGGTTGATAACTGCCTTATAGAAGTCAGCGTCCTTGAGGCCGTTGCCCTCGATAAACTTGGCCTTGGTAGTCGTGCAGACTTTCCCCGTGCTGCTCGCCGCCAGCAGGCCCAGCAGCTGCTGCGGGCGCTGGTCATCCACGCCCCAGCGCACGTAGTCGCGGGTATCGACTACGCGGCGAGGCGGCTTGGCATCAATGGCCTTGATGGGCTGGCGGAAAACGGGCACGGGGAAAGGCTACTTATCGACTTGGGAATTACTCAGCAGCGGGAAGGCTAGCCCGCTTGGCGGCGATAGCTTCGCGCAGCTCGTCGTTGGTGAGGTCGGCCGCCGGCTCGCCACCTACCTCAGCGCGGTAGTAGGCTTGCAGCACCTCCTTATTGGCCCGGCTCAGACGCACGGGCTGCTCGCCATCGTGGTCGCCATCACCGTCGCCATCCGTTTTGTTGGGGTCGGCTTCAGCAGCGCCACCGGCCGAGGCGGTGAGGTTGGGCTGCTCAGGCGCGGCCGAGGCTTCGGGCTGGGTATAGCGCTCACGCTCTCGACTCTCCAGCTCGTCGACCATCGCCTTGGCCAGCTTAGTGTAGTCGAAATCGGCGGGTACCGTTTGAGCAGCGGCCGGGGCACTGGCGGCGGGCGCAGCGGTGGGCGTCTCGTCTTCAGCGTCGGGCGGCAGCGTCTTGAAGAACTGCGCCGCATCAGGGTCATTCTTGAGAATGTAGCGGGCGGCCTTGTCGGTCAGGTTGTCGTTGGTGTAGGCAATACCCAGGCCGTGCGGGGTATAGGTAAGCGTGTCGCTGGTAAAGCGAGCGGTTGACGTGGTTTTGTTCACGGTCAGGTTGGTTGAGGTGGAAGAAGAATCCTGCTGGTCGAGCCAGCGCTTAATCGCGTAGTAGGCCTTGCCCAGCTCAGCGGGGCAGGTTTCGCACACCGCATCGCGGCCGGGGTAGAGGGCCGCGTGCACGGCCGCCGTCTCGGCGGCGCGGATGCTGTAGGGCCCGGCTGCCACCAGCTGCCGGGCCCGGTCGATTAGAAGAAGCTGGCGTACAGCGGGCGCCAGCACGAGGTCAGTAGCCACTAGACGTACAGCGCTTCGAAGGCGGCTGCCGTGGCAATCGGGTCGATTACCGGCGTGGCGCCTGTGTTATCCATCACGGCAAAGAAGTCGGCCAGGCCTTTCTCCTTGGTCGAGACTACCGTGATTTCGGGTGCGCCGCCGGTGTCGGCGTTGGCGGTATCAGTGTCGGCCTTTGTTGCCTTGAGGCCCGCGTTGAGGCCATACACCAGGATGTTGCCGTTGTTGTCCTTCACCACCGACACGGTGGTGTCCTTTGCTAAATCCTCTACCGTCGCGTAGTCGGCGGGGTCGCTGGTGAAGGCCACCAGGTCCACCTCGTGGGCGTAGAGGGGCGAGCCGTACTTGGTGGGCGTGAGCTTGGCGCGGGCGTTGTTGCTCTCGCCCATCCCCACGAAGGGAAAGCCTTTCTTGCCGGCCTTCATGGTAATGGTCACTAGCTTGGGATTGGTCGCATCGCGCACGTAGCTGGCAATGTCATCTTTCCGAAGTTGGACGAGGGTGGTTTGCAGGCCCCCGGCCGGGGTCTCGCAGGGGGCGGGAATACCGCGTTTTACTTTGCCGCAGTCAGCCATTGGATAAGCAGAAAATGAGAAGGTGAGAAAAGAAAAAGGCCCGGCCGGATGGGCCGGGCCTCTCGAATTGCTTGGGAAGTCGCTGACTTAGAAGGCGGCGCGGGTGAGGAAAGGGCGCATCACCTTGGCGTCCATCTTCCAGTTGCCGCGCATGTGGGTGAACTTGCTCACGCGCTCGAACCACGACTCGACTTGCGTAGAGGCCGCATAGGAGTCGAAGCCCAACTGCATGTTAGCGTTGGTGGTGAGCACCGCGCGGTGCGGTAGATTGACTTTGCCGTTGATGAGAAAATCTTCCATCAGAATCTCGTCCCACTCATCGACCGGGCGCACGGCCACGTTGTTGTATTTGGGGCCAACTAGGCCGGTCACCTGCAATTCCCAGCTGGTTTCCAGGTTGCCGTTGCTCTGGCGGTAGTCGGCCCAGTTGTCGGCAATCGACTTGGTGCACTGGATGATGGGTGTGCCAAACTTGCCGCTGAGCAGCCGGCGGTCAGCGCCACGAATCAGCGACTTGAAGATGTCCAGCGACTCGCCGGGCGCTAGCTCCTGCGTGGCCGACTGGTTGGCGGCGATGGTATAGGCCCGCACCTTGGGGTAGGCGGTGGCCAGGGCGATGATTTGCGGCCACAACCCACGCAGCTGGTTGTAGTTCTTCACGTCATCAGCGCCACCCGTGAGCATGCCCGCCGTGATGGCGGGGTCGCCGAAATAACCGATGCGGAAGATGTCATCGCGGATAGCGGCCTCCATCATGTCCTGCACGAACTCATTCCAATAGTTGAGCGTGGTGTCGTCGCTCTCGCCCAGGCCGCTGCGGATTTTGATGGCCGCATTTTGCAGGTCAAGGCGCTTATAACCCACATCAAGGCCCCAGGCCATGAATGTGCCGTCGAAGTCCTCGCCGCACTCGGCAATCCAGGCTTCCAGCTTTACCGGGTCCCAGGTGAGCTTTTCCACGTCCATGCCGGGCGTAGAGGGTACCGTGCCGCAACCCGTATCGAGGTGCGTTACCTTCTTGAAACGCTTGGCAAAGAGGATATCCTCCTTGGCCTTGATGCCATCCGTGATGGTGAGTAGCTGCGTCAGGTCCGGGGACTCGATGACGGGCTCCAAAATCAAAGACCGGAAGTTTTCGGGGCCGTAGAGCAGGCCCTGGCCCTGGCGGGCACCGGCGATGATAGTGGCGTTGGCGTAGCGGGGTGCTACCACGATGGCCCCAAGCAGGCCGATAATAGCTAATTTATTGAGCATAAAATAATTGCAGAAAAGAGGCGAGAGTATTGGTAGCGCTACAGGCTACGCCTTTTTGAAGCGCGCTTCGCGGCGGGCCCGGCGAGCATCACCAGCGGCCTTGATAGGGTCGGCCGCATCCTTGTCCTCATCGTTGGCAGCCGCGGCACGGGCCGGAGCGGCCTTGCTGCCGATGCCAGCAGCGGCGCGGGTGGCCAGTGCGGTGGCATTGGAAATGCGTGTCTCCATGCCGCTTACACGAGTGCCCAGCGCAGTAATGGCCTCAATGACCTGCGTCATCGCCGCATCGCTATCGGCCGAGGCGGTAGCGCTGTCGGTGGTGGCCGGCGTAATAGCCGAGATGGCGCCGCTGGCCACCGTGATGGTGTTGCCGTCAGTGAGCACGTAATCAGCATCAGCTGCGGCCGCACCGTCGCTGGTTACCGCATCGCCCACAGCGTAGGCATCGCGGTCGCCGGTATCGATGCTGAGCGTAGCACCGCTGTCGGTAGTTACATCGAGGGCGGTAGCCGCCTCAGTTTCGGTAGCTTGTGCTGTGGCGGGCTTGCGCACGGCGGCCGTCATAACGGCCAAAGCCTGGTTGAATTTGGACATGAGTTGTTGAGCCCAGCCGGGCGTTTGGTCGGCATCGGCCGAAGTGGAAGCATTGGTAGCGGGCACAATGGCCAGGGCGGTAGCAGGCTGAAGAATCTGGGTGGCAAAGCCGTAGTCCATCAATTCTTGCCCGACGAGCGTCGTCTGCGCGCTCATGATTTCACGGAAGGCTGCTTCATCCACGCCGGCGCGCTCGACATACAAAGCCAGCAGGTCGGCCTCGCAGCGCGCCATCTCGTCGGCCCAGGCCTGCGCCTGCTCAGCCGTGGCGCCGTTGATGCCGCCCGTGGGCAGGTGCACCAAGCTTTCGGTGTGAGGGTGCGCAATGCGTACCGACCCAGCCAGAAAAACGGCGGTGGCGATGCTGCTGCACTGGCCAATAGCCTCAGTGGTGACCGTTACGCCAGCCATGCTACGCAAGTAGTCATGCATGGCCATGCCCTTATCGACTCGCCCACCGGGCGAATTGATGATAGCCCGCACCGCGTCGAAGGGCTTCTGGTATTCCAGCTGCATCATCACGTCTTCGAGCGTGGCATACGGGTACGTGTTACCCGCCTCACTGCTGTCGGCTACAATTGGCCCCGAGATATAGACTTTCGCTTCCGCCATGCACAAAGTTTCCGACGTGCAATAGGGCAAAATCCGGGTTTTGCGACAGCAGAATGACACTAAACGCAAACTGCGTTACGCTTTTGGCAACTCCGTTACGCTTTTGGGCCGTGGCGTTTGCAGCCCGCCGGGGCCGGGCGGGAACTTCGGGGTACTATGGCCGACCAAACCACCGAGAGTAT
>Ga0182212_1000006_pt1 | contig 44475 bp, 65 predicted proteins | sample G5R1MG_21_FD_129666 | JGI IMG/M metagenome (GOLD analysis project Ga0182212, IMG submission 129666) | Switchgrass phyllosphere microbial communities from Michigan, USA - G5R3_MAIN_03OCT2016_LD1 MG | ecosystem: Host-associated > Plants > Phyllosphere > Phylloplane/Leaf | place: USA: Michigan... | reverse complement strand
GTTACCATCGGCACCACGTCTGTCACCTTCGATGCAGGCAGCAACAGCGCAGACGGCAACGTCGGCAACATTGCGGCCATGGCACCGGACAGCACCGGCAAGCTGACACTGACGTTCGCACGGGCGACAGGGTATAGCTTCGGCTATCTCTCCGTTCTCGAAATCTACGAAAACTGATAGGACAGCGAGCATGAACCGATACCTCATGGTGGCCGGCGTCATGCTCGCCACCTTCCTGGCGGCCCCCGCCTCCGGGCAAACCATCGCCGGCTGCGGCCCCACGGACATCGGCAAGGCGGAAGCCGATAATGCTACCGCTCTGGCCACTAACGCCGACTGCTTCGCCAAGGCCAAGACAGCAGCGACAACGGCCGAACAGATCCGCCGCGATCGTATCAAGGCTCTGCCGCCTGTCGCTGATTGGGTCAACTGCGTGGAGGAAGGCGGCACCTGCACGGTCCTCCCGAATACGCAGGTGCGTTACGGTGCGGCGGGCAAGTTCGTCATCAAGGCGCTGTCCGGCAAGTTCACCTGCAACAATGCCACGTTCGGCGGTGATCCCATCGTCGGCACGGTGAAGGCATGCGCGACGCAGGGGTCTCCTATTGTGACGCCTGTCCCCGTCAGCGACCGCACGAACGGCCTCGGCATCAACGTCGCCTCCGTCGACTATTATTCGAACGAAGCCACCTTCGCTAACATCGTGACGGGGGCTGGGTGGGTCGACACGAACAACCAGTGGCAGCCGGTGCCAGCAGATCAGCTCGACACGCTTGGGATGCCGCTGTCAGTCCCTGACGGCAAGAGCTACGCGATCGTCATGACGCCCCCAGCCGGCATCTTTGCAGGCCAGGCGGCGTTCGTACGGTGCACGTGGACCGGCACCGGCAACGTCGACATTGGTGGATCGCGCAAGACGATCACGCGCGGCGATCACACGCTGACCTTCGACTGGCCCGCTGGCCCCGCGCCGGAAGGCAACACGCGCAATTGGATTTCGATCTCCAAAGTGCCCGCCAGCGACCCGATCAAGGGTCTGGATTGCCGCAACGTCAAGCTGCCGCGCGATGCCGTGTTCGAACCGCAGATCATCGACAGCCTCAAGCCGTTCAAGGTCATCCGTTTCCTTGACTGGTCAGCAGCGAACCAGAACCCGGCTTCGGTGACGTGGGCCAATCGCACGCTGCCGGCGAGCATCAATCAGGTCGACCGCAAGCGTGACGGCGTGGCGCTGGAGCATATGCTGGCGCTCGCCAAGGCGGCGGATGCGGACCCGTGGTTCACCATTCCGTGGAACGCGGACGCGGACTATGTCGCCCGCATGGCGAAGCTGGTCCACGACAGCCTACCGGCCGGCCGGCGCGCCTATGTCGAGTTGGGCAACGAGCCATGGAACTATGCCTTTCCGCTCTCTCACCAGATCCAAGCGGAGGGACTGGCAGCCGGGCTCAATACAAACGGGTTCCAAGCCAATATCGCGCGTTATGACCAGAAGGTCATCGAGACGATGGCGATCTGGTCCAAGGTGTTCGCCGATCGGCCCCAAACCCTCGTCCGCGTCGCCGGGTCGCAGGCGTCCAACCCGTGGGTGACGGAACAGCATCTCGCCAATCTGGCGCTGGTCAGCGCGATTGATGCCATCGCGATCGCGCCGTACTTCAACTATGCGGGCGACATGCCGGCCGATGCGGATCTGGCGACCCGCATGGCGTCACTCCGTAAGGGCATGGATGAAATCTTGGCCAAGTCGTGGACGACGCTCGACGCGGTGCGCGCCAAGGGCAAGCGCCTCATCACCTATGAGGCAGGTCAGCACGTCACGGACTTTACCACCGGCGGGGGCGCACGGGTGCAGATGGTCAACCGCGCGCCTGAAATGGCGACGTTGTACAGGAATTATATCACCGCCTGGAGGGCCGCTACGGGTGATTTGATGGTCTTGTATAGCGCCACAGGCCCGGCCGGCGGGGGCGGTGCCTGGGGCATTCGCGAATATGCCGGCCAGCCTGTGGCGGAGACGCCGAAGCGGGCGGCGGTGTTGGAGGCTGCGGGGAAGTGACATCCCCTTGCCTGTCAAGGGGGATTGTGGCATGATTCTATGGCTAGGGTGATCCGTTGAACGACGGGGTAGGTCTGGCACGCTGCGGGCGAGGTGTGATCGTCTTCAAGTCCGATTGCGGACGGCGGCTGGCGGATGACAGCACTGTCGGACTGCGTGCTATTCCCCGCTACGCCCGCAGCATTATAGGGCAACAGCGTCGGGCTGGGGTTTCACGGAAAGCGCGCCGTGACTTTGCGGGGTTCGAGCCCCCGCAGCCCTGCCAATTCATACTCGAAAGCACAAACCCACTAGCTTCCACTAGCGCCCATTAATCAGCACCCACCCCATCATCCCCACCAGCATCCCGCATAGCAGGGCCATGACGGCTAGGAGGCGGCGGTGCCTCACGACTGGTAGATTGCGGCCGGCGGCTGAATATGGACGGGGAGCGCGGGGTGGATCAGATCATACCAGCCGATCGGGTTGAGCTTGGTTTGCATCGGCGCTTGAGACTGTTCATGGGTCTTGATGTCTGACACCCATCCTTGATATTCCACCGGCATCAGTTCGTTCTCACGGCCCCATCGGTCCTGCCAGCGCCCGATCACGACATTGCCGAGATTGGCGTCGTGATCACCCTCGCCAAAGTCATTCACTAGCAGCAGGATAGGCCGATCCTTCGGCGCATCCGCCATGTCGGGCCACTGCATCTTATTCGGCTCCATCATGTCCTCCAATCTGCCCCACCACTGCCAGCCCCACCACCCCCACAGCAACCCACCACTCCCCTTGATCCATGGCTGTATAGGCTAGGGCGAGAAGGGTCGGGGTCATGGGGCGTCTCCTAGGGTAGCGTTTGCAGTGCGCAGGTGATCGCCCATAATTGCATACTCATCACCAGCAGCCGGACGGTAAGCGTAAAAGTCCCATCGCGGGTCGCGCTCGCCGGCAATCGCCCCAGCCTTTGCAAACGGCCGCAGAGCCCCCTCCAGCGCCTCGATCCGGCGGGCCTGTGCTTCGATGTAAGCAGTCAGCAGGCCCGCCTCTTCACTGTCGAGCGCCATGCCATTTTGCTGGCTATCAGGGCCGGCGACGTAGGCTATTCCGCGAAGTAGCTCCACCAGCGCGGCGTCGGTGGTCTGGGTCATGCGGGCACCTCGTAGTACGCGGTAATCTGCCAGCCCTTCATATCGCCCTCATAGCGCTTCCAGTCTCGCCCCTTCGCCATCGCCGCTTTCATGACGATGCCGTTGCCGAGCCGGCAAACAACTCGCGCGCGAGGATGGACCGGGCATCGGCCACCATCCCACGGTATCCAGTCCGTCATTCTCTATCTCCCTCGGAGGATGCGGGTGCCAGTCCGCAGGGTGGCGGGGTGGTGAAAAGGTGCGGAGCTAGCTCCATGAAACGGAGCCTGCGGGTGGCATTCCCCCGCGCGAATAGGTCGGAGGCGAACCAAAAGGCAGAGGGCCAAGACTTCGGCTTCATGCGCTTTCTGGCATCCACTTTTCGCCTAGCGCGCATCTGGATACGCCCGACAGGAGCACTGGTCGGAACATGGTAGCGACGGTCGCTCATTCGCATCACGCTCTCCCATCCTGGGTAGTGTCCGGGATACCTGCGGTGGGGGTGGCGAGAGCGGCCCACAGAATCTTGCATCCGATGTGGATCGCCTGATCCTGATCGAACGACAGCCGCCCCTTGCACTTCAGGTCGTCGGTTATGGCGTGAATGACCGTCTCGGCGATGCCCATGCGCGTCGAGCCGGTGACCAGCGCCACCATGCCGCCATGGATCAGAGCATGCGCACCAAGCGCCTGATACCATGGCACACCCGGCAGCGGGGCGGCGCGGTTCTTCGCTTTGGCCAGGAAGTCGCCCTGCAACGGATAATCGCACAGCGCGTGGCCGGCGAGCAATAGCAGCGCCTTCATGCCGCCCTCCCCTGGGGGTATGCGGGGACGATATGCCGCCTCACAACATCGCCATCATCATATTTGCCCGCCAAAATAGCCTCTCGCGGTATGCATCGGTGCTGACGCCCCTTGGTGTCAACCAAAAAGTCGGGATACGCGGCTGCGGCGGCTTGACGGGCGGAGAGAATATCACTGTTCGACATGGGCGGTTCCTTGGTGGGCGCGGGCGCGGAGGGCGGCTGCGGTGAGGGCGGCGGCGGCTGTATCACCACGCCCTACGATGAAGCCCATTTTGCCGGGTTCGGGCGTGTAGCTGCACTGTGCCATGAACCAGCTTGGGTCATCCGCATCATGGCCGACACGCCAGCACTCGTCTCCCGGTGGCAATTGCATGGCGGCGTCAGCGGAGGTCATATAGCTATCCCTCAGCCAGTCTGCGTGCGCAATTAAACGCGGCCGCTCCATGATTTTGCCAGTCCGGGCATCGGTAGTCCCTGCCCGGTAGATGCACCACTCGCCGTTGAAAGGCGACTGCAACGCCACGCCGCCATAAACAGCAGCCTTGATGCGCATCTCAAGCTCACGCGACGCTATTCCCGCCTCCACGCGCGAGGCCAGCTCCATCAGATCAGTCATGGCCGCGAGCCTTCTGATGATGACTGTAGCGGAGCTTTTTCCGCCAAATGTCCGGCGTCTTAGCAAGCTGTGTCAGATCGCCTGCGGCGACCATAGCCTGCGCCACGGTCGTGAAGTCGAGCACCTCACGATGAAGCTGCGCCCGGTTGTCTGCGCCGCCATCTGGATGCGTACTGGCGTATCCATGGCGCAGCACCTTACCGATGGCCTGGATCACTTCGCCTGCTTCTTCCGCAAGCATAGCTAGCCGCTCTGCCTCTGCCGGGGACAGCCCGTTGAAATGGTCAGTCATGGGAATTTCCTTGGATGAAGTTGCGGACGGCGAGGCCGAGCGGGGTGAGGACGTAAGTGCGCCGTGATTTGCCGGTCAGGCTTCGAAATTCACGGTCGCGGATCAGCCCCTTCTTGCACATGGCCACGGTCGCCCCGCCCGCCCTGACTTCGTAAATGTCAGGGCCGTACATGAACGGGGTCATCTGCTGCGCGCCGGCAACCGCCTCCCGCTGCGCCTTGCTCAAGCGCCCCGCGATCTCGGCTACCTGCTGGGGGTCTGGCGGGGTCATGGACGTGGCTCCCGGATAGCCCACAGGATCGTGACTAAGGCTGCCATGATCCATGCTGTCACCGGATCGGCGCGATAGCCGTCAAACAGCAGCGCGGTTGCGCCGTCAGCCAGTTTCGCCGCGATCAGTGCCGCAACGAAGCGGATGCCATCGCGCGGCTTCACGCCCCCTCCCCCTCGGTCGCTGCATGGCCGGTAGCTGGGATGGTGGCGAGGGCACGAATGGCCGCAACCTTGCCTATGTCATCCAGCGCATCCCAGTTTGGAGCGGCGCACCCGTTATCCGGGTGGCCACCCATGATGTCAGCGTGATCCTCGACGAAAACCACATCGCAGGTCCGGCAGCGAAAGCCCCGTTCAACGATTGCGGCTGCTCGTTCTACCACCACCGCCTCCCCCGTAGCTGGGATGGTCGGGGCGACTGCGAGGGCGGCGGCAAGCTGGCTGCATACCTCTTCGGTCATTTCGTCCGGCACGTTGCCGCGCATGATGCCGAACAGCGCTTCCCAGATGTCATTGCCGTCCAGCACCATCGCGGGGTCAGTCGCGGGCGGGAGGGAGGCGAGCGGACCAGCAAAGTCACGAGCGCGCTGCGCATCGCCGGACCATGTGACCGTCTCGCCAGCTTTGCGCCGAAGGAAATCCGATTGGTACAGCCGCAACGCCTGCCGCATAACGGCTTGGGGCGATAGCTCCTGCTCTTCGGATAGTTGCGCAACGGCTTTCGCCTCGCGCGTGTCAGGAGTGAAGCTCCACTCCTCCCGCTCCCCCGCCCCGCTCGCGGCTTCGGCGGTGGCGAGACGGCGGATTTCCTGCGCGATGGCGTTGCATTCGATGGCAGCGCCTTCAAGCTGGTCAGCCATACCGTTGTCGCCGCGAACACGTGCCGACTTACGAGCCTTTGCGGCGGATGCTTTGTTCTCGTCCCGCCAGCGTTCTGCGATAGCGGCGCACTCTGCGAGCGCAGTTGCCCGCGCCTCTGCGGCATCGGTGGTCGTGTTGGTCATGACTGCACCTCATCATAGGTGGCTGCGAAGATGTCGGGCTTGCAGGGGTAGAGTTCGCCTTGGACACCCCGGATGATCCAGTCGCCGGGGGTGGCGATATGCTTGGCCCTGCCGTCAGCACCATCTTCCAGCGTGCGGACTTCCCATTCAGCGTAGTCGGTGCTGTTTGGGGTGACAGGCACAAGAGCGCCTGTTTTTACTGCCTCTAGAAGCCAGCCCGGATGAGCGCTGAACGGCGATCCGTCGAAGCTAGAGCCGTTCCAATCAGACGCGACCACTTGTACGGCTTCGACTACGACCGGCTTCTTGCGATACTTGGTCATGCTGCGGGCTCCTTGGTCGGGGCGAGGGCTGCGCGGGCGATCTGGATGCACTTGGCGTGACCATCCCCAGACGTGCCCCAGCCTTCACCGGTCTTTGCTATCGTCTCCAGCGCCGACCGCAGATCAGCCGGTGCGCGGGTGTTCCAGGCGGCGATGGCTTCTTGCTGGTCATCGGCAGCCGGCCCTTCGACCTGACAGCACCCGCAGATGATGCGGAAGCGGTCATCTGGCCCCTGCCATACGTACTTTTCCTCGTCGTCGCACCACGGTGTCGGGCACGGCAGCAGCTTCTCATTCACCATGTCGGGTCTCCTGACGGGCGGAGAGGTTCGCAGCAGCCCAAGCGCGCATCCGTGACCAGCGCTGCTCCGGCGTTTCTGCGTACGGCCCCTCGTCATTTTCGTAGACGATCTCGCGCGCCAACTGGTCGGCGATGTTGAAAGCGTGCGCGACGGTCCCGCTATCGTCCGGGTCGAGGCCCGTCATGTCCACACCACGCGCCTTGCCGACGCTACCGATCGCGCAGACGTTGCCGCCCTCTTCCAAGCTGTTCGTGATCAGTCGCTTCTCCGGCATCGCATCCAGAGCGGCGACCAGGTCACGCAGGAACTGTTGCCCGCGCTTACCTCGGATTGCGCTCGCGACCTGCCCGCGCCAACGGATCATCGCCCAGTGGTCGATGTCGTCGCTATATCCCGACCGGCTCACTTCGTCTCTCCCTGACGGGCGGAGGTGGCGGCTGCGCGAAGGGCGGCGCGGAAACGCTCCATTGCGGGCGTGACATGTCCGAACCACTCGCGGGCATCTTCGTCGCTGGTCATGCGGACCTCATGGTCAACCAATCGATCAAGCAGGAAGCGGCCCGTTGCCAGCACATCGGCCACAGTCTGAGGGGCGGTCATGCTGCGAAAATCCATGCAAACACCGCGCACCAGAAAATGGCGCACACAGCCAGCAACATAGCCCATGTGCTGCCCCGGTCGAATTCCTTGTTCATCCCCTCGATCCTCTCTCTTTCCTGCACCGGCATATACGCCGGGGTATGATAGTCGCGGCCCTGATAACGGATGCGGGTCACAGCCACACCCCGCCGTTACGATTGTGAACCAGCGTGAGATAGCTCACCTCATGACCATGCAACCGCGTCTGCTCCATCACCGCCGCGTCGTGGGCATCATCCTTCATGCGCGTGAGGACGCTTTCCAGCTCATGGGCCAGGTGGTTGGCGATGCTGTCGAAGTCGCTGCCTTGCGCTACCTTATGCATGATGTTGATCTGGTCCGTCAGCGGCAAGCGCTGGATGGCGGCGATGATATCGTCTTGCGTTTGCATGGGGTGCTCCTTCTCTGTGATGGTGGTATGGGCGCACAATCTGCGCCTGTCAACGATAATTACGCATAATTTGCGGTTGCCATTCCTCTTCAAGGCGCGCATATCCTGCGCCATGGCTACCAAACACCCCCACGCTCCGGCGATCGAAGCAATCGGTGAAACGATTGTTCGCGGTCATTACAACCTCAGCAAGCGAGGCTGGCAGAATTGGCGGCAAAACGGCGTGCCGCGCCTGTACTGGAAAAGCCTTGACTTGCTGGCGCTGACGGAAGGCAAGCCGGAACCCAAGTTCGAAGAGAGGAAAGCATAATGCTAGTAGCAGTCATGGAAGACGGCCATTTGGTCGGATATCAGCCGTTTTTGGGTAAGCACCGCACAGTTGCCGAGATGGACAAGGTCGCAGGGTTTCTGATCGGCTCCCGTGTTGAGCGGCAGATGAAGCCACAATTTAACCGGGTTGCTACAGACAGTGGCGTAGATGGTTTGCAAATCCGCTCCACCCTTCCCTACGCCCCTTGTGGGCGTTGTGGTGCACGCGGCTGGTGCGGGCATAACGGGAGGGTTTCGGCATGATGATGACGCCGAAAGAGCGAGCGTTCTACAATTACGTCTTGAAACTGGCTTTGGAGGATCAGCCATGCCCTCGCAGAGAGGTGATAGCCAAGGATTTGGGCGTCAGCAATCAAGCCGTATCGCATGTCATACGGTCGTTGCGAGGAAAGAAAGCCATAGCCGTTGAGGTTTGCAATCTCGGATGGAACAGAGGTTGTCAACGCATCGTGCACTTGGTGGCGCACGGCATTTCCACTGGTAAACCGCATGACGATTTGCCGCCGGCAGCGCGCGGCCTGGGTTCTGCTTATGACAGTAATATGGAGCGGGAACTGCTAAGTTTTGCGTGCGACGCCCTCCTTCGCCGCCAGCTAGAAACCGGGGCGCATTGGATACGCGACCCCGCGCAATTTCAGGCGGCTTGCGAGAGCGTGGGCTTAGAGGTGGTGGCGTAGTTCCACCCGCATAGGCCACAGCCGCACAATCTCCGCCTCAATATAGGGCCGCACAGCCGGGGGGATCTTGGCTAGTGCGGCTTTTCTTTGAACCTGATCTGGCAAACAGATGATCTCTTTTGCGCCTTCGAATATGGGGAAACGCGCCCAGCTCTGAATAGAGGCAGGCGCGTCTTTCAGGGCGATGCGGCCGGACAGGACTTCGGTCAGCCACCAGTGGACGGGGTGGGTTTCAGACAATGCCACGGCCTTTGCATTTAGGACAGGGAATAGGATAGCGCCTGTCGTCGATACGGTAGACCCATATGCGGCCTTGGCCTTCGCATTTAGGGCATGGAACTGGCTCTGTCATAGCTTGTCCCTCCACTCCTCCAGCGCCTCCCACGCGGCAACGGCCCCCAGCGCCACGCAGGCAAAAGCCCCGGCAGCGGCTGCGGTTTCCAAATACGCTGCTTGCTCTTTCGATACCTTAGCGGTTTTTGCGCGCGACTTCATCTCCATAACAAATGTGGGCGCGCCGGGAATGATCACATCCGACGCGCCCTTCACAAAGCCACCTTCGCCGACAATCGCCTGCTGCTGCATGGCGCTGCGCTTACCCTCGTTGCGGATGTGCAGCGCGATAGCTCCCAAATGGGGGTATTGGCGACGCAGGCGGTTAAAGAAGCTAGCCATTTCCACCTTTTCGGATGGGGATGGGTCTGGAGTGGGGGTGCCGTATACCTTGTAAGTCATGCCGCCATGCTCTCCAATTCGTCGGCCGGCTCATTGAAGGCCAGGATGCGGTAGAAGGACGATCCGGCTTCTTTGACGTAAGACACCGTATCAGGCTGCCCTTCTCTGGTAGCAGCGTCGAACCGCGACCAGTCCGCCTTTGCCTTGGCAAATGTCGCCTCAGGCTGATGCCAGGTACTGAAACGGCGATAGGGCGTCACCCAATCCGCACGCACCACGGCATTGCCCTTCTGCGATACGGACGGTTTAAGCTCCAATGACAGAACCACATCCGTTTGTGGGTGGTGCGGGTCTTTCTTCATGGCTTGGAAGTCGGCGGTCAGCTTTTCGTTAGGATCAACAATCTCCGCCTTGCACTCCCGGCAATAGCGCGCCGCAATGTCATTGTCCGCGCCACACGCCTCGCAGGCTTTGGAGGTCCAGCGGTAATTGCATCGATCGTGCCGGCCGTCATTGCCGACCATGCGCACCATTCCGAAACAACGCCGGCCGTAATGGCCAGACATGGGACCATATTCCGTCTCGACCCGCGCGCCCCACACATCCAGGCAATAGCCGTTCTTGTCGAGAGTATAGCCTTCTGCGTCCTTATGTCGCGTGAACTCGTTCTCATAGCCGCAGGCCGGGCATTCGGCTTTCACCTCGCCACCGGCTTCCTTGCCGCCACGGGCTTTCACGATCGGCGCGAACAGGTCGCCGTCCGGGCAATGATCCTCGATATTGCCGGCATAGTCCATGATGCGGACTTCTTGCTTGTCAGGATGAAGGCGCAAGCCCCGGCCGATGATCTGCTGAAGCAAGCCGACGCTTTCCGTCTTGCGCAGGATCGCGATCACGTCGACATGCGCGCAATCCCAGCCGGTGGTGAGTACGCCGACGTTGACCAGATATTTGAGCTGGCGGGCTTCGAAGCGCCGCAAGATGCCCTCGCGATCTTTGGAACCGCCAGTAATCAGCGCCGACAGGCTGGGGGGCAGAGACGCCAAAATCTCCTGCCCGTGCTGGATGGTTGCAGCGAAGAACACCACGCCCATCGCCCCTCCCGCGCGCGACACTACGTCCGCCACGATGCTGGCGGTCTTGCGGCCATGACCGACGAAAGCCTGGTCCACCGCGCTAGGAGCAAAATGACCGTTGCGCTGTAGCTGCAAGCCTGATGTGTCATAGGCGGCGGCCCCCGTGGCCGATACCGCCGGCCGGGTCAGATACCCCTGGTCGATCAGGTCTTGCGCCTGGATGCGATAGACGCATTTCAGAAAGTACGGGTCGCGGCACGTATCATCGCCATTGGCTTTTCCATCCGGGTCGATACGGTAGATATAGCCCTCCCCCAGACGGAAAGGCGTCGCAGTGGTCCCGATGACCCGCAGACGGGGGTTAGCCGCCTGCATGGCCTCGATAATGCTGCGCACGGTCGGCGTCATGCCATGGGCCTCGTCCACCACGACAGCGCAATAGCCATCCAGAAAACGCGAGATAGACCGTGACACGGTGCCGGGCGTACCGAATATGACCGCATGGCGTGTGGACTTTGCCCCGGCACTGGCGGAGAACAGCGAGCAGGGCGCACCCAGCGCCTTGTACTTGGCGGCGTTTTGGATCACCAGCTCGCGCTGCGGTGCCAGGCACAGCACCTTCTTGCCGCCGCTGATATCATGTAGCCATTCGGCCAGATATGCGATCAGCAACGACTTGCCGGCACCCGTGGCGGCTTCGATCAGTATGGGGTCGACGCCTTGCCGGAGTTCGGCTTTCGCGGCGTCGATAGCGGCGGCCTGATAGGGGCGGGGCGTGAACATCAGCCAAGCCGCCAGTGGCTTGAGGGCTTACCCTTCCACTGCGACAGATCCGCATCAGGGGCCAACGCCTTCAACGCCTTGGCATAGGACACCGCGCCTTCCCGCTCCACCTTCGTCAGCTTGCGCCCGGCAATGAGGGCATCCTGCCCCTTGGCCAGCGCCGCAATCTCCGCCAAGACTTCCTTCTTCCGCTCCGTCGCCAGCTCGATCGCCTCGGATAGCTGGTCGTATTCCGCGACCATCTGGTGCGCTGCGGGCGTGTCGATGACCTGGCGGAGGGGGGCTAGGTGTTCGGCGCACGCTTCAGGGTCGTTGATGGTATCAACATATTCGGACCAAAACTGCTTCAGCACTGGCAAGTTGGCATTTAGCCAATCATCATCGCGATGGTGCAGTTTCAAACATGTTGCATACGGCGTCCAACGATAAAACCAGACAGACTGCACGCCAGCGCAATATGCCTCTATATTCATTTGAGCGACATAATGTGGGTATTCCGAAACCTGCTTAAATTCAGGCTCTGGGTCATTTCGAATGCCATACAAGCATTTGACTTCTAGCAGCTTGCCGTCGCTGACAAAGCCGTCTGGCGACGCCCCCAGCCAACAATCGTAAGGAATGAAAGGTGCCGGCGTGACGCGTTCGCTGGTTTCCATTTCAAACTCGGCAATAGCTCCAGCTTCGTTGAACTTGCCCCATTCCACGGCGGGATTGGTTACAAACTCGGACGGTGCGCCTTTGGCAGCGCGAACCATAGCGCGCATAGTATCTGCGCGGGTTGCAAATGGGGACAAGCCCAAAATTGCTCCCGCTGTAGAACCTGTAACCCGACCGATACGGGCTTGATGCCAAGCGTCTGTGCCCTGCATAATCATAGAAGCCTCCCGTTCTGTTGAGCCCATTGTTCAGGCGTTTTTGCCCACTTGCTGCGGTTGCACGCATGGCAAAGGCATTGAAGATTTGATGGCCAATTGCTTCCGCCCAAAGAAAGCGGCATAATGTGATCAACGTGTCGCTTTATCTTGCGTAAGTCCGCACGACATGTTGGCTCTGCGCAAAGCCATTTTTGCTGCGCTAGAATTTTCAATACGTCGTCAGCCGTATGTACGCCCTCGGCTTCACGCATCATCGCTCTACGATTTCTGACATAAACCCGGTATTGTTCGCGATTTTCGCTATAATACTTCTTTTTACGTTCAGCGATTTTATCGCGGGCAGCGGCGTTGTATATTTTTGCTTTTGCCGCAATCTCCTGCCTGTTAGCGGCTTTATAAGCCTTGCGAACGGCTTTCAGCTTATCCGAATTTTTAGCGCGATGCTTCAAGCCATAAAGACGAGCGCGCTCCTTATTTGCCGCATGATATTTTGCGGACCTTGCGTGTTCAGCTTCAATGTTTTGATGATATTTGTCTTGGCTTAGAATATTGTGGCATTCTATACAACCGGAAGCGGTGCGCTCTGATATATGGCCGTGCTTGCATGGCTTGCCCGTAAAATACCGCTTCAAGCCTTTGGCGAGCGCTTCTTTACGAGTTATAATATCAGTCATAGCGCAATCCCTTTGTCACGGGTCTGTCTGTTAGCGTGAGGCAAGGGATGACAAATCCCCTTTCAGCTGGCCGGCCTAGCCTCACGAACCACAACACTATCACAACCCGCTTGGCGGTCAATCCTCGCCCCGCCCTCTTTCCAAAAAGCGGGGTCCGGTCAGGGTTTAAAACGGAATGCTATCGAGGTCGTCGTCATATGCCGGTCGCGTCGTCGCCGGCTTGCGAGCCTGCCCCTCGGATACCGGCTTGGCCTTGTCGCCGATGGCCTGCACCCAATTGCCCGACATTGGGCCGTTGTCGCCTTCCATCTCCCAGACGCCCAGCCGCAGCGTCATCTGCTTGTTGACCAGTGCCAGTGCCAGTTCGTTGTCCGTGGGCTTGCCCTGCTTGCGCGCCAGCTTGCCGCCGGCATTCGTGTCGATCGCAGCCAGCATCTTGAGCTGCTTATCGCGGTACTTCACCGGATCCTTATGCTTGGGCTTGTCAGCCGACACCCAGAGCTTATGGAAGATCTTGCGGCCCTGATAGGCCTCCGGCTTGAGCACCGTCCAGCGGATAGACAGATGCTCATTGCCCTGCCGATCTTCTGCCCACTTGGCATCGTCCGGCATTGCCAGGACGGTGGTGCCGTCCGGAATAGGCTCCATGGAGCCGCCGCCGCCGTCAAATTCCGCGCCGGTATCGGTTGCGCTGGTATCATCGCTCAGGTTCCAGAATGACAATTTACTTCTCCTCTACAAAGTCGGTGGCGTCAGGCTTGTCGTCCTCGACGGCGGGTGCGGGGGCGGGCGTAAGGCCAATCCAAGGGGCAAGGGGATTTTCACCCTTTACCACGTCCAGGTCGTCGGTAATGCCGTAGCGGTTCTTGGACGCCATGGCCGGCGTCAGATACGTCACTAGTACCCGGTCGCCACTGGAAATCGCCCGCCCTGGTTTCGCGCCGCGCTCGCCCTTGGCCTCCACAGCACCGCGCACGATGCGTTCCTGCTTAAGGAAGGCCACGCAGTCGACGCTGTCCAAATACGGGGCCATCGACTTCTTGGGCAGCCGCAAAGAGTAAGACGAATACGGATCACCATCCGGCGGCGAAACATCCACAATCTCGGCGTGCGCCAGGAAAATGATATGCATCCCTTTCTGCTTGCGCAGCATCTCGGCAGCCTTCCGGACGCGCATATGCATGGCCGACACCATGCTGGCACCATTGCCGTAGCCTCCGTGGCTCTGGTTCAGGCCGCGCGCAGTCGGGTCTTTACCGAGTACATCTTGCGTGAACAAAATGTCGAGCCCGGTTGCAGTGTCGAACGCCAACGTCTTGAAGCCGTGATCTTCCCGCAGAAGTGCCTTCAGCGCCTCCCAAAGGTCGTCTGCGGTGTCGACCTCAAGCGTGGTCGGGATTTGGTTCTTGGGAATGTCCTGCGGCGGCTTCTCGCCCTGCGTGCGGATCATAAACACATCGGGGAATGTGCAAGCCAGACTGGTCTTGCCGGTTCCCTGTACACCGACGATGGTGCCGACGAACGGTTCAGCCTCCGGCTTGGAGGCTCTTTGCAGAATGCTCATGCTGTCTCCTTCTCTCTGCGGGGTTGCTTGTGCCAGCGAACCAGCTTACACGTCAAGCGACATTTTTCGCGAGGGAGAATAAAGTGCTGACGCTGCCAGAAATCAAAGAGCGGCTTTCCGACCGCAACCTGATGGAGGTCAGCCGCCGCAGCGGCGTGTCATATCAGGTGGTGTACAATCTGGTGAAGGACAGGACGGAACCAAAATATAGCGCCGTCAAAGCTCTATCCGATTATCTAAAGGGCGTAGAGGCATGAGCAATGTGGTGGCGTTACGGCCTCAGATCGGCCGCATGATGTATCGGGAATTCATGGAAGCGGGGCATCGCATTTTTCCGATCTATCGCTTTCATACCAGCGGGCGCTGCGAGTGTGGGCATTCGGATTGCGAGGCGGTTTCTAAGCATCCTCGCGCCAGCAATTGGCAGCATACGCCTGATTGGGACGAAGATCAGGTCGAGTCCATGGAGCAGGCGGGCCATCTCGATACCGGTTACGGAGTGTTGTGCCGGGGCCTTCTGGTCATCGATATCGATGCGCGTAACGGTGGCGTTGAAAGCTACCGCAAGCTGCTGGAAGTGGTGCCCACGATCGCAGGCGCGGGTCTTGCGGTACAAACGGGCTCAGGTGGCGGTTCACAGCATCTGTATTTCACCGCTCCCGCTGATGTGGCCATGGTTACGCATTTGCCGGAATACCCAGGCATTGATTTCAAGTCGTCCGGCTATGTAGTGGGTCCGGGTTCTGCACATAAGTCCGGCGGGATCTATACCGCAGACGGATCGCCGGATGATATTGGCCCGGCTCCCGCCGAAATGATTGATCTGCTGCGTCGGCCTGAGCGCCATCGCACGGAGTTTGACGGCCACGCAGTTGATCTGTCGCATGGCGATATCGCGGACATGCTCAGCCATATTCCCAACAGCGATCTGGTCTATGACGAATGGATCGCGATGGGCATGGCTATTCATCATGCCACGCAAGGCAGTGGCTATGCCTTGTGGGAAGACTGGTCGGCCACGTCAAACAAGCACGACGGGTCGAAGATGATGTACAAGTGGTACAGCTTCGGCCGCTCCGCCAACCCGATCACCATCGGCACCTTGATCCATCATGCCACACAAGGCGGTTGGAAAATGCCCGTTACCTTTGTGCCAGATCAGCATTTCGCGCCATCACCAGCCGCAGTCGAAGGGCTGCCGTTTGATATTTCAGGCGTGGATCTAACCGACCCACCGGGGTTCGTTGGGGAGGTCGCCGATTGGATCGATAGCCAGTCGTTTCGCCCGCGCAAGAACCTCGCTGTTGCCGCAGCCTTGGTATCGATCGGCAACATTGGAGGGCTGCGGTATATAGACGATATTTCCGGCGTGACTGCCAACCTGTTTGCTTTCTGCATCGCAGGATCGCGCACCGGCAAGGATGCCGTCCTCAAGGGGGCCATGGCCGTCATGCGCGCGGCAGGCGTCGATGCCGCCAGCCATGGCACGATCAAGTCCGAACAGGAGATCGTTAAAAATCTCATCCGCCACCAAGCCAGTTTTTACATGGTCGATGAGGTGGCGCATTTTTTCGGCAAGATCGTCAATGCGCAAACGAAGGGCGGCGCTCATTATCTAGAGGGCATCCCTGCCATGCTGATGGCCTCCTACAGCAAGGCAGACGATTATTTGGGGGTGTCTGGCGATGTGAAGGACGCACTTAAAAAGGACATGCGAGCCGAGCTGGCCGGCTTGGAAAAGATGATGGATGCAGACGGCGAAAAGCCTTTCCTGCTGGCTCGCAAGGCGTCCCTGATCCGCGCGCTCGACAATATCGATCACGGGATCGAACGGCCGTTCGTATCGATGATGGGCGTCACCGTGCCCAACAAGTTCGATATGATGATGTCCAAGGACATGGCCACCAACGGCTTTATTGGTCGCTCGCTGGTGTTCCACGAACGTGAGACGGTCCCGAAGGCCAGGCGGATGATGCAGCGGACCAAGCTGCCCGAGCACATCGGAAACTACGTCCGCGCGATCTGGACCGGGGGCGAGTATGATGGTCAGGCCCCATTCCGTGTCGAAAACTATGACGAGCCCTCCCCCATTCCATCCGACACCAACGCGCGGGAAATGCTGGATCAGGTGCTGGACTGGATGGAGGAGCAAGCGGAGGCGCGCAAGGAAACCGAAATGGAGTCGCTGTACCTTGGCGGCTATGAGATCGTCTCCAAGGTCTCCCTGATCCTTGCCATACCCGAGCGCCTGCGCACTGCCGAGCATGTCCGCTGGGCGTTTGCGCTGGTGCGCCGGGATATCGAGGAAAAGATCCGCGAGGTCATCGGCAACGATAGCGTCAAGCACGACCCTCTGGAGGCCATGACAGCGCGTATCACCAACCTTGCCTGCAAGGATGGCGGAGAGAAGGAGGGCGTCATTGTCGCTCGCCTCCAGCGGCTTTTTAAAAAGGACGACATCCTTTCCCAGCTTCAACGGCTGTCCAAAACCGGCAAGCTCCGCTGCCAAGAGTCGGTACACCCCCGTAACGGAAAGGCGTTTCGGTCGTATGAGGCGGTTCAGGATTTTTAGCATTCTGAGGCGCGAAGGCTAAAAAACCGCAGTTTTCCGCCACGTTGCGCACAATTTCACAATTTTCACTTATAGGTACGTATATGCATACAGACACACATAATGTGCAGAGTACCTTATACACCCCGGAGAGATAGGGAGGGGTATATATTTATATATTTATATAATTCTAAAATTATGAAAATCGTTAGGACTTCCGCCACTTTCCCGATCCATCCTGTTCGCATTGAGAGGAATTGAACCATGACCGCTTACATTCTCTTTCCCCAGGGCCACCGCTTTTATGAAGAGTCCGAACCGGATGTTTACGAGGCCGAGGGCGGCTGGGTGGTGCGCTACCGTGATCACCACACCGTCAAGCAGGATCTGTGGTTCGCGAGCAGGCAAGGCGCGCAGCGCGGGGCATTCCTGTGGCGCTTGGAGCGCGGCGTGTTCACGGAGGAGAAGTTCGGCGGTTGCGCCAGTGAGGTTGGCGAGGCTTGGGGCCTGCCGGTCTATAGAACCTTGGGAGCTTAGCACGCACCCACAAAAAACCCACATCGCGGGGTTGACGGTGTGGCGATATGGCGTCATGAAAGTGGGAGAGGAGACGCTACATGGAAAAGCTGGTTAGGAATGGTCAGGTCGCAATTCTTTATTCTCCGGGGTATGGGGCAGGTTGGTCGTCTTGGGGCGAACCTTGGATGGCAACTGACCGCCGCCTTATCGAGGCATATGAGGCGGGCAAAGATGTGGCCGCGCTAGCTGAGCAAATCGGTCGTGATGATCATCAGCTCGATTATGTGTGCGTGTTGGGCGCGACAGACCTAACAGTTGAATGGCTGCCCGAAGGCACCGCGTATCGCATCCGTGAGTATGACGGTTCCGAGTCTGTCGAAACGACAAGCGTTCTGGATCAGATAGCATGAAAACCCTAGCCGATCACTCCCGCGCCTACCGCACCCGCAAGGCCGAGCGGATCGCTCGGATGGAGGCGGCGCTAGAGGCTATAGTCGCTATCAACCCAGCGGAATTGCAAAAGGACGACAGCATGGCGCTGTTCCACGCGTTTCTGCTGGCACGCGACACGGCTGCTAAGGCCCTTGCCAAAACCACCAATGTCTAGTTTGTTATGACGGCGGGACCGGAGCTTGAGAGGCTTGCTCGACGGTCCCGCCTGACGCCAGAGAGGAGGGCGCTGAGATGACTATGAATGAAAATCCCGTTGAGTTCAAGGCCGGTGACCGGGTGCGGTATGTGGGTAGTGATGCATGCACTGACGAACGCGAGGAACGGCTTGGTTATCGTATGGGCATGGAGACCGTTATCTTCGCTGTAGGTGACATGCTTCGTGTCAATGATGTAGATGGAGAGGAGCGGCCATTTTATAAATGGGAATGGCAACATGCCTCATACGTGCCCTCACAAGCCCCACAGGCCGCATCACCCATCCTCCCTAGCACAGAGGCCCTGGACCGCTTCGAAGCGCTGCTAGGGCGGTTGGAGGCGGCTGTAGGGGCTATCAGCAAGGGAGAGGTGAAGTGACCGACATCAGCAACGACATCGAATGGGGCCTCGCCATCTCCGTGGATGGCAAGCGGCCGGGGTGGTTGGAGGATGAGGCGACCTGTGCCGTTCGGGACGGCGATGTATGGTGTGGTCTCGACGACCCGTTGACTGCGGATTATTGGCAATGGTCGACCGTGACGGCTTTCCGCTTAGACCTTGACCACCCGCATTACCGCCAGCCTGCCCCGATCGACTGGAGCGGCGAGCTTGAGGCGGTGCATGAGGATGGGCGGGTGGTGCCGGTAAAGCTATTTAGCGGTCCAGACAACGACGGTGATTACGCTGTTAGGCCGGCACCGGACGGCTCGAATAGTTGCTTCCGCCCTGATGGGTCGAAGTGGGTTGGTCGTTTCATCAAGGCAGATACCGGCTGGCGCATCCGCAACGTCACCCCCCAGTCCACCCCCCAGGCAGACACCAAGCCTGATGTGACGGCGCGGATGGAGGCGCTGGTGCGGCGGATGGCATTGGCCGACATTTGTTCGACGCAAACTGATCTTGTGCAGCAGTCGATTTATGATGCCCGCGCCATCGTCGCCCTGCTGCCCGAGCCGGTGGACCCTGACCTGATCGAGGCGCGGCGTATCGTGAGCGAGCAAGGTTATCCGGCTGATTATGATAATGTCGACGACGATAGTATCGTGGGCATTGCTTACGCCTGTCTCAAGCGCGGCCGTGAACTCGCCCTTGCCGGGGAGACGGGGAAGTGAGCGCTCTGGAAGCCGAGAACGCCAAGCTGCGCGAGCAGATCGAGGTGTTGAAAACCGCCTATGCCGAGGCCGTGGTGATCATTGCCAAGTGGTCACCGGGCGGCATGGATCAGCTACGTAAGACGCTAGGGATGCCCCGCCCATGACCCACCCCCGGACACAGGATGACGAGGCGCTGCGGCTGGAAGTCGCCAAGGCCATCGCGCGGGCAAACGGCGATGAGTTCGCCAACGCCTTCGTCAACAAGACGCGGTGGATCGCCAAGCGAGGCATGAGTGGCGGGCGGTATCGCGACATCAACGAGCCGTATCAGAGCGACTACCTCGACATGGCCACCGCCGCCCTCACCGCTCTCCGCAATCATGAAGGGAGGAATGGGTGAACATCGCACAGCCCCGCTTCACGCGCATGATTATGCAGCCCCGTCTTGCCGATGAAGCGTTACGCCGTCACGGTGCGCCCGAAAGCCTTGGTCAACCGGTCAAGGCGATCGGCTGGTTCGATCCAGGCCGGGGCGCGTTGCGGATGCTGGTTGCGGTATATGCGGGAGGACAACGGGCGACGCTGAGGAAGCGTCGGCGGGGGGCGTCGCTAATGATCGACGAGGCGCAACCGTGAAGGTCACGCGGCGGTCGTCCTACCGCGATTGCCGCGATGGCGCATTGTCGCGATGGGGGCCTAACCGGCCATGGCCGCGCAGATCAGCCAAGCGGCTTCAAGAGGACGGCTGGTGGCGGATGACAGCAAGCTATATGGAGACATGGATATGACCATCTGGCACCACTTCAAACGCGGATTTGGCTGGGGCCTCGGTAGGGACTTGGCACGGCGGGTGATTAGGGCTATTTTAGGGTGATGGAGGACCAGCAACAGCCTAAGCCCGCACAAGATGCGAAGGGCCGCTTTGTAGCGGGAAATAGCGGCAATGGCGGCCGCCCTAAAGGGGCGCGGGCTAAGCTTGGCGAAGCATTCTTGCAAGCAATGCAGAAGAGCTTTGCAGAGCATGGCGAGCAAACTATTGAGACTGTTCGCACCGAAAAGCCCGACCAATACCTCAAGGTAGTGGCCTCCATCTTGCCAAAGGAACTTGAACTCTCGGAAGAGACGGTCAAGAACTTTGTGAACGTCGTGTTCAAGGGCTGATGGCTGACATTGAACTCCCCCGTTGGGCCGAGCAGTTATTCAAACCCAGCCGCTTCAAGGCAATGTGGGGCGGGCGCGGTGGCGGCAAATCACGCTCCGTTGCGTCTGCATTGGTGCTGAAGGCGCTACAAAACCCGGAACGCGTGCTGTGCGCCCGCGAGGTGCAGAAGAGCATCAAGGATAGCTCCAAACGCCTACTGGATGACGAGATCGCTCGCATGGGCGTAGGGCATTTCTTTGAGTCCACCGAGAGCGAGATCCGGGGAAAGAACGGGTCTCTGTTCATCTTTGCGGGCCTTCGGGGCAATGCCACCGGTATCAAGTCGCTTGAAGGCGTGACGATCGCGTGGGTAGACGAGGCGCAATCCATCACGCAAGGGTCGCTGGACACGTTGATCCCCACCATTCGTGCACCCAACAGCGAAATCTGGCTGACGTGGAACCCGCTGCGGGCGGCCGATCCTGTCGATGCGCTGTTCCGTAATGAGGTGCCGCCGCCTGGTGCCATGGTGCTGGAGGTGCAGCACGACGACAACCCTTGGTTCCCTGACGAACTGCGCACCCAGATGGAGTGGCAGCGCGAGCGGGATTACGACAAGTATCTGCACATCTGGCGCGGTGCGTATTGGCAGAACAGCGAAGCGCGCGTGTTCAAGAACTGGCGCGTGGGCGCGGAAGTCGAGTTCGAAACCGCCAGCGTTGCTGAATATCGGCTGGGCGCGGACTTCGGCTACAGTATCGATCCATCGTGCTTGGTCCGATGCTACCTTCGCGGACAGTCGCTCTACATCGATCATGAGGCATACAAGATTGGCTGTGAGATTGTGCAGCTACCGGAGTTGTTCAGCCGGGTGCCTGATGCGGAGAAATGGCCTATCACGGCAGATAGCAGCCGACCTGAGACGATCAGCTATCTGCGCAACAATGGCTTTTCTCGCATTCGTCCTAGCGTGAAGGGGCCAGGCTCTGTCGAGGAGGGTATCTCTTTTCTTCAGTCATTCGATATTATCGTGCATCCGCGTTGCCAGCATGTGGCGGACGAGCTGGCCACGTATAGCTACAAGCTGGACAAGCTGACAGGTGAGCCGATGCCTGTGCTGGAGGACAAGAACAACCACTTGATTGACGCGTTGCGCTATGCGCTGGAAGGCGTGCGCAGGATCAAGGAAAGACCGTCCACCGTGTCCATCGCTATCCCCTCCATGGCCCGCCGCTGATGCCCCAGCGCCAAGAGGGTGGATGCTGCGGCTGTTTGGTGCTACTGCTGGCGATCATTGGCGCGTGGACTGTGGTGGAGTGGCTGGTATGAACGATACGGAGATTGCCGAAGACCAGGCTTCTGACAAGTCCTCCGAGGCCGACAGCAAGATCCATGACCGTGCCATGCGTCGCTTTGATGAAAGCGTGCTGCCTCAGATGCCGGTGCGTGAGCTGGCCCTCATGGCGCGTCGCTTTGCCGATATTCCAGGCGCAATGTGGGAAGGCTCTGTCGGCGACGCCTATGGCAAGGACGCCATCAAGCTGGAGTTTCCCAAGCTGAAGCGTGCTTTGCGCAAGCTGGAGAATGACTTCCGACAGAACCGCATCGAGCCGGATTTCCGCCCGTCCGGCGGTGCCAGTGACCGTGATACGGCGGATACGCTCGACAGCCTGTACCGGGCGGACGCAAAGTTCTTCAAGGCGCAGCAGGCGCGGGACAATGCGCGGTCCGAGGCCGCCAAGGGTGGCTTTGGTGCGTATCGCCTATGCAACGATTGGGCAGATCCGCTTGATAAGGACAGCGACTATCAGCGTGTGAACCCGGCATCGTTGATTGCGGATGCGGATCAGTCGGTGTTCTTTGGACCGTCGACGCTGTACGACAAGTCCGACGCCAAGTTCGCGTTCGTGCTCACTGGTTGGTCTGAGGAAGCGTTCAAGGAAGAGTATCCCAAAGCGCAGTATACTGGCTGGCCCGATGCCAATAAGCGCTCATGGCTCTACGACTGGTTCCGCCCCGATACGATCGCGGTATGCGAGTATTACGAGGTAGAGGACCGGGACGAAAACGTCTTGATCTTCACGCAGGAAACCAGCGGCGAGGAAGAGCGCTTCTGGCAGAAAGACCTGAGCGCCGAAGATATCAAGGACTTGCGCGACCGAGGCTTCACGCAGCGCAAGCGTAAGGCCAAGCGTCGGCGGTGCCACAAGTATATCATGTCCGGTGCCGAGGTGCTGGAGGATTGCGGCTATATCGCGGGCGGCAATATCCCCATCGTGCCGGTCTATGGCGAGCGCGCCTATGTGGATGGCGTGGAGTGGTTCCGGGGCATCGTGCAGCAGAACATGGATATGGTACGCGTGTTCAACGCGGTCATGTCATCGCTGTACGAGATCACGACGCTAGCCCCTTATGAGCGGCCGATCTTCGCGGCTGAGCAGATGCCGCCCAATCTGGCGGAGATGTGGGCGCGGGGGAATATCGACCGGCATCCTTACGCGTTGGTCAATCCGCTGTTGAACCCGGTTGATGGCAGCATCGCCGCCGCCGGACCCGTAGGCAAGGTCGAGACGCCCCAAGTGCCGGCCACCTTGGCGGCAATGGTCGAGATGCTGAACGGCCTGTTTGCCGAGGACGACCAGAACCCGGAGGAGGTCAAGGCCAACACCAGCGCTGATGCCATGGACATCGCGGCGGCACGGGTAGACGCTAAGTCGGGCATCTTCCTCGACAACGACCGTCAGTCCACGCAGCGCGCGGGTGAGCTGTATCTGGCTATGGCGTGCGAGGTGTACGTGGAGCCGGGCCGCGTGGTCGAAACGATGACTGAGGACGGCGACGACGGGGAAGCCACGCTGCATGAGGATTACAGCGATGCGGGCGAACTGAAGGTTCGCAACAACTTCCAGCAAGGCCGCTACAAGGTGGTGGCGGACGTCGCCGAGACGACCACGACGCGCCGGGACCGGACGGTCAAGCAGATGCTGACCTATGCCGAAGTGTCGGTGGCAGCACAGGACATGGAAGGGGCGCAGGCGGCGCTGATTACGGCTGGCCTCAACATGGACGGCGAGGGCATCAACGACTTCCAGGATTGGCAGCGTGCACGTGCGCTCAAGCTGGGCCTGGTCAAGCCGAACGAGGACGAACAGCGTCAGGCCGAGGAAGAGGCGCAGGCGCAAGGGCCGGACGTACAGCAGCAACTGCTTGAAAAGCAGATGGAGAAGCTGGCAGCCGAGACACAGAAGGCGTTGACGGCGGCGGGTCTGGATCAGGCCAAGATCCAGCAGGTTATGGCGGATGCCAACCTCAAGGTGGCGCAGGCCGAAGCTGTTGGTGGTCCTGAGGCTGTACCGCAAGCGCCTAGCGGGCTGGACGCGGCGAACGATGACGCCAAGCGTGTGTCGGAATATGCCCGCGCCGATCTGCATTCCGCACAGGCCGAGAAGATCCGCTCCGAAATCCCGATGCAGCGCATCAAGACAGGGAGAGAGCTTGACTTGGCGGAGCGGGCGCAGGATCATGCGGAGAGGCAGGTGAACAATGGGTAAGAAAGTCACAGACGTTGCGGGTAATGTCACCATTAAAAATGGTGATGGCAGCGTGACCTACGCCACATGCAAAGCGTGGAAAGGTGGCCTGCTTCCTGTTATGAGAGAGAATGACAGGCTAATTCCTTATATTAGATAACCCCACACCCTGTGGGCATCAGTGACCGCCGACTGTGACGGGCGAGAGGAGTGAGAGATGTTTGACCAAATTCGTGGCGACCTCATCCGCGATGAGGCTCGCGATATTCGCATAGGTATTCGCAAAGACAGGCGGATGGAAGTAATCCCGCATATTGCCAACCTTTTGATCGCTGGGTGGCCTCTTAAGGAGGCCATCAAAGCTGGTGAAAGCATGGTGGAATTTGTGGAGGCCGCCAATGTCGACGCAGCCTGATCACATCGAAGAAGAGCAGGACGACATCCTCGATCTGGAAGAAGAGCAGATCATTGAGGATGACCCGGAAGAGCAGGCTGAACAGCCCGAAGAACCGGCAGAGGAAGAACCTTTCGTAGGCTTCGATGACGAACCCGAGCCGGCGGCTGACACCGAACTAATTCGGAAGCTGCGGGGGGAAATCCGCATCCGTGATCGTCGGATTGCTGAGATCACTAAAGCCGCCCCCGCCGAACCTGAAATCGTCGTAGGCGACCGCCCCAAACCGGCGGATTTCGACTATGACGATGACCGCTTTGACGAAGCGCTGGACGCCTGGGAAGCCCGCAAAGCCGCAAAGGCCAAGCAGGATGACAAGCGCACCCGTGCCGAGCAGAGCCAGCAGGAGCAGTGGACCAGAGTTACTGAGAACTATCATACGCAGAAAAAGGCGTTGAAGTTTGCAGACGTTCAGGAGGTTGAGGATCGTGTATTCAGTACGCTTTCCGGACCTGCTCAAGCCATGATCGCCAAGTATGCCGATAATCCAGCGATGTTCATCTACGCAGCCGGCAAATCCCCGGCCAAGCTAGGAGAACTCGCCCGTATGGATGGAGAAGGCGATTTCTTCGGCATCGTAAAGGCCGTCACCAAGATGGAGGCAATGTTGCAGAAGCCGCGCACTACCGCCCGCCCGCCCGCACCGGATACGCCCGTGCGTGGCAAGGTCATTGCCGCTGGTTCGGCTGACAAGATGCTAGATAAGCTGGAAAAGGAAGCCGAGCGCACCGGTGACCGCTCTAAGGTGATCGCGCACAAGGCCGCCATGAAGAAGGGTAACAACAAGTGACCGATACTCGTACGCTCCGCGCGCCTTCCGACGCCATCATGGCCCGTGAGGACCAGCAAAACGCTGGCGGTGTTCGCCATGTCCAGCGCGATACCGGCTTTGCCTATTACGACCAGGCTCCGCTGTCGGAATATCCGCGCATGATGTACCGCAAGACGGAGGTTGAGCAGGTGCAGGATAGTGCCGCCACGATCGAGGGGCTGAAGGACGAGCCTACGGTGATCAATCGCTATGAAGGCTTGCTGTGCGAGACGACCATCGCGCATGATGCCGACGAGGCGGAAGTGCTGTCCACCAACGGCTGGGATGTGTCGCCCAAGGCCGCTCATGGCGTGGAAGACGGGCTGATCAAGGCGACCAGTGCGAAGGATGCCGAGATTGCGGAACTGCGGGCGTTGCTGGCGGCTCAGTCGGGGGCCCCGGCGTCGGAAGAAGCGCCACGTCGCGGTCCGGGCCGTCCGCCGAAGGATACCGCCGGCCAAATTATCTAATTGATTTCGGTTGATGGCAAACCTGCCGGTGTAGAACCGCACTGGTGATTGATCCGTCCTCCCTAACCTCATCAGTCCGAAGTTTCATGTTGATGAGGCAATATGGGCGCACCCGGCCATCGTAATACACAGAGGGCAAGGGCGGAAGGTTCCCCTATTGCAACCCCCGGACGATTGTGGCATTTAATGCATTGCCATCAGCGTCCGGGGGGCTGTGATCCCTGAGTAGGCGAAATCGAGCTAGTCTCTTTTGACCTATTCAGGAGTTACCAATGCCCTCTAGCTTTCCCTACGTCGTACGTGCAGCCTTTGACGACCTCGTTGAGTCGTTCGAGGATCGCCTCGTCTACGCCAACCTCGCTACCAAGATCGACCTGGGTAGCGCGCAGGACCAGGTCTACACCCGTGACAAGGTGTGGATCCCGCAGCCGATGATCGGTTCGAGCTTCGATGGCTTTGACCAGACCAGCAATTTCGACGGCTTGACCCAAACCTGGGTGCCGGCGCAGGTCGGCTTCCACAAGTCGAGCCCGAAGCGCTTTTCCGCCAAGGAACTGCGCAACAAGATGGCGATCGACATGTACGCGGGCGAGGTCGGCACCAAGCTGGCGTCGGACGTGAACCGTGCTATCCGCAACCGCGTGGCGCTGGAAGGCTCGATCTTCACCAAGCGCACGGTGGCCCCGACCGGTTCGGCGGACCTGTTCGTCTCGATGGCGCAGATGACCGAAGTCGGCGTGCCGAGCGATGGCCGCGTTGCCATGGTCGGCATCCGCAACAGCATCGGTATGCTGTCGAACATCTCGGATCGCCAGACCATGGGCGATCTGTCGGTCGGCGCATACAAGGAAGGCCGCCTGTCGACCCGTATTGCGGGCTTTGAAGTCGGTGTGGACGATCAGCCGATCCGCCTTGCTCCGGCATCGGGTGGCGCGACCACCGTTAACGGTGCGAACCAGTATTGGGAGCCGGCGGCGACCACCACGGCACCGGACGGCACCGAGAACAACCGCGACAACCGCTACAGCAATCTGGTGGTGACGGCGGCGGCCATTGCGTCGGTCAAGCCGGGCGATGCCTTCACGATCGCGGGCGTTAACTCGGTGCACCTGATCAGCAAGCAGGACACGGGCCAGCTTCAGACGTTCCGTGTCATCTCGGTCAACACCGCGACCAACACGCTTCAGATCGCACCGGCAATGATTTCGAACGGCGGCAATACCATTGCCGGGCGTGAGTATCAGAACGTGTCGGCGACGCCTGCAAATGGTGCGGCGCTGACGTGGCTGAACACCACGCTGGCGGAGATTTCGCCGTTCTTCCTGCGGTCGGCCGTTGGGCTGTTGCCGGGCACGTTCGAAGTCGAGCCGGAAGATGGTTGGGACGTGATGCAGGCGACCACGCCGAAGCTGGGCCTGCGGATCATCTGCACCAAGCAGGGCGCGATCAACGATCTGTCCACCAAGATGCGCTGGGATATCGATTTCGGCACCGTCCTGACGCAGCCGCAGTTCGCGGGTGCCATGATGTTCAACCAGGCCTGACGGGAGCGTAACGACATGGCAAACCCCAAGAACCCCAGCGAAGAGAACCTGAAGGACAACGCGGCCGATGGCATCGCGCTGTCCGACGCGGAACTGGCCAAGGCTCGCAACGAAGGCTCCAAGGAAGATGTCAAGGACATCGCCAAGGATGTGCATCGGTCGCTGACCGATGGCAATCTGCCCGGTGAGCCGCCCTCGACGCAGTATCTGAGCGCCGAGGAAAGCCAGCCCTATGCGCACAATCTCGCGCTTGGTGTCGACGCTTTCGAAGATCTGATGTCCACCAAACCGGGCAAGGAGGATCTGAACAAGGGCCAGACCTCCATTCCGGATGAGAAGGTCTATGGCCTGCTTGCGCTGGAGCGCAATGGCCAGAACCGCACGCCTTACGTCAAGGCGATGATGAAGCGCCTGAAGCTGAAGGCGGACGAATTGCCTGGCGGTGGTCCGTCGTATACCAACGACCTGACCAGCATCAGCGATCTGTAACGCGTACCGGGGCGGCTTTAGGGTCGCCCCACTTTGTTTCGGGGGTAGGCCGTGACTGACTTGCAGCGCATTGGCAGTGATAACGGCGTAGGGTTGCCGGTGACATTGGCGGATGGGTCGCGGTACATCGTTCCGGCATTTGTGCTGGTGAATTTTGCCGGCGCGCCTGTCAGCGCGGGCTCTGGCGGTGTCGATCTGGATACCAACGGCGATATTGTGCCGACGTACAAGGCGCACACGTTCAACTACGACGGCGCGGGCAATCTTGTCGGGGATGTGGTAATGGACGGCGGCAACACTTGGACCCGCACCTATACCTACGTCAACGGGGTCCAGAAGACCGATAGCGGATGGGTGAAGTCCTGATGCCTATGGACACGTCAATTCAGCCGTTCCGTCGTGAGTTGACAGTAGCGCCTGTCATCATCCCGGTTGGCCCTGATCCGGTTGCTACGGTGGTGCCCCCTATGACTGGCAAGGGGGTCACCACGTTCCTGATGAACAATCCTAACCCGTTTTGGGTGTGGTATGCAGGTTGGACCGGGTCGGCTACCGACATGCCATCGGATTTGCGTGGCAAGGGTCATTATATCGGTCCAGGTGCCACGTATATCGGCCGCACGCAGATGCCGAACTTTATCGCGGCGCAGGGCGACGACGAGCCGGGCTTTATGGTGCGTGATCCGAATAATGGGACGTGGCTTTTTACCGGCATCCGCACGCGCTTAGTTATGATCTACGGGAGTGGGTCGTAATGGGAGCTAAAAACCCTACGCTGCCGCCCAAGGTGACGTGGGACACGCTTCCGGGCAAACCGACCGCGTTTCCACCATCAGCGCACACGCACGCTTGGGGCGACATTACCGGCAAGCCAACGACATTCCCCCCTAGCGCCCATACCCATCTTTGGGCGGATATAACGGATAGGCCAACTATTCCGGCGGCAACCCCGCTAGGCACGGCCACGCCGCAACCTCTGGGCACCGCTGCCTCTGGCACCTCCAGCAATGCCAGCCGCGAAGATCACGTCCATGCTATGCCCGCCGGCCGGCTGGTGTTGGTGGGCAATTATACGGTTGGCGAAAGCGGTCTAGTAACGCTGGCTCTGGCGGTTCGACGTTATCCAATCACAGCAACAGGGGTGGTTACGACAGACAAGATTGTGGCGGTTCTTAATGGCGTGCCGCAGAACGGTTCATTGCAAGACGTGTACGTCAGCGCCGCTAATACGCTGAACGTGGGCGCACTGGTGCCGACCTTGGGTGTTGCCACAACGGTTGCTATCCCGATTTCCGTCTATAAGGTGGTGTAATGACCGTCACCGCCCACATTCTCGTATCCGGCCGGCCTAAGCGCGACATCATCGAGCTGGCTTTCGATGATTGCGGACTGGCGGGGTATGAGTTCGATCGCACGCCGGAAGAGCAGTCCATGGCATTGCGCAAGCTCAACGCGCTGATGCTGGAAGAGCCGTGGGCGCAGCTAGGCTATTCACAACCGGCTTATGGCGTAGGTCAGGCGGATGGTAATTCGGGGCTGCCGGACTTCGCGATCAACACCGTAGCGCAGTATCTGGCGATGCGGATCGCGCCAGGCATCGGGGTGTCGCTGCCGCCTGAGTATAAGGCGACGGCGGCGCGCTCGCTGATGAACCTGCAATCACAGATCGCGACCATTCCTTGTGTGGAGTTTCCGGCGCGCACAGTGCGTGGCACAGGTCATCGCTCACTTGGCTGGGGCATCAACGCGCCTTACACCGGGTCTGACTGATGGTCGCGGTCCCGCTATTGCATGGCATCACAACGAACGAGGCGGCTGAGTTTCAGCTATCGCACCCGCTCAATCTAGAGCCCATAATCATTGATAGCGGCGTATCCAAAGGGCAATTGCGGCATACGGCCGGCACCGAAGATTTTGCCGCTGGTCCTGCGCCCATGCGCGCGGCTATCGTGTGGAACGACCTCTACTATGCGGTGATGGGCGAATGGCTGGTATCGGTGAATGCAGGCGGTGCGGTCCAGACCATTGGGTCAGTGGGAGGTGCGGGGACGGCCTCGCTGGATTATTCGTTCGATCGCCTTATTATCCGCAGCGGTACGGCGCTTTGGTACTACGATGGCAGCGCTCTGCGCCAAGTTACCGACACCGACTTGGGCGCAGTCGTCGATAGCCTGTGGGTAGACGGCTATACCGCGTTCACGGATGGCAAGTATCTTGGGGTTACCGAGATTAATGACCCTTTCGAAGTGAAGCCGCTGAAGTATGCCAGCGCGGAAGCTGACCCCGATCCCATCGTCGGTCTGATCAAGCTACGCGGTGAGGTATATGTGCTGGGCACGGACACGATACAGGTGTTCCAGAATGTCGGCGGGGCGCAGTTTCCGTTTCAAGTGGTCGAGGGGGCCACGATCCAGACGGGGTGCGTTGGCACGCAGGCCAAGACGTTGTTTGGTGAGACGTTCGCGTTCGTGGGGTCATCTCGCAGCGATGCGTTGGGCGTGCATGTCGCCGGATCTGCCACGTCCAGCAAGATCAGCACGCGCGTGGTGGATGATGCCTTGGCGCGCGTTGCCACGCCGTCCCAGATTGTGCTGGAAAAGCGCATCTCGCGCGACGAATTACGGTTGCTGGTGCACCTGCCGGAAGAGACGTGGGTGTTCCTCGCCAAGGCCACAGAGAAGGCCGGAGAGCCCATCTGGTATCGATGCCAGTCCGGTATCGGCAAAGCATATCGTATCCGTTGGGCGGTGTTCGCCTATAACCGGTTTCTTGTCGGTGATCTGACCAGCGGCGCGATCGGCTCGCTGCGTGATGTAGCGACGCGGCACTTCGGCGAGCCGGCGCAGTGGCAGTTTGACGTGGGCTTTGTCTATAACCAGGCGCGCGGTGCGATTATTGACCGTATCGAGCTGGTCGGCTTGCCAGGGCGAGGTGATGATAGCTTGGGCGCGGACGTGTTCATGTCTTATTCGCGCGATGGGGAGACATTTACGCCAGAGCGTGCGGTATCGGCCGGCAAGACTGGCGAGCGGTACAAGCGCGTACAGTGGCGACCTCATGCGCGAGTGCGGAATTACATGGGCGTGCGTTTCCGGGGCTATAGCGCCATGGCGGCCGGGTGGGCGGCTTGCGAGATGGGGGTAAGGGGGTTGAATGCCTAACGGTATCTCCTCCCTCCCCCGCGACATCCTATCCCACGCGCTTGGCGGCGATTTGCGTGCTATCAGGGCGTTCGAGGCCGAAGCTGCCATGAGCGAGGAAGCCGCCACGCGGTTGGCGTCCAATATCGACGCCACTGAAACGATCAACGACGCCACGGTCTTGGTGTTGTCGCCAAACGCCGCGTTCGCCAATGAGCGGGTGCTACAGGTCGGCGCTGGCATTAGCGCAAAGGACGATGGCTCCACGCTGACGCTTTTCGTCAACGATCAGGTGTCGCACGTCCTTGGCGGCTTTGTTCTCAACCTGACGGTAACCCAGGATACGCAGGTACAGGTGCCTTATCGGGGGCTTCTAGCCACGGCGGATCAGCCTGAGACGCTATTTCAGAAGACGTTGCAGGCCCCGATATTGTCGGGTGTTACCGAGTACGCCACGGAAGAAGCGGCGGTCGCTGCCAATCTTCCGGCGGGAACGGTGTACACTGTGCAAGGGTTCTTGAAACTGCGGCAAGGCTAGTGTAGCGTGCCGCGTATTGGCAGAACGCATAGCCTGCGCCAGGGCATATCTCGACATAGAGGTGCGTTCCAGTGGGTCTGTTTTCTGTAATCGGCGGGATCTTCGGCGGGGGTTCTCAGAAGAAAGCCAGCCAGAAGGCGATGCAGGCGCAAACCGATGCGCTGAACCGTGCGACCGACATCGGCAATCAGCAATTTCAGCAGACCCGTGCCGATTACATGCCTTATACTCAAGCGGGTACGGCGGCGATTGGGTCATATGGCAATCTGATCGGTGCCAATGGCGCGGATGCGCAGGGGCTGGCGGTTCAGGGCCTAAAGGCCGACCCGTTTTTCCAACAGAATTTGGATGACGCCACCACGGGGCTGCTGCAGTCTGCGTCTGCCACTGGTGGAGTGCGAGGCGGCAACACGGCGGGGGCCATCGGGCAGCTTAGCCCGGCGCTGCTGCAGAGCTATTACCAGAACGCCCTGTCCGGCTATGGCAATCTTGCTCAGCTTGGGCTTGGAGCCACGGGCTCGGTATCCAGCTTTGGCGCTGCCAATGCGCAGAACGCTGGGCAGAACGCTATCGGCATCGGTCAGGCACAGGCTGCGAACTACCTGACCAAGGGCGGCATCAACGCCGCCAACTGGAACAACATCGGCGGATTTCTCGACAGTGCGGCGGGAGCCGCCATGCCGGGCGGCGGTGGCGGATTTAGCTTGGGCAAGGCGCTGGGGAGTATCTTTTAAGTGCAACTGAGCGACTACGCACAGGCACTAGGGGCAGCGCAGCGGCTGGTGCCGTCGTTTCGCGACCAGCAGACGCAGGACTTGCAAAACCAGGGGCTGGCGCTGCGCAACCAGTCGGTGCAGCAGGAGATGGCGCTCCAGCAGCAGCAGCAAGCTGCCGCCGTGCAGGAGCAAGGTGCCTTTCAGACCGCGTTGACGGGTCTTGGCGAGAAGCCGACGCCTGACAAGCTATACCAGCTAGGACTGCGCTTCCCTAAGTTCGCACAGACCATCAACCAAGCCGCCAAGGCTGTGGGTGAGGACAAGCGCGCCGGTGTGGTGCGCCAGCTTGCTCCCATCCAGGCGCTGTTGCAAAACGGACAGACGGACCGCGCATTGGCAGAGGTCGAACGGCATATCGCGGCCGATCGTGCGGCGGGTATGGAGCCGGACGAAAACGACGTTGAGTTGCGCGATATGCTGGCCAGCAAAGATCCGGCGCAGATCAAGGCGGCAAACGGTATCGTCTACGGGCTGCTGGCGGCTGTTAACCCTGACACGGCGGCGGCGAATGTTCAGAAGCGCAATGAAAGCATCGGCGACGGCACTCGCAAGGGTCAGGTGGTCGGCCGTGCGATCGGGCATTATGACGATAATGGGCAGTGGGTCACGGATTACCGAGATCCTGAAACCGAATATCGTACTATCAAGAACGCAGACGGTTCGGAGTCCATCGTTCAAGTCAGCGGAGCGGAAGGAGGTGGTCAAGCATCTGGCGGTGGCGGGGCGACTGGTGGAAGCGGTGCGCCCCGCAGCGTCCGAAACAACAATCCCGGTAATCTGAAGGCCAGCGCCTTTACGCGCAAGCTGCCCGGTTTCGCCGGCGTCGACAGCGGCGGTTTTGCGATCTTCGACAGCCCGACCAGCGGCGCAGCGGCGCAAGGTGCGTTGCTGGAGTCGTATATCGATCGCGGCTACAATACGGTGGCAAAGATCGTCAATCGCTGGGCCCCGCCTAGCGATAACAACGATACGAACGCCTACATCCGTACCGTGGCGTCGACGCTTGGCGTGAAGCCGGGCGACGTGATCGGCAAGGACCGTATTGCACAGCTTCAGTCGATCATTTCCCGTGTTGAAGGTGGGCCGGGTTCGTCGTCTGGGGGGACGGGCAACGCTCCCGCTAGCAGCGGCGGTGGCGCAAAGGTGTTGTTCACGTCCAAGCCTGGTGCGCCCAATGAGGTGGATCAGGAGACGGTTAACTTCTACGCACAGAAGATTGCAGCTGGCGGCGACCTCCCGCAGCTTGGCTCCGGCAAAGAGTCGTCGCAGTGGCGTCGCGCTATCCTTCAGAAGGCGGCGCAGATCCAGAACGGGCGTGGTATCAGCGGCGGTGACAGCAACCTAGCTCAAGCTGATGTAAAGGCTAACCGCTCGGCACTGTTGCAGGCGCAGAAGCAATACACGGCCACGGTTGGCTTCGATGATACGTTTCAGCGCAACGTCAAGGAGGTGCTGCGGCTCGCTCCTCAGGGGGTTGGCGGCAGCTCGCCAATCTTCAACCGCTGGATACAGGCGGGGCGCAAAAACGTATCAGGCGATCCGGCTGTCTCGGCGTTTAACGTGGCGGTGAACACTGCTGCGAATGAATACGCCAAGCTGGCATCTGGCGCTTCTGGCGGCGCGGTCACGTCCGATAGCGCCCGCCATGAAGCCATGGAAATTCTCAACAATGCACAGACGTTGCCGCAGCTTCGTGCTGCTATTCGGCAAATGCAGATTGATGGGCATAATCGCGTAATTGCGCTGGATACGCAGCTTGACCGGTTGCGTGGCAACATCAGCGGCGCAGGTGGCGCAGCGGGACGGCAAACTCCCAAGACAGCGGCTCCCCAAGGCGGTAAGCTGATCGGTATGTACCAAGGCAGGCAGGTGTTCCAATTGCCCAACGGCAAGCGCGTGGTGGCCAAGTGATGGACGGCTTCGAAGAACTCCCGGCAGACGCACAGATCGATCCCATCCCGCAAGGCTATGAGGAGTTGCCGGCGGACGTGGCAATCGAGCCCGCGCAAGCCGCACCGATGGACCAGAAGGTTTACCGGCAGAAGCTGGCGGCTGCGATCAAGACTGGCCGCCGCGATGTGGTGGACTCGTTCTTGCGGTCACAGGGTGTAGACCCGGCACAAGCGCAAGGCATTGACGAAGCCATTGCCGCTGCCAAGCAGGGGCGTGACTTCGGCGTGCATGTCACCGATGGTGCGACGACTGCTAACGCCGCACCTGAGACGGCAGGACAAGCTCTTTATCGTGGTGTCGGCGACGTTGCCGCTGGCGTAGGCGATCTGCTCGGCATCGTGGCGAACCCGCTCAACGCTGGCATCAATTACGTTGCCGGAACGAACCTTAGCACGGATCTCGGTCAGACATTCCGCGACTGGACGGGCGCTCCCGAGGCCGTGACCGACCAAGAGCGCATCCTGAGCATGGCCGGTCGTGGCGGTGCGGCTGGTATTGCCGGGGCTGGCGCTGGTGCAGCTGTCGGGGCTGCCGCTGGTGGCCTGACGGGCTATGTCGCCCGACAGGTTGCCGCCGCTCCTGTGGTTGATCTGGTGTCAGGTGTCACTGGCGGCGGCGGTTCTGAGGTGGGTCAGCAATATGGCGGTACGGCTGGCGCTGTAGCGGGGGGGCTGGCAGGCGGACTAGCCGGCGCTACCGCTATTCAAAAGATCATCAGCCGATTGCCTGCCGAGTTGGCGCTGACTAGCCGTGGCACGCTGACGCCTGATGCGCATGAGTTGGCGTTGCGAGCGGGCGTGGACGAAGATGATCTGGCGCAATCATACGCGCGCGCTCGCACGGTACAGAATTCACCCGGTCGCCGTTCTCCGCAAGAGCGTCAAGCCGGACGCGAGGCTTTCCGCAATCGGCCTGCTGGCGAGAACGTGGCGCTACCTGAAAGCGGCCCAACAACGCCAGTGGCACCGCAAGACGTGCCGGATCTGGCGGGCCAGAACCAGCGGCTGGTCGATGCTATCTCTGAGCGTATTCCGGCAGGCCAAGCGGATGATGTAGCGCCCACTGTGCCTACCACGGCGCGCGAGCGGTATGACGAAGCGCAGTCCGAAGGCGTGCGGCTGAGCCGTGGCCAGGCGGAGCAGGATTTCGACGTTCAGAACGACGAAAATGCCTTGCGCGTTTCGGCTACTAAGGAAGGCGAACAGGCGCGCGGTTTCTTTCGTGACCAGCAAGAGCAGATCCAGGGCGCTATTACGCGGTTCCGGTCGGCATTCGGCACGGATGCAGGCAATGCGGCCGATCGGGGTGCACAGGTCAAGGAAGCGGTCAAGGCGCTACGTGACAACGGCCGCGAGGGCGTCAATCAGCTTTATCGCCAAGCCGAGGAATTGGGCGGTGAGGGGCTGAAGCTGGAGACTGCGGGCATTCGTGATGCGGCGACCGATGTGCTGATTGACGAAGCCGTACCGGAAGCCGTCAAGAAGTCGGTAGCGCAAGAACTGGCTCGTTATGGCATCATCGGCGAAGCTGGTCCGATCAACGAAGCGGGCATTACCCGCGTCACGTTGGACGACGGGTCGGCTGTGTCGTTCCGTGGGCCGGTCAAAGATCTTACCGCGTCGTCTGCGGATGCCATGCGCAAGGCCATCAATCGGCTGTATCTGAGCGATCCCACACGGGCATCTCAGGCTATCAAGCCCGCCATTGATGACGCGTTAGAAGCCGCTATCGAGAATGCAGCAACCCGCGAGGGTGGCATTGGTGATGCTTACCGTGTGGCACGCGATGCCCACCGCACGCAGCGGCAGACGTTCAACGCCAAGGACATTGTCGAGAACCTGATCGCGGTCAAAAAGGGCACGCAGACAGATGTGATGCTGCCGGAGCGGGCCATCGCACAGGTTGTCGGTGCCGGCAAGGAAGGCGTGACCAACCTTCGCCGCGTCAAGTCGCTGCTCTTGTCAAGCAACCACCCCACGTCACAAACGGCGTGGCGGGCAATCCAGCATCAGGGGCTGGCGGATATTTTCGATAAAGCTATCAGCCGCAACATCAATCATGGCGGTGGTCAGATTGGTGACGTGGTGTCGGGAGCAAAGCTGAACAGCGCTATTGAGACGTTCGGCGTCGATAAACTGCGTGAGCTGCTGGACGCGGAAGAGTTTAACGGACTGATGAAGCTGCGCCGCATCATCGGCACGGCTACCATTCCGATCAGTGGCACGACAAACCCCAGCGGCACGGCGACGAAGATCATCAACTATCTGCGACAGGGCACGCTGCGTTTTGCGGGCGCGATCCCTGGCGTCGGGGGCGCGGTGAACGCCTTTGCCGGGCTTGCTGCCAAGGGCAAAGAAATCGCAGCCACGCGGCGCACGCTGGAGGGCATCACGTCCTATGACGGTCGCGCGGAGACAAGCCGCCGCCTGGACGAACAAGCACGGGATTTCGTGCGTGAATATATCGACAGCGGGACGAGTGGCCGGCTGGTACCTACCGGTATCAACTTGACGCGCACCACGCCGCAGAACAGGAACGATCAATGACCCGCCTGACCAACCCCCTGCCCATCTTCTTGGATGCGGACGGCACGCTTCTGGATGGCGGTTATCTGTATGTAGGCGTTGCCAGCGCAGATCCGCAGTCGCAGCCTCTGCAAGTGTACTTTGACGCAGCCTATACTATTCCGGCGGCACAGCCGCTGCGTACTTTGGGCGGATCGATCGTCAATGGTGCGACACCGACGCAGGTGTTCCTGAAGGAAGCGGATTTTTCGCTGCGGGTGCTGGATGCGGATCGGCAGTTGCTGCGATATGATCCAACGTCATTCGCGGCAGAGGCGGATTACCAGCCGCTGGATGATGATCTGAGCGCAATCGCGGCGGGCGGCACAAGCGACTATGGGCGCGGGCTCCTTAACCTTCCAAACCAGGCTGCGCTTCGCAATGCTACGGGCATTCCCACTCCGCTACCTATCGCCGGAGGCGCTGTCACAGGCAATGTGACGCGGCAGGACGCTGGCGGCTTGGCCTACGCTGCCGCCGGAACATATCAAACCGTGCGCCTGTTTGGGCCAGAAAATACCACGGACCCGACGCAGCAGCCCGGCGATATCTGGTTCAAGCCGCGTGGCTGAGTTTCGCACATCTGGCGGTTTGGTTTCGTGCGACATGTTCATGCGCACGGCTGGGGGGCTTGTGCAGGTCGACCCTCAGTTTCGAACTAGCGGCGGGTTGGTCGATTGCGGCACAGCGCAAGGCGGCGGCGGTGGTGGAGGCGGTGGCGGTTCGTTTTCTGCTTCTGCATCTCCTAGTAGCGTCTACGGTTCGGTTGCCAGCAGTCGTATTGCTCGCGTCTCGACCAATGGTTCGACTGTCACGCCAACCGGTGGATCACCGCCATACGCTTACGCATGGGATAACCCCAGCGATTGGACGGTGAACAGCAGCGGCGGATATGCCAGTTTCAGCGCATTGGTCACGCCCGGCGATGAAAAGACCGAAACTTTTACATGCTCGGTTACAGACGCCAAGGGCGTGATGACAACGGCAAGCGTAATTGCTACGGTATCCAACTATTACAGCGGGGGTCCGCGCAGTGCCTAGATTTAGTGAACAAGTTGTCGACGACTCCGGTTATCGCCGCCCGGTAGAGGGTGCTTATGTCTATCTGATAGACGATGACGGGGCGTTGGTCGTGACCAGCAGCCCCAATCCCACCGTGACGGATAATTTCGGGCAATTCGAGTTTATTGCCAGCGACGGCGTTTACACCTTTTCGGTACGGCTTGGCGGGGTGGAAATCGGAAGGGGTGAAGCCTTCATTGGCAAGCCACCCCAGCTTGTCGGTCCGGCTGGACCGTCCAATAACACCCGGATTGATTTGGCTGCCTTGAAGGCCGCATCGATCGGCGACAAGACCAGTTTGTATGATGGCTCGGTGTGGACGTGGACCCCCGGCGACTTTTCTTCTACGCCAGCATCCCGGCTGGATAAGGATATCGTTGCATCCTCTTCCCGGCCTTTGACGAGCGGTGCGTGGGTACGCCCGCAGCGCTCTATCTATGCGGGTGATTTCGGGGTTCGCGGCGATCGTATCACCGATGATACAACGGCCCTGCAAAACGTCATCAGCATCGCCAAGGCGCTCGGCATCGGCATTGTGCGCACGGGTTATCTGCAAATGCGGACCACCGGGCCGATCATCTGCGACGGTGTTGGGCTGGTGTCCGATACGCAGGGGTTCGGCCCCGGCGATGCCGGGCTTTATCCGGAAGGTTCTGGCTATACCGCCGTCCGTCTGACCGGGTTCATCTCGGATTGGTGCCTTGGCATTTTTTCCAGCGCGCAACCGACGCTGGACGCAAACAACGTGGTCACGGCAGATCCTCGCCCTAATCTCTTGGGCGCACAGCTTTCCAACGCGCAGGATCAAGGCGTGCTTGCTTTGTCGCGCATCCGGTGGTTGCGGGTTGTTGGCCTGCGGCGTGGTGTGCTGATCAAGGGCATGTGGGATACCAGCGTCGATAAGCTGTCGATCGAATATTGCGGCGGCGATGGTGCAGATGATTACGCCCTCGACGTGCAGGACGGCGGCTTTACGGGGCAAACTACCAACGAAAATGTGCTGTCTTACGTGCAAGTCGAACACGCCATCCATCGCGCTATCCGGTTCAGCGCTAATCTGCTGTCGTGCCGCATCGGCAAGGTCCATAGCGAGCGCGCTTTTGCCATCGCTGGCGTGCAGACGTGGAGCTTCATGGGTGGCGGCTGTATCTATGACACGTTGCGGTTGAACGCGTCTGTTAACGGCAATCCTGGCGCACCCAAAGGCACGGCGATGCTCGGCGGATCTGGCACGCAGTTTCGCTCACCGTTGATCGAAGATGCTATTGGCTATTATGCTGTGCTGTCTGGTGGATCGATTACCATTGAACAGCCAGCCGGTATTTATGCACCCGCCGCCAATCAGAACGGCCGCGTTATTTTCCGTGGCGGCACGATCGAGGCCCGTGATGTCGATGGTTATGCAACCTTTGACAGCGTGCGACTGACCTCCCTGACCTGTGGGGCATCTGACGGTGCCAATCGCACCGTCGCAATCAACTGCCAGATTGACAGCCTGGCCAACACTTCCACCCAAGCAGCAATTGATCTGATCGGTTGCGCCGCTCGTATCAGCACACAAAACTTCCGCTCCATGCGTTTGCTGAGCGGCACAAGGCTAGACCCTGTTTCGGGCGGTGCCATCACCTTTGCCTATCAATATGTCTTGCTGGACGAAACGTCATCGATCAACGCAGCCTTGACGCTGGATTTTGCGGGCTTCGATTGGCGCGGTACGGTGTTCGGCCCTGTGACATTGGTGACGGCAGCACGGACGTTGGTCGGTGCGGATGCGCGCAATCTTGGCGCTGTGGGCGGATATGCGCCGCCAGCCGGCAATGAGTTCATCGGCGCACAAGGCAACGCCACACGAACGAAAAACCCTGGCTGGTCGCCCGGCGGTGTGCCGGGATGGCTGTACAATGCACCGGGCAATGTCTGGGTGCCCGAGCCTGTTGTCCCAACTCCTGCTGCTTAAGGACAAGACAGATGGAAGAGTTCAAGAAGCACCTGCAAGCCGCCATCGACACGGCCCCTGACATGCAGACCAAGGGCGATCTGATGAGGATGTTCTATGCGGTCACTGGCGAGAGGCCTAAAGTGTGATACAGTTTCCCATCCAAGAATGCGTGCTGGCGCTACCCAGCGAAGGAGAAAAGCAAGTGACGAAGGGCCACGGGCACGACAAGCCCAAGAAGCATGACGAAGATTGCACGCCGATCGAGGACGGCGGCTTCACCACGCAGGATGATAGCGGGGGTGGCAGCAACACCAACCCGCCCCCGCCGACGAAGCCCGATCCGAAGTAATGTGTAAGCTGGTCACCTTTGGCCTGCTGTGCGTCGCTGCCCTTGTGGTGGCGGCGCATTCGCGTGAGGACCGCGCGTTTGCCAAGGTGGCCGGCTTGACGGTGTTGGGCAATTGGACGTTGTTCGTGATGCCGTGGGTCTACAATCCGCTATCCATAGCGCATTTGCTGAAGGTCGCAGGGCTGCCGGTTGGCCACGAAGATGCGTGGGCGCTGACAGATTTAGCATCGATTTTTATCATAGGATACGCAGGGCGGCACGTCTGGTGGTCTCCCATCATCTGGTCGCTACATATGTCCATGTTGGCTATGCTTTCCGTTGCTTGGGCTAACAGCTTGGAATATATACAGTATAGCGCAGTCCTGGACGCTTGTTTGATCGTGCAGCTTGCGGTGTTGTTCCTTGTAGGGGGTGAAGGCTGTGCCGATCGTTTGTCTGATTGCTGGCGTGATATTCGTCGTATGGGCGGGCCTGCCGGCACAAGCACTAAGGCTTTTTCAGCGCGCGAGGCAGCGGAATGATTGAGCAGCATGACCTGAAGCACGTCTGGATTGCCATGTCGGCGATGGCGGGATCAATCACCGCCCTTGCCAACATGAAATACAAGGAGATGAGCTGGACGGATATCATGCTTACGGTTTTCGTCGGTTTCGCGTTCGCGGTTATTTTCGTACCCTATGCCGCCGCTGATTGGTTCGGCATTGATGAAAACAATCTTCGCGGCATTTGCGCCTCCGTCTATATCGGGGGCACAGCCTGGAACAGCCTCATGCCGCTCGTTATTCGCCGGTTCAAAAAGATGATCGAAGCAATCGGCGGGGAGGACAAGGCATGACCGTGTTCGATATCGCAAACGTGATCGGGCGTTCGATCCTGACGCTTCTGGTCATCTACAAGCTGGCGCAATTCCGGGAAATGGCCAACGTCATGGAGCGTGTTGGGCTGGGCATGATGGGTGCTGGATCATTCCTGACGCTACCGGTCATCATGTATAAGTATAACAACCCGTTTGAAGGCTGGTCGGTGTCCATCCTGACGTTCGGGGCCATCATGTTTCTTGTCGGCCGCACCTGGCGGGATAGACGGCACGCGATGGCCAACGAGAGGCAGGTTAAGCAGTCGCGGGAATATTTGGAGGGGAGGGGGCTGTTGTGAACAAGGCCGCTTTCTATAAGGTCGTGCGCGCGCGGTTGGGATCGCTTGAGCAGGGGCAAGTCAACGGCTTCGAGGCTGTCTTGGACGCCGTAGAGGGCGCTCCCCTCTCTCACCGCGCCTACATGCTGGCAACCGCTTGGCACGAAACAGCGAAGACCATGCAGCCTATGCGGGAGCTGGGCGGACGTGATTATTTCATGCGCATGTATGACGTAACGGGGCAGCGCCCACAATTGGCCATAGCCCATGGCAACACCACCCCCGGCGATGGCGCACGATACTATGGGCGCGGTTACGTTCAATTGACGTGGAAAGACAATTACGCGCGGGTAGGCCAAAAGATGTCGGTGGATCTTGTCACCTATCCTGACCTTGCACTGAATTCCGACCTTTCGGCGCAAATCATACGACGAGGTATGGACGAAGGCTGGTTCAGCGGCAAAAAGAACAGCGACTATTTACCGATGCAGGGAGTGGCCACCCGCAGCCAGTATATGGCAGCTCGCAAGATCATCAATGGTATTGATAGGGCTGATCTGGTAGAAGATTACGCACAGATTTTTGAGCGCGCCTTGCGTGATGCGGGCATTGTCTAAGGGGAAGCTGAAATGAACATCGGCAAGCTACTCAACGCCGCCATCAAGGCCATCAAGGCCAACCCTTCGCTGGTGGTCAGTGCTGTCACCGCCATCGCGCCGGTCGTGAAGGCCATCAAGACCGAAACCAAGAAGCCGGGGGTGTAAGGCCATGCGCAGGAACATCGTCACATTCGCGGAACCACAGCCGAATGATAACGCGCTGTTCCTGCTGGCTGACAAGCTGACTGGGGTCAATCAGCGGCTGGCGTTTGTGGAGTCGGAGCAGGCTCTGACGATCAGTGAATTGATCACCAAAATTGATCAGGTGCTGATCCTGCTGAACGGCGGGCAGTTGCCCACGTTGCTCAACACCACGATCACGTCTACGCTTTCCATCACGGCGGTTGCTGGTGCGCCCGCTTCGTTTGAGTTGCTTACCAACACCGCAGACGAGCAGGACGCACGTCTCGATCAGCTAGAGGCCGCCTGATATGTCTTTGCCGCCGAACATCACCAACGTCGCTGAATTCGTGGCCTACATGACGGCCCGCGATCAAAGTCGGGAAACACGGCTTGCTGCGCTGGAAGGCGGCACGGTTACACCGACGCCGACACCTGGCCCGACGCCCGCACCGTCCATCACCAGCCCCGCCGCTATCTCCAGCGACGGCACGCCGCAGGTCGGGGAACTGCTGACGGGCGTTGATCCGGTGGTGGCCTATGGCTCTGTCACGGCGCGGCGGTGGTTGCTCGGCACGACGACCCTGACGACGAACAAGACATACACTCCCACTGCGACTGGCGATCACCGCTATGTCACGGACATCACCGGCGATGATGGTTCGGCGCTTCAGAATAGCGCTACGATCACGGTGGCGGCGGCTACGGTGACTCCGACGCCTACTCCTACGCCCATCACGATCGCGCTTGCCGGGTCAAGCAGTCCTTATCGCTACGTCAACGATTTCGCCGGCACGGTGAACCCGAACGTTACGGTTTCGTCGGACGGTATCAATTACACCACGCTTACTGCCGGTCGTTTTGGCATGGACCTCGGCAATGCTCTGAATGCGGCAACCGGCCGTCCGGTCCGGTTCATCAGCGGCGGCATTCAGGGAACCACGCTCGCGACATGGGCTGGTGATACCTACGTCGATCGACAGCGTTTGACTACCGCCATGAAGGCAGCAGGAACGGTCGATTTCGTGCTGGTGCAGGTCGGGTTTAACGACGTGAACCAGGGCACCAACACGATCACGTATGCAGACCAGCTTGCGCGCTATCGCAAGTTGATCACTTTACTGCGCAGCGAAAGTGGGTTCACTAACCTTAAGGCCATCCTCAATCCGTCGCAGGATTCCCCATCTTACCCGGCTCAGATGGCATTGCAGCGTATGGCCGAAATGACGGTCGTCAACAACGACGCCAACGTCCTGATCGGTTTCAACGGGTTCGACCTTGCGACGTTCGACAACATCCACCAAACCACGGCTTCGGCGGGGGTCGCGGCGCAACGTTTCTACCCGCAAGCAATGGCGGTTCTCACTGGAAGCGCCCAAAAGCGCGGCCCGGCCGTACTGTCCACCACGCCGATCAGCCAGACGCAGACGCGCATCACCATCAAACATGGTGCTGGCACCGACTTCACGCCGACTTCTGGCATCTCCGGTTTTTCGGTATTCGACAGCGGTGGTGCGGCACTGGCGATCAGCGCTGCCGTTCGGGAGTCGGCAACGACGATCCTGCTGACCCATGCAAGCACCGGCGGAAATGCAGCGAGCGTCTACTATTCGCCTGACGCCGGCGCATCGGACGACACCACGCAGGTGCATGACAACAGCGCCCTGGCGCTGCCCATGGAGGCCAGTGCGCAGACGCTGGCGATTGCCGCGTCTGGCGGCACAGTAACGCCGCTGAGTGTGAGCGGCACGCCCGGCCCTGCAACCGTGGGGCAGAGCTACAGCTACGCGCCTACGGCAGCCGGTGGCAGCGGAACCAAGACTTGGTCCACGAGCGGCACGGCGCTGCCTGCTGGCCTGTCGATCAACTCAACAACTGGTTTGGTCAGCGGCACGCCGACGGCTGCCGGCACCGTCAGCGGTATCATCATCACGGTTACCGACACCTCCGGTTCCGCTAGTCAGACGGTATCGATCGCCGTTGCCGCAGCGGCGGCCGTTTCGCGTACCGCCAAGGTCGCATTCGGTCGCGAAACCACGAACATCCCTGCCTCGTTCAACAACTTCCTGGCGGGCACGTCGCAGGTTCAGAACAACAATCTTGGCATTTCGTTGAACCTCAACGATACATCCGGATCGGCAACCGGCTGGAAAATTACCACCACGTCTGCTTTCAACGCAGCGCAGGACAACAATGGCATTACCACCACCGGTGATACAGGCGTATATCCCAATTCTGTCAGCATCCGTAACTGGTACAACGGCAACGCCAACGCTGGCGATAACGGTGGTGTATCTACGCCGACCACGACCATGGACATCACCGGGCTTAACCCGGCAAAAACCTATGCTTTCAAGGTGGCGGCTTTCCGAGGCGCGGCGGACCGCAAGGTTATTGTTACCATCGGCACCACGTCTGTCACCTTCGATGCAGGCAGCAACAGCGCAGACGGCAACGTCGGCAACATTGCGGCCATGGCACCGGACAGCACCGGCAAGCTGACACTGACGTTCGCACGG